>Ga0100397_1002937_pt1 | contig 9750 bp, 8 predicted proteins | sample CryGeymeta201521_FD_81550 | JGI IMG/M metagenome (GOLD analysis project Ga0100397, IMG submission 81550) | Groundwater microbial communities from Crystal Geyser aquifers in Utah, USA - Crystal Geyser metaG 2015-21 | ecosystem: Environmental > Aquatic > Deep subsurface > Groundwater | place: USA... | reverse complement strand
TCTTTCCCTCTCCCAGCCGATCGCTGGCTCTCTTCGTGGTGCCGGGGCTGTGGATCGTCGCCTGGCTGGCAGGCCGCGAGCCACTGCCGCGCACGCCGCTCAACGCGACTCTGCTGCTGATGTACCTGATGGTGCTGGTCAGCACGCTGGTCACATTTGATATTGCCTTCAGCCTACCCAAGATCGCCGGTCTGGTGCTTGGCATTGGTGTATTTTTTGCCTTTGTACGCTATGGGAAAACTGCCAGAGGCTGGTGGTTGTCTCTAATTACCTTCGTAGGTGTAGGGAGTGGCATAGCCGCTTTTGCTTTAGTCGGCACAAAGTGGGCTGCAAAGTTTAGCATTCTAACGCCTCTCACCTCTCGTTTGGCTCCTCGTATTACTGGACTACCTGGTGTGGAGGAAGGACTCCATCCGAATCAAGTTGCTGGTGGTCTGGTGTGGGTGCTTCTCCTCATTGTTGTCCTCCTAGGAACAACTATTATTCGAAGAAGAGAATGGTTGGCTGCACTCGGACAGAGGCGTGGAGTCACAATGGCTTTTGTGTTGGCGGTTTCAACACTGTTGATAACCTCCACTTTCTTATTGACTCAATCACGAAGTGGCTATATTGGGTTTGTTATCGCTAGCATCGTAATTCTTCTGATTGTGCTGCCCTCGCGATGGCGGTGGGCTTTCTTCGGCAGCATAGTAGTAACAATAGTCTTGGCAGCGTTTTTTTTATGGCCATCTCGACCGGCTATATTATTGGGAAGTGCTTTTGGGAGCAACCCGGCCGGCGAAGCGGGTTTGTCCCTTGATACATTGGAGGGTCGAATGGAACTCTGGTCACGGGCGATCTATGGCATCCAAGACTTTCCATTCACGGGTATGGGATTGAATACATTCCGGCGTGTTGTGCATGTGCTCTATCCGCTTTTTCTGATTGGCCCGGATGTGGACATTGGTCACGCCCATAACGAATATCTGCAGGCCGCCTTGGACTTGGGAATTCCTGGTTTGATTGCATTCTTGGCGCTCTATATCGGGGCTTTTTGGATGCTGTTGGCAGTTTGGAAAGCAACCCGAGATTCTGCAGGAACCTGGAGTTCGCCTGCTGGCTCGGGTTTCTTAACCAAAGCCTTGGTATTGGGTTTGGGAGGTGGCTTGCTTGCGCATATGGTTTTTAGCTTGACGGATGCAACAGCATTAGGAGCAAAGCCAGGCATTTTGTTCTGGATGCTGCTGGGACTGATCTGCGGCTTGTTTGCTCAGCGGCGGCCAAGATTATCTGATCAAGGTGCAAGTGTGGAACGAACGGCAGGGATCTCAGCTTGATGATTGATTGGATTGATGTAATAACCAACTCGCTCTGGATAGTCGGCTGCGCGCTTGGGCTGGCTGTATTTAGTTATTCTAACTGGGAGGCAGCGATTCGCAAGGAGAGGCTGCGCGTGATCTTAGGGTATTGGCGAATGCAGGTGATCATCAGTTTGGCCGGAATGTTATTTTGTTTAGGCTTGATGAGTAACGCATCGGCCATCTGGGAATCGCTGGTATGGGGAGTACTTGCCCTAGGGTTTGGGATTCAGGCCTGGCTTATCTGGCGCGGACGCGATTGACCCATTGAGGAGTTGCTGGGAGAGGAAAAAGTATGGAGAAGTCTGTGCCCAAGCAATCGTGGAGTGGCTGGCAATTACTGATGGCAGCTGCTTTCACCGCCGGTACTCTAGTTCTAACCTTGCGTGATGTGAACTTCTCGAAAGTGATTTCTATCTTGTCCCAGGCAGATTTAGGCTTATTAGCCCTGGCGGTGATTACCGTTGTGGCTAATATCGCAGCCAAGACGGTTAGGTGGAGATTGCTCTTTGCTTTACATAAGCAGCCTTCGTTAGGCAGATGTTTCTCGGTTCTATCTATCGGCTTGCTAGCGAATATGATCGCCCCAACGCGGCTAGGCGAGTTCGTCCGGGCTTTTCTAATCGGTGAGACTGAATCAGCCAGTAAGGTGTACGCTCTAGGTACAATCGCCGTCGAGAAAATTATCGAACTCACGGTGATTCTGATTTCTGTAGCACTGCTCTTAACTCAAATGGCTCTACCGGACTGGTTAATGGAATCCGCGCGGATTGCATTTACCATCACATTGTTTATTGTTCTCTTACTGTTCGTAGCATGGCAGCAGGACGCAATCCTACGGGGAGTCGGATGGACAAGCCGATTCATCCCGTGGGTATCGAAGGAAAGACTGATTGAGCAAGCACAATATGCGTTGGTCAGTCTAAGTGTGTTGCGTTACCCCCGCCTGTTGAGTGGTTTGTTCGCTTGGTCAATAATAGCATGGCTATTTGGAATATCCACGAATTATTTGGTCTTGCTGGCCATGGGATTGTCTTTGCCAATCTGGACCGCTCTGCTCTTACTGGTGGTTTTGCAAGTAGGAGTGGCGGCAATCCCCTCTGCACCTGGTCAGGTCGGCGTCTTTCACTATCTGGTGATTCTTAGCCTTTCGCTCTTCACCGTGCCAAAGGAAGTGGCGCTTGGATATGGGATCGTGTTACACTTGATAATATATATACCATTAACACTGATGGGTATCTTTGCACTTTGGCGTGAGAAAATAGCCTGGCAACGGCTCCTGAATTTCCATATCCGTTGACAGAAGCATGAGAAGGAAAGCCCATTGTCATTCTGGCAAAATCATTGCGTCATGGTCACCGATGCGCTAGTGGAAGGCTGGGCAAGATTATGCTTGGTGGCTGACCTCTCCATGCGTAGGCGTTTGGATCGGCAACCGAGGGAGCGATAGATGCAGGCGACCGAACGGGTTAACGTCCTGGGGATTGGCATAAGTGCCATTACAATGTCTCAAGCGCTGGCAATCATTGAGGAATGGATTGTTCAACGGGAGAGACACTATGTGTGTGTGACTGGCGTTCACGGTGTGATGGAAAGCCAGCGAGATGAGAACCTTAGGCGTATCCACAATACCGCTGGGCTAGTTACACCGGATGGAATGCCACTGGTATGGTTCAGCCACCTCCGGGGGAGCCGTCATGTCGAGCGGGTCTATGGTCCTGATCTGATGCTGGCACTTACCGAACGCTCCATAGAGAAAGGCTACCGCCATTTTCTCTATGGAGGGAGAGTGGGTGTGCCAGAACGCCTCGCACAGAACCTTACACAATGGTTTCCAGGTTTGAATATTGCGGGAACGTACTCTCCTCCCTTTCATACCCTGACAGGCGAAGAGGAGCTTCGTACTGTGCAAACGATCAATGTATCAAACGCTGATATTGTCTGGGTTGGACTTGGAACCCCCAAGCAAGAGTATTGGATGAAAGAGCATCTGGGCAAAGTGGCGGCACCTGTGATGATTGGTGTAGGCGCGGCTTTTGACTTCCACTCTGGCTTGAAAAAGCAGGCACCCCGCTGGATCCAGCGCAGTGGGTTTGAATGGTTATATCGTTTCATGACCGAACCACGACGTTTAGGAAAGCGCTATCTCGTCAATAACCCATTGTTTTTGTGGCTCATTTTGCTGCAGACTTTAGGGATCAAGCGATACAGTCTGGAATAAAATATGCTGAACCGTAATTCAAACTATATCATCATCTCTTTTGTAATAGACTTGGGGCTTACGCTGTTCGCTGTAGTAGCGGCCTTCTGGCTTCGGCTAAACCTCCCATGGGGTCGCCCTTTGCTCTCAGAGTGGGATTGGAGCCTCTTGTACTATGAAGCGGCCTTACTGTATCCAGTGGTCTTCTTTCTCTTCTCATTATACGATCCAGAGCGCACCTTTCGCGCAGCGGATGAATACCAGACGCTAACAGTAGCCTGTTTACTTGCTGGGTTGGCTTTGGCAGGACTGGTCTATTTCACTAACCGAGATATTTCACGCTTGGCCTTGGTCTATTTCTATGTCGTGCATTTTGTTCTACTTACATCCTGGCGAGCCGTGGCGCATTTGTTCCAGAAGAGGCGATATGAACAAGGTATTGCTGCACGCCGCGTCTTGATAATTGGCGGAGGCGATGCACTCCGTCACACCCTGGAACGATTGCATGAACTGTCCTGGAACGGTATACGGCTCGTTGGCTATTTGACTGACGACCCCCCTATTCCAACAGCCGACGAACGGGTTCCCAACCTGGGACCTCTATTGCGGTTCGAATCCACCATAAGAAGCCTCCAGGTGGATGACGTTTTGCTGGCTCTGCCAACTGAGTCTTATGAAAAAGTTCAGGGATTTGTTACGCAACTAATTGACAAGCCTTGCAACGTATGGATCGTACCCGATTATTTTAACCTGTTCCTCTATGGCTCAAGCGTGTACAATTTAGGCGGGATACCGCTGATCGGCATTAAAGTCCCCACCTTAAGCGGCTACCAGCGTGTGATCAAGCGCGCGTTCGATCTTTGTGTGGGCACTTTGCTTCTTTTACCGGCTTTACCCGCGATGGCGATCATTGCCTTAGCCATTCGCTTGGACTCGCGGGGACCATTCCTATTGAAACAGCAACGGGTCGGTGAAAATGGATGTCTGTTTTGGATGTACAAATTTCGTTCTATGATAGCGGATGCTGAGGAACACCTGGAAGAGGCATTCCGCTACGATGAACAGGGGAGATTGATTCACAAGACTGCAAACGATCCACGGGTGACGCGGGTAGGGCGTTTTCTTCGTCGTATGAGTCTGGACGAATTGCCTCAGTTATTCAATGTACTCAGAGGGGAAATGAGCCTAGTGGGTCCACGTCCAGAATTGCCTTACTTGGTGGAAAGGTATCAGCCCTGGCAGCGCAAGCGCTTTGCCGTGCCGCAGGGAATTACTGGCTGGTGGCAGGTCAATGGCCGCAGCGATAAACCGATGCACCTATACACTGAAGATGACCTTTTCTACATACAGCATTATTCGATCTGGCTCGACCTGCAAATCCTGCTCAGGACAATCTGGGTAGTCCTATGTGGTAAAGGTGCCTATTGATGCGCTTCTGGCAAATTCCTCCGCTGCGGCTGATCCTTGTGTTGGGTCTGCTGCATGGCTTGCTGTATGTCTTCCTGGTTCCTCCCTGGCAGCACTACGATGAGCCAACTCACTTCGAGTATGCATGGTTGATTGCCAATCGTCTGGAGTTGCCGAAGCCGGGTGACTATGATCAGAACATGCGCCGGCAAGTTGCGACCTCAATGCTACAACATGGCTTTTTCCGCGACTTGAACTTTCGCCCGGATTTGCTTTCTGAGGATGAGCCTATCTGGATCGGTCTTCCGTTGTTATATCATCCTCCCTCCTACTACTTGCTTGTCTCGTTACCACTGCGGTTCTTGCCATTCGGTGATGTCACCTTGCAGTTGTACGCGGCGCGGCTGGCTTCTTTGGGTTTGTATCTGCTGAGTATCGTTGCCGCGTGGGGGGCGGTAGGAGAACTCTTTCCCTCTGAGCATCCTTTACGTTGGATGGTTCCCCTCACAATGGCTATGTTACCGGGATACGTTGACCTGATGACAGCAGTTAATAGCGATGTGGGTGCGACAGCGTTGTTTTGCCTGTTCCTCTGGGGAAGTTTGCAAATGATGCAGAAGGGCTTTTCCTTCACACGTTTCCTTTGGGTGGGCAGCACCGCTGTGTTATCCCGATGGACCAAAGAGACAGTGTATCTCGCACTGCCACTACTAGGCTTTCTGCTGCTTTTCTCGCTATTTCGGGGTCGCTGGCGCTGGGTGACTTGGGTGATGCTTGCAGCAGTGGTTCCGGTTGTCCTGGCTTCAGTCTTCTCCTGGGGAGATGCTCTTTTCTGGTATCGCTCTCGTAGCACTTTGCAGGCGAACTCGACGCGAGTCGTCTCATCAGAGGCTCCTCTGGGAACGCATGCTCTGCAACTGGAAGCAGTACCAAATGCCGCGCCTGCGGAAATCTTCCAATTGCTTCCCATGAGTGAGGGCATCGCGCTGAGAGGCAAAACGGTCACGCTAGGGGGGTGGATATGGGCTACCCAGCCGCTCACCATCAACGCCTTTACCCTCTATGATGGGCGGCAGTCCTTTTCGCAAGCAGTTCAAATAGGCACATCTCCAACGTTTTTTGCCATATCCGCTACTTTAGCCGAGGATGCGAGCCGCGCGCGGGTAATCTTGGCGCCTGCCAGTCAGAAGAGCCAGGACACATTGACGGTTTTCTATGATGGGCTGGTGATGGTGGAAGGCGCGCGCCCGCTGGAAGCGGCGCCTCAGTTTGACGACCCGGCGGCGCAGCAAGGGATGTGGGGAGGACAGGCTTTCGATAACTTGCTGCGCAACGCTTCTGCGGAGAGCGGTGGACCGCGGATTCGACCGTGGGTTGAAAAGATAAGTACAGAACTTTTCTATATTACGTCCTATCCTTCGCTGATGCTGGGCTCTCTACTTGATTGGCCTGGAGCAGGATGGTATTATCAGGTAACGGGGCAGAATCTATTGCGCACTTTTTGGGCTAAATTTGGCTGGGGTCACGTTCCTCTTATCTTACCATTTACCGGTCGGCCCTACTTCCTCTTGGCGATGCTTACCCTGGCCGGATTGGGAGGGGCGGGAATAGCGCTGTGGCGCCAACGCTTCGCCCTGCCGTGGAATGTGCTCCTGTTTCTAGGCATTGCCCTGGTAGGGATATGGGGATCGGCGATCCTGCGGGGTGTTCAATCGCTGACCGATTCAGTCTTCATACCTGGAGCGCGCTACACTTACCCTGCGATAATCCCCACCATGCTGGTGTTAAACCTAGGTTGGTTGGAGATTATGCGTTACGTCGAGCGTTGTACACATGCTCCATCCAACGCAAAATTCCTGGTACATTTTCTCCTCTTCCTGGGTTTGGATATTGCCGCGCTATTGAGTCTCATCCATTTTTACTCCATAAGATAAACCGGAGGAACAACATGAAATCACGATTAATGCGAACGACGGTCGCAATGCTGCTCGGGATATTTTTGCTATCCCCATTTTTGGTAAAAGCAAATCCTGTGACCGCCTCGTCGGCCGTAGCAGCGCCCAGCCCTTCTCTGTATCTGCCGCTGGTGATGCGGCCCGTAGCCGCGCCCATCCCTTCTGTTCTCTACTTGCCGCTGGTGATGCGTAATTTCCCGCTTCAGACCCTCTTTGGGGCTGAAATGGACCAACTTACATCAGGTGGGGGATTAGACCAGATGGCTGCCGCCAATATTTCCTGGACGCGGCGCAATGCCGTGCTCTGGTCAAGTGTCAAGCCCACCGAGGAACATATAACTGGGGTGCTTTGTCTGGCCTGGAGAGTGAATTGCAGAATGCCTCCGAAAAAGGCATGCGGGTGATCCTGATCGTACGCAGCACGCCGCAATGGGCGCGCAAAATAGCCGGCTCAGGACCCTATTGCGGCCCTATCCATCCAGACAAACTGCCCGCCTTTGGCAGTTTTATGCACGAACTGGTTGCGCGCTACAGTGTGCCTCCTTACAATGTCAAGTACTGGGAATTGTGGAACGAACCGGATATTGATCCTTCCATTTTCGGATACGGTGATAGCATATACGGTTGCTGGGGCGATCAGAGCGATTCCCATTACGGCGGCGGGTACTATGCTGAAATGCTAAAGGCGGCTTATCCACAGATCAAGGCCGCCGATCCGCAAGCGCAGGTGTTGGTAGGCGGGCTGTTGCTGGATTGCGACCCGCGCGGTTCGCCGTCTGTCTGTGCTTCGCTCACTCCCCCTCACACTGACAAGCCGCCCAAATTCTTGGAGGGGATTCTGCTGGGTGGTGGCGGTCCCTACTTTGATGGGGTCAGTTTCCACGCTTACGACGTCTACTGGGGAGCATTTGGGCAATACAAGATACCAAATTGGAACACGGCGTGGGATACGACCGGGCCGACCGTTATTGCCAAGGCTGGTTTTGTGAAAAGTGTGCTGGCCGCCTATGGATTTTCGGGCAAATTTCTGATGAACACCGAGACAGCAATTCTGTGCGGATCGTGCAGCAATGATGCCATTTTTGAGACGACCAAGGCTTACTACGTAGCGCAGGCCTATGCCGCTGCGCTTGCCCAGGGACTGCGTGCGAATGTCTGGTATAGCGTGCTGGGCTGGCAAAACTCTGGTCTGCTGAATTCTGATCTCAGCTCACGCCCGGCCTACACGGCCTTCCAATTTGCCCGTAGTGAACTACGCGATGCGACGTTTGTGCGAGAAATCACCGAATATGATCACGTGAAAGGGTACGAGTTTCAGCGGGGCGATCGTCGCATCTGGGTACTATGGTCGCTGGATGGCGCGTCGCATCCGATTAACTTACCCGGAGTTCCTCTGGCGATCTATCATGTAGACGGGACGCCGATTCCACCGGTTGGATCACTCACGGTGACACTCGAACCGCTCTATCTGGAATGGAACCCATGAGCAAAATTACCCCACTGGCTTGGGGGGCAGCCCTGCTTCCCCTCCGATCTTCGACGTGGAGATGGACGCGATCAGCGCAGCTCGCGGCTAGGAACAAGTTGCCCAGGCGGAGAGGATGTAATCTACATGTCAATTCGTAGAACTTCCTTGCCAGCTCTACTTGTCTCGAGCCTGATGTTGAGCAGTGTGCTGGGTTTTTCTCATTCTGTTAGCGGCCATTCAAACTTGAGGAACGTGCAGCCTGCTATCGCAGCGGTCTCTTCACCATACACTCTATACTTACCTCTCGTCAGCAACCGCTTTCCACTCGAAACCGTCTTTGGCGCGGAAATGGACCAGATCACCACCGACGGCGGGTTAGACCAGGTGGCGGCGGCGAATACAACCTGGGTGCGCCGTAACGGTGTGCTCTGGGCAGACGTTGAGCCTGATAAGGGTACACGAAACTGGGGTGCTCTTGCCGGATTGGAGCAAGAACTAAGAGACGCCAGTGCCAAGAACTTACAGGTGATTCTTATTGTGCAAGACCCCGCTTTGGGCGCAGAAAGTATCTGGTTCTTTCTGCGGCCCAATCAAACTCGAAGAACTGGGGGCATTCGGCAATTTTATGTATGACCTGGTGTCTCGCTATAGTGTTGCTCCCTACAAAGTCAGATACTGGGAAATCTGGAACGAACCGGATGTAGATCCGGCGCTGGCCGCGTATATAGGAGGTGACAGTATTCCATTTGGCTGCTGGGGTGATCAGAATGATGACTATTACGGCGGCAGGTACTATGCGGAGATGCTCAAGGCGGCCTATCCAAGGATCAAGGCAGCCGATCCGCAAGCGCAGGTGCTGGTAGGTGGGCTGTTGCTGGATTGCGACCCGCGCGGTTCGCCGTCTGTCTGTGCTTCGCTCACTCCCCCTCACAATGACAAGCCGCCCAAGTTCTTGGAGGGCATTTTGCGTAACGATGGTGGCGCTTATTTCGATGGTGTAGGTTTCCACGGCTATGATGACTACTATGGGGCCCTTGGCAGGTATGGCAGTCGTAATTGGAATAGTGGGTGGAATATAAGCGGTCCGACAACCACTGCTAGAGCACGCTTCATAATGGAGGTTTTGGACACTTACCATATTTACGGCAAGTTCATAATGAATACAGAGACAGCAATTATCTGTGGTGGCTTTAACGATCCACCAGGACAACCCCCTTGTGAGTCAGAGCCCACTTCTCCTTTTGAGCAGACGAAAGCATACTACATAGCGCAAGTGTATGCGGCAGCCATTGCAGAGGGCTTGCGCGCGAACATCTGGTATAGCGTCCTGGGCTGGCGCAATTCCGGCCTGCTTCGTTCGGACCTCACTCTGCCACTGAAAAC
>Ga0100397_1002926_pt1 | contig 9781 bp, 5 predicted proteins | sample CryGeymeta201521_FD_81550 | JGI IMG/M metagenome (GOLD analysis project Ga0100397, IMG submission 81550) | Groundwater microbial communities from Crystal Geyser aquifers in Utah, USA - Crystal Geyser metaG 2015-21 | ecosystem: Environmental > Aquatic > Deep subsurface > Groundwater | place: USA... | reverse complement strand
GAAAAATTCGCACAACGGAAGGATAATTCCGAGAGTATCTTTGGAACAAAGTTTTCGCATCCGAAAGCGAAACACCCCGGAGTAGCAGTAACAGAAGTAAAAGCTAGCTTACAGTAACGACACTTGCGTTCACCGGCACTATTCCGCCAGTGCTACAAGTACTCCAAAAAGAGCTCCTCCTAAAGTCGTCCTCCTGAACTTTTTTTAATGATGCATTTTGTTCTCTGGCAAAATTGATGATGATACAGTAAGGATAGGGTAGGGTCGCTGATGTCGACAGAAACAAAAGATCGCAATCCCTGTGAATCAGAATATCTCTCGTCTCATCAATAATAATTAGAGTATTTATTAACAATCGATTATCACGCTTTGCCAAACTACTGGTACTTCGGTTTTATAAATATTATCATTATACTCTGCTACGCCAATACTGCTGTACTCAATAGCTACTACTAGCTATTCTGCTAAAGTAGTTATCTTACCTGCCAAAATAGTCAAGGTATTTTCTTTCTGTTCTACCAAAAAAAATGCTGAGACGAATACTATTATGTACGAATAATGAATCATCTGTCGTCCTAGTAGCATTATTCTGGCTGTTCTGGTGCAGTCTCCCGTTCGAGACGAGTGAAGCTTTTTCAACAGCAAACTCAATAATAACAACAACATTCCAGAGGACGATGCACGTTACGACTACGAAATGTCCTGTTGTGCAACCATTCTTATTGGTAGTATTACCCTCGCCCTCATTTCTGCTCACGCGAAATGTCAAAGCCAACAACGACAGCAGTGGCGAAGAAGATGATGATTCTGAAAATGATAATGACGACAATGACAATGACGATGACGATGACGACGAAAATCTTGATGATGATTCTTCACTGGGAGATTGGCGTAAATTTCGGGCGTCTCTTATTGATGGAGGATTACCAGGTGGCGTAACAACATCCAACCAGGATTCATCCATTTCTTCCGCGTCCTCCTCTTCAATGGCTCAGAAAAAATCTGTGGCGGCACAAAATGAAGCTCTGTTGGCCCAGCAGAACAAGCAATTAGCCGAAGAATATCGTGCCGGTGTTTGGGCCCATACCATTCAACAAGTAGAAGTGGGTGGTTTGTTGTGTCGCATGCCCTTGGAAGCAGAATTGTACTTGGGAGGAGACAAAAACATTAAAAACAACAACAAGGAGAAGAACGGAAGTTATTGGAAGGAAAAATTAAACATCATGTTGAGCCTGGAACCACGGTCTGCTCCTGCTACTATGGATAATGACAGTACCAGGAAGCAGAAAAATGACGACGACGACGACGACAATGCCTCTCTACAGGAGGTGGATCATTGGTTCGCTTTGGCAGAGCGAATGGTTGCCCGAGAATTACAAGCCATTACAGAAAGTGGGAAAATTCAAAATGGAATATTGAATCCCAATGATCTTGGTGATAATGAACGGATCTTGTTGGACAAATACATGGAATACAAGGTGCGTGCGTTTTTTCGTTTTGCTTACACCCTTGAAAAGTGAAAATGTAGATTCTTTTAGTAGTATTTTTTGGACACAAAACACAGACTTACCTTTCAACGAATGCAAATTCATATGCAAATTCAATATAATGATGCAGCAAACATGGCAAGAGGTGTGCTTGGTGACATCTCACAATCCAGAATCGGGTTGCAGTGAAGCTCTTATTCTGAATCGACCCATTACCAAATCCATTAACAAGCAATTGGCAACCCTTCTGTTGGAAGGATCCAACGGCAACGGAAAGGGTAGTTTTTCGTACGACTTTGTGGACATGATGGTACAAGCCTTTGGAACAGAAGCTGGAGTTTACATGGGAGGTCCCGATGGACAAGAAGATCCTGCTAAATTAATTCATGGCATTCCCGATCTGCCGGGAGCAAGAGAAGTAGCCCCCGGGACCGCTATTTAACAAGGTGGATGGGAAGCCGCCGTCGAAGGAGTTTTGAAGGGAACGTACAAGCCTTTGGATTTTCGATTCTTTCTGGGCCGACAAGAGTACAATCCTCGAGAGAATCCTGAACGTGGTCTTCTCAATGCCAAAGTGCTAGATGGCGCCTACCAACCAGTGGCATGCGCTCGTAGCTTGGCACTGAAACAATGTTTGGGATTACCCAAACCACTGTGGCATGAAGGTACGTCATGAAGAAGAACGCAATAGGAACCATCTTTCGTCTGTTGTCTATTGATGGTTGTTGCTCACAAAAATGTGTGTGTGTGTGTGTGTCTTCTAGTTTTGGAACTTTGTGGCGGAAAACTAAAGGCACTGTCCAGTATTGAGCTACGAAAGCGTGTAGATTTGCAGCAGTAAAATTTTAGAATTACTGCATATTTTACTACAGTAGATTTCTTCTTGACTTATTTCTTGCTATTTTGCAGCAAACATTTTCTTCAACCGCACTGAACTTAACCAGTGTGGAAGGGTATAGTACAGAGTAACAACCCAGCCCATTCGATGTTGATGTCTTGAATGCATTTGTTGTTTAGAGAAGCTCCGACTTTATCATTGACTTTAAAAATCAGAGCCAACAAGTAAAAAAGTGGCCACAGAAAAAAACTGTTTTGTCCCGTCCGAGCGAGGCTTGGTTCCAAACGTAGTACCTGGTAGTCTACTACCAGGTAGAGCTCTAGCTAGAATGCCCGCCCTGTGTAAACAAGAAGTACAAGTAAGAAGTCTTCCATTCTGGAGTAAGTCTGCGTACCAATCTTTTAAAATCCTTCCATGTCAAGTTCCCATCGTCCTATTAAAAATATTGAAAACGAAGGAATGATGTATTATCATTCGGAGCATAGAAACAAGGAGTATGGGGTAATATGAAAAAAACTTCACAAACCAATAATCACGGTGTCCCGCGTCTCTCTTTTTTTATCTAACATAACGGATCGATGTGGCATTTGTTGCAAGTCTTGATTCATTAGCAGCCTTGCATTGGAAGAAAGAAAGAAAGCATTAAGTAGGAGTAGTAGTCTAGTTTAGGGAACTCCTTTTAACCACTAGCCACAAGTTACGACGACAGCGACAGCACCACAAGAGCATCACAGCAACAACAGCAGCAACAACAACAAAGATGGAGTCACCGGGAAGAAAAAATAGTAGTGCAAGAAATGAACCCGAAGGAGGCGTGAAAGTTCCTTCGGAAAACGATGTTTTGTTGGGACGTGGGGATAAGATCAATCGGTACGTACATGTATGAAGGTATCGACCAGGCAAGACGATGCTCGCAAGACAGATCGAAGTGATACTTGTTGCTTACACACAACTTTGTATTTCATTACAAATTAAATAAATTATTGTACGGCATACTTCAGACATCCAGCGTAAGTTCAAGAATGATTAGAAGCATATATTATAACGGATAGGCATTGGTATCAGAATTCACCTGCGATTGTGAATGGATCCAATGATTTGGTCGCCTAGAATGCACTTTTTTATCCTGTTTTCTTTTCCACTTCTCTTTTACTTATCTCTACTGTTGCTGTCTGCGTGTTCGCTTTTATAGAAATGTTCAATTCCGCAAACTGGTGGAGTCCAGGCGCCGTGTGTATCTGCACGCTAGGTTTAAAAAGGAAAAGCGTATGATCGCGGAGGCTATTATTTCCGATATCAAGAACAATGATCCTCCTGGAAGATTTTTGGCCAAGGATGCGAGTACGGGTCTACTATGGCACACCGTCAGCGATGAAAAGGCGAGAGACAAGGCGTCCCAGGCACTACGAGAAAATGCCAAAAAGTTCAAAAACGAGCTGGAGCAAGAAAATCTCAATGTCACTATTGCTGCTAGCACTGAGAAACCAACAGCAGCCCCCGTTCCTGTTATCGGCCATCTGCCCCCCTATCCTTGTCGATCCCAGTACCACCAGAATGCCCAACCAACTGCACCAATTACAATGCAGTACGGACATCCATGTGGCCATGCTACTTATTCTTGTACTCATGCTGCCGGTCATGAACATCATTCTTGGAACTTTCCATATGGATATCCCCAAGGACATTTTCCATTCCAAGCTCCAGCTGCCGTTCTCTCCATGCAGCCCGTTCCAGTTCCAGTACCCCGACATCATATCCAATCTCATCATGATTATCATCATCACTATCAACACGACGAGCAGGCATATGGGATGTCCAATGGGAAGAAAGTCCACCAGAGCGATGCTCCTGTTCTAGAGCCGTTTGAACAATGCTTTAGTTTGCAGCCTCTTCCAAGAGGTGCGTGTCAGGAGCATTGCTGGGTTAGTGAGAACGAAAGTAACAGCAGCAGCAGCAGCAAGGACGAGGGTCGTCGACGCCAACCGTCCATTTTGGAAACACCATACCATGTCAATGGCACTGTACAGCAGCATCAAATGCAGCCTACACCGACAAATGGGGTAATTTGGAGTCCATCCGAGACCGGTGATGCAGCTGAATCTCTGGATCCTCCCTATGTAAGTGAGATGTCCCACAACTATTCGAACACGGTTGAGCCCTGTACTTCGACGGAACGCGAAATGAAACGTGGAATTCATTCTTTGAACGACAAGCCTGATTCTCTTGGCATTGACGAGATTATCATTCAAGGTATTGGTTCGAATCCCTGGTTCGGAGAACCCGTGAGTCCCATTCCCGTCGAATTGAATGAGAGGCAAAGCCAGAATAAGCGTCCTTTGTCTCCTTTTCTACTACAGAACTCGAGCTTACGCGACGTCAACCATTACGAGTTGAATTCCAAAAAGATTCCCAAGATCGGGTCGCCTTTTCTTGATAGCGACGCCCTTGAGGCTATCGAGGAAACCCATCACAATGGTCATCATCACCCTGAACAATATCAGGACGTGGAAGCAGAGCATGATTTGACCGAAAACTATTCGCTTCGTCATGATGACTGCAACAGTTGTATATTGAGCGCTTTGGGTACACAGTATGCCTTGAATTCTTCCCTTTATGGAGGAGAGAGGTCGTCTTTGTCTCCTCTGAACTTATCACCCGGTCATCCAAACGCTTCTCATGCCGTGGAGGACAAGCTACAAAATGGTGGTCACTGCCGAGGCGGTGGACTGTCTCCATTGTTTGGTGGATTGTTCATGGATGAATTGGGCAATCCAGTTCCTCCTGCTTCCCTGTTCCTGCCTTTGGATGGTGATGACTCTTTTCAACCAACAATCTTTTCTCCAAAAGCCGCCTAAAACCTGGATTGGAATGGAGCATGCTTGGTTTCTGCTCATCTCAATAATGATTCTTGTGCTGTTTTATCAGCTGGGAGTCCGCTTTAGTATACATATAAATGTAAAAACCGCATAGAAGACACTTATCGCCACATTTCCCCCCCTGTTCGTTAAACTTACACTAGAGGTCTATGTATTCCATGTTGTTTGTGGTGATGTTTATTAATGGGGGTTTAGAGCCTTACGGTGGTGTGGGAAGATTTCGAAGAAGTTTGGCTTACGGCCATGGATAGTATTGGCCGTCTCACATGTAGATATCCGTCTGCGTCGTTTCTTGATGTCCGGTTCCACTGTACGAAACTCACTGTTCGTTGAGAAATCGTTTAGTTGTAGGAGTAGTATAAACCCATTGGCCGTTTCACATGTAGATATCCGGGTTGTTTCTTGATGTCCGCTTCCACTACTGTAAGAAACCTACTGTTCGTTGAGAATTCATTTAGTTGTAGGAGTGGTATAAACCCATAAGGTAATCGTGAATACCCACATCACTGTCACGCACAGAATATTTCCGTTCTTCTGGCACCAGAATGCAGTAATGCTGGCTGGATCTCAATTACAGAAACATTCAACTCGATCATTTCTCGCCTTCTAACCTGCACAACAAATTAGAAGCAAAATGATTCAGAAGCGCAGTCATGACAACGTCCAAATGGCTTCCTCCACCTTATCCAAAAAGGTCAAAGGTGGCGACACTAAGTCACTGGGAGATCCTGCCCGTCAGGAAATTCTTCTCGGTATGATGCTTGAATACCACATGGACGGAAATGATTGCATCACATACGAAATGCTCCGCATTGATTTGGGAATCGGGCATCGTGTCAAGTCTTGGCTTGGTACTTGGAAAGCGTTACGCGAAAGTGGTATATTCATTGAAGCATCCACCACGAGTAACAAGGCTGACAACTATTTGAAGGGTGGCTATCAGCTGACACAGCAAGGAAGAGACTTTGCTGCCACGGACGATTATCGTGAGTACTTGAAGGACTCCAGTTTCGTTCCCTTTTCGAATGCAAACAAGCATGAACGCATCAAGAAGCGCCTGAAATGGCAACGGATTGGAATTCAACTGTTTGATCTGCTTTTGAAACACGGCCCACTCACTGCTGCAGAGCTTGCAGCTCTGATAGGTGTCAAACGTGGAAGCCCCCATTTCTGTTTTGCCGTTTGCGAGTTGAAGAATAAAAGCATTGTGGAGTCTGAGCGCTCGACGGATACCTCGAAGGCACTCCGCTTATCGGATGAATGCTTCCTCAAGTCGGCTGATCGTCCAGAGACTGTCCCAGTTGATGCTGCTGAACTCTCAAGAAAAGTCGCAGCAAATGAAGCTTGCAAGGGACTCTTTCAGAGCATGACAAAGGCAACGCTGCCAACCCAGAAGAGGATGTTGTCGTGTGACGTCAATCAGGAAGATGATCACTGCAACATCTGTGAGGCATCCAATGCGGAATGTGAATGTGACGAGACTAGAAACTATCTAAACAGGGTCACCTAGCTATTACGAAAACATTGAAACAGCCCGCCAGCCAATAAAATGGTGAGCAAGTAAGTACTCCGGTAGGACAGTAGCTGCGCGCAGTCGGGTATAGGGCATTCAGTGGCTTAAATTTATAGTTCATTTTCATTAACATTATTGGCAGCAGCCACTAGCACGGACCATCATTATTGACAGTCTTTTTTGTAGTCAAACGAAGCAGGAGCTCCCAAATTGTAATCCGCAATCACTTTATTCAATCCTTCCAACAACTCCCAATTCTGGCACTCAATTGGAGGAAGAAATGTTGAGGTACCACCACCACCACCATTGTTCAAATAGCTGAAGCACGAGGCAAAGTCGAATGGCGTCGCCGCAATGGGAGAAGCAAAGTGGCTTGTGACAATGCGATCAAATATAGACTGACGAGAAATTTTGGTAACCCATTCTCGTACGGCATCGGGAGCTCGGGCAGCGGCAAAGGCTCGCAAAATGGGTGCCCGTATCAAACGATTCTTGATAGCAATGTAGCCAGGATATGCCCCCAATGGATCTATCCGAAGTGGCAAAAAGACCGCTTGAAGGACCGTACGTGGCCAAAAAGTATCCTCTTCGATAGTATTGGCATCAAAGTATGTATCAAAAATAGGTGGTGCTTTGGGCGGAATGAATACTACCGCATCCGTAGCAATCAGTGTCTTAGAAGGTCGGTGGCAAAAAGCGACTTCGGAAACAGGTCCTGCATTTTCAGGAAGATCGACGTATAACAATGCCATGTCGAATTCGTTTAACCAACTCGGCGGTACTTCCATGGCATCACCGAGGATACCATCGACACGATATCCCATGCTCTTTGATGTCTTGGTTTCATCAAAGTCTACATCTTGTCCGCATGCTCCAAACGGTCCGTATTGACCAGGAGAGATCCATACTTTGGCATTGGGATATTTTTTACAAAAGGCACCTACCGGGGCCTTGTGTTCCAATGCATTGCACGGCAAAACAATGTGTTCTACGTCTCCCTCGAGAGAATCCAACAAGTGACACAATTCTCCCGTGGGCCACTGCGGACTGTGCACCCACAAATTACCCGTGCTTTGCAATCGCACCACGGTCGAACGAATGCTGGCGGTGACATTGGCAAAGGCCAGCAATTGTTCCAAGGCGAACATGTCCCTGCCCAAGGTGTGCAGATACGTGGCTCTATTGGCAATGGGCGGAAGAAGCGTTGGGAAATAAGAGCGACTAAACTCTGGAGCGGTTTGAGGGATTTGAAAGTATTCGTCTACAAGATAGGGAGCGGTAGTTGCATAACTCGGTTGAGGAGGAGGATTCAGCCATATTGCGGTTAGGGCAGCTGCAGTTGTTGTGGAGTGGACGACTTGACGTCGATTGGGATTACTACCGGTGATGGGTTTTGAAAGTGCAGAAGCTCTAGGACAGAACAATGTCAAACTCAAAACAGCTACTGCCACTTGAACTGCCGACCAGAGCATTTTATTCCACTACTACCAGGTAGTTTGGAGAAAAATAAATCTTGTCGTTTGCTAGATATTATTGCAAGGGGGGCAAGGATCCCGTTGGAAATTGGAATGGTCAATGGTCTGCTCATCTCAGAGTGTGTGAACTGGATACCCTTGCCTTAAGTCTTTAGTATTATTATTATTTATTTAGCAGTACTACTACTACTCTACTACTACTACTCGATAGCTATTAGACCCTACTTAGTTGTAGTAGTAGTAATAGCAGTAACAGTACTAGACGCACACGACGCCTCCAACAACTAGGCTTTCGTTCGGACAGTTGGATGAATGAATTTCGGATTTCGGTAATAAACGATTTTTAGAAAGACATTGTGCAGTGTTTTGTTTTTAAGGTTAGTCTATCTCCAGAGAGACCATACTACCACTAATCCTACAAGTCTCAAGAACCAATTCGTTCGAATCTGGAATGCCGCGGACTCGTTGATTATTGCAGCCGTTGTTTTATCATTCTCGTTGCTGCTGTCCTCTTTTGTTCTTGTCCTTTCTAGACTGATGCTGGATTGTGGAGAAAAAGTAGGTCTCATGGTTTGAGACTTTACAGGAAACGTGCTGGGCACACTCGAGACCGTTGGAATCATTGAAGGAGTATCCGATGGAGTCTGTGATGGTTGCATTGTGGGTGCCATAGATGGCTGATGTGTTGTCGGGAGTCTTGTTGGAGTATTTGTAGGATTGGATGTTGTCGGAAATAGGCTGGGAATAGTGGAAGGTGCTATTGTAGGTAACTGAGAAGGGAAATTACTTGGTTGAACAGTCGGAGTAGAAGATGGAATGTCAGACGGCCCAACTGAGGGGGGCGGGACTGGCGCATTAGAAGGACTAGAAGATGATGTGGGGTAAAGTGACGGCGTTGATGATGGCATGTTGCTAGGGTCGAGCGATGGAAGAGAACTAGGAGCAATAGTAGGCGTCAGAGATGGTGTCCCCGTAGGACTTTTAGAAGGAACTAAAGATGGGAAGTTCGAAGGTTGGGTAGACAGAGTGGGAGAATTTGATGGTGGTTTCGTTGTAGGAATTTTTGTTGGTGTCGAGGTTGGAAATGTACTGGGTAATGCTGATGGTTGCCCACTGGGACTGGCGGATGGCGCCTCTGTTGGCCATGCTTCGTACCAAGGATATCGAATCTGGCCAGACCAAAAGGTCCGAAGAATGGTCTTGCCAACCGCATTTCGCAAGATAAATGCTTCTTGTTCAGTGATTGGCTCTTCACCATTGTCGGTGATGGGCAGCCATGTTTGTCGTAGCGGGTTATATCCCGTTAGAGTTGTCGAAATTGTTAGACCCGCTACATAGGTTCCCAGCAAACTCGGGTTGTTCTCGTAAGGAGCATACAATTTGCTTAACAAACAATCTTTCGAAAGTGGATAAGTTCCTTCATTGAGACAGTCGCGATAGATAGTTGCATAAACCAATCCAACCGGGGCCAAGAAGGATCCAGCAGTGGCATTCATGTAGGCCTGAATACCATCGAACAACGCGTCAGTGTGTGAAAGAAATTCTTGTTCAACGGTTTCGTTGATGGACCAGTTCTCTGGTCGTGCAGGTAT
>Ga0100397_1002919_pt1 | contig 9794 bp, 6 predicted proteins | sample CryGeymeta201521_FD_81550 | JGI IMG/M metagenome (GOLD analysis project Ga0100397, IMG submission 81550) | Groundwater microbial communities from Crystal Geyser aquifers in Utah, USA - Crystal Geyser metaG 2015-21 | ecosystem: Environmental > Aquatic > Deep subsurface > Groundwater | place: USA... | reverse complement strand
GCTGGGTTACAAAAGCAAAGAGGAATTCCTGGATATTGATATAACCAGAGACCTCTATTTGATGCCTGAAGATCGTCAAAGATTTCAGGAGATGATCGAGCGAAAAGGTCATGTGATCGATTATGAGGTTGATTTTAAACGGAAAGATGGGAAGGCTATTTCGGTCTTACTCACAAGCCATATTCGCTATGATCAGGATGGTAATGTATTAGGGTACGAAGGGATCAATGTGGATCAATCTCAGCGAAAAGAGATGGAGAAAGAACTCAGGGAGGCACATGATTTTCCGAACAAGACTATTCATAGTTCGCCAAACCCTATTATGGCGACCGATATGAAGGGGAATATCATCATCTGGAACCGGGCTTCCGAAGAGGCACTTGGATGTAGGGCAGAGGATGTGATCGGCAAGATGAGCATCGAAAAGATTTATTCAGAAGGGGATGCCAGAAAAGTAATGCAAATGATGCGAGGTCCAGACTATGGTGGTGTGGGCAAATTGAGAGCATACCCCATAACCTATGTGAGAGAGGATGGCCAAATTGTTGAGGGGAACCTTTCGGCATCCATCATTTACGATGCAAAAGGGAATGAAGTTGCTTCTGTAGGGATATTTGTAGACCTGGGGGAGAGCCTGGAGATGGAACGAAGGCTGAGACAGACACAGGAACAGTTATTGCAGTCAGAAAAGCTGGCGGCCATGGGGCGTCTGACTTCTCAGATTGCCCATGAACTAAACAATCCCCTCTATGGAATCATGAATACCCTGGAATTGATGAAAACGGAGATTTCTCCTGAGAACAAGAGAAGAAAGATTCTGGATATGGCCCTTTCCGAGACGGTGAGACTGTCCGAGCTGCTCCGCAAGATGCTCTCTTTTTCCAGGCCTGATGAGGAAGAAAGGCATCCCATAGATATCAATACAATGCTTGATGAGATACTGCTTCTCCATGAGAAACAACTGCGGGAACACGATATCCGGGTCTCTTCCTCTTTTGCAGAAGGTTTGGGAAAGGTTTATGCATCAAAGAATCAACTTAGGCAGGTCTTTCTCAATATAATCTCGAACGCTCGAGATGCTATGCCAGAAGGTGGAACCTTAACAGTTAAGACTAATGGCGGTAAAGACAATGTCCGGATTCAGATAGCCGATACAGGGATCGGTATAAAAGAAGAATATATAAGTAAGATTTTTGATGCCTTTTTTACTACTAAAGATGGTGCAAGAGATACTGGCCTTGGCCTGTCTGTCTGCTATGGGTTTGTAAAAGATCATGGAGGTGATATTAAAGTAGAAAGCAAGGTGGGTTCTGGAACAACCTTTACCATCAGCCTCCCTGTTTTTATCCCTTCTATTTAATCCTGTCACAATAGAAAAGTCGAAAATAACCAAAATTTTACTTGACAATCAATAATAGAAATAATAGAAATAAATATAATAATTATAATAAATAAATAATCTACCCCAAAATTTTACTTGACAATTAGTAAAAACTATAATAATAGTAAATTTAGCAATAACAGAAAAACAAAAGGAGCCATTTGATGGATGCTGTATTAACTGTTTTCAAGGCCAGCAAATACTGTAATGTCTCCCCCAAGACCATTATCAACTGGATAGATTCTGGCTATATCAAGGCATACAAGACCGTGGGGGGGCATCGTCGTATAAAGAAGCTGGATCTTGAAGATTTTATGCAAAGGCAGGGGATTCCAATCCCCGAAGATGAACAAATGGAAGAGAGAAAGAGAATACTTGTGGTGGATGACGACCCCATCATCGTTGAAACGATTGTTCAGGCATTGGAAGAGGATGAACATGATTATGATGTTGTTTCTGCTTCCGATGGATTTGAGGCAGGTCTTCAGGTAAGTCACTTCAAACCGCACCTTTTAATACTGGACATCATGATGCCTGATATTAAGGGGTATGAGGTGTGCAGGAAGATTAAGTCCAATGAGGCTACCAGGAACATGGTTATTATCGTCTTGTCAGCGTATCTGGACGAAGAGAAATTCAGGATGATGAAGGAGTACGGTGCAGATGTGTGTTTTTCCAAGCCTTTACCTCTGCCCCAGTTGAAGCAAGAGGTAAGCCGGTTATTGGGGTTGCCCTGATTCATACACCAACAAAAGGTATCTGTTCACAGTTTATGGTTTGCGGTTAGCAGTTGGCAAAAATGCTCCAAGCTTTATATAATTCATTGAATACAAACCGTAAACGGTAAACTGAGAACCGTGAACGGTTACCACAGAAGATTACCTTCCAGGACAGTAAAGGAGCTGCTGATGAAGCTGAGAGAAGCTTTGGCAAAAAGGAAATTTCTGGTTACAACTGAAATCCAGGCACCTATCGATGAGGAGCCGGAAGGCATTGTCAAGACTTTCAATCTGGTGCGAGGGCGTGTTGACGGGGTTTCCGTATCAGAGGTTGAGATTGAGGGGATAGTGGGGGATACGATTAAGACGTGTGAAGTTCTGAAACAGAACCGATTTGAGGCTATATATCAGACTTCAACCCGGCAAAAGAACCGTTTACAACTACAAAAGGACCTCATACTTGCCCATGAAGCAGGTGTAGAAAACCTCCTTGTATTCACTGAAGACTACCGGATTACAGGGGATAGCCTTCAGGAGATAATGTTCTTCCATGTTGATTCCGGGAAATTAGCCTCTGTTCTGGAACACATTCGGGAAGGCCGCACAGTCGACGGCAAGGAACTTCCTTACAAAGCCGAATTCATATTGGGCTCGGGTGTTGAATCTTGCTGGGGTAAAAACGTTCCGGAGCTAGAGATGAAAGAAATGGAGGAGATGACGAGGATAGGTACCGGGTACTTCTTGACAACACCGGTATTCGATCTGGATCGGTTTGAGAAATTCGTAAAGACTGTCGGGACCTTCGGAGTTCCGGTAATTGCAGAAGTCATGATTCTGAGGACAGCCGGCATGGGCCGATTTCTCAACCGACACTTCAAGTCAGGATTGGTGCCGGAGTGGATTATCCAAAAACTAGCCAAAGCCTCAGACAAGCAAAAGGCCAGTATATATCTTTTTGCTGATATAGTAACAGGCATTAAAGACATCTGTCAGGGGATTCATATTATAACCATAGGCGGGGAAGAAAAGCTCAGGTACTATCTGGATGCGGCGAAACTCAGATAGTCAAAAAAGCTCAGGACTCAGAAGTCAGGTTGGGGTCTGACCCGACATTTGGGTTATATTGCTACGGGTCTGACCCCGAATCCAAAAGGAGTTAGTTTTTTGGAAAACATAACGCTGTCCATTAATGGGAGAAATATCACCTGTCCGCCCGGAACAACCATTCTGGAGGCTGCAGAGCAGCACGGTATACAGATTCCCAAACTCTGCTATCATCCTGACCTTAAACCGTTTGGCGCCTGTCGTCTCTGCCTGGTAGAAGATGAGAAGGCCGGCCGTATCATGGCGTCATGTGTTACGCCAGTGGCCCAGGACATGAGTATCCTGACAGAGTCACCCCGTGTAAATAAGCACAGGCGGAATATAGTCAGGCTGATGATCGCTGAACATCCGGAGTCCTGTATATTTTGCAGCAAAGGGAACCGCTGTCAGTTGCGTCAGATAGCCGCTAAACTCGGTATAGGGGAGACAAACCTTTACCCTATGCCCAACTACAAACCACTGGAACAGGCAAATCCTTTCATTATCAGGGATCTCTCCAAATGTATCCTGTGTGGAAAGTGTATCCGGGCAGACCATGAACTGGTTGTTGTGGGGGCAATAGATTATAACCAGAGAGGCTTTAAATCCCGCCCTGTCGCGCTTCATGATCTGGGCTTAGAGCATTCTGACTGCACCTTTTGCGGCACCTGTGTGTCAATGTGTCCCACCGGGGCATTGTCCCCGAATAATACACGTTACGTAGGTACTCCTCAGAGGGAATCTCGTTCTATCTGCGGATTCTGTGGTGTAGGCTGTTCTCTGTCTATGGGTGTTGTGGATGAACAGGTTATAGAGGTCAACCCATCACACATATCCGACACGGTTAATGGGGCAACCCTCTGTGTCAGGGGCCACTTTGCCCATGACTTTCTCAATGCCAGTGAACGGTTGCGCAGTCCTTTGATTCGCAAAGATGGCGAGCTGGTTTCCGCTTCATGGGGTGAGACACTGGAGGTTGTTGCAAGACGGCTTCTTGAAATCAAACGGGAAAACGGCCCACAAAACGTGGCATTTTTAGGTTCCTCCAAATGCACAAATGAGGAAAATTACCTCTTTCAAAAGATAGCAAGGGTTGTTCTTGAAACAAATAACGTGGACAATGGTGGCTATGTGTCCGGGCAGTCCCTCTTGAATCTCATTGATGAAAAAACAGACGGGGGGTACCGTATTCAGCCCCTTGCTCGGCTGGAGAAAGAGGATGCCATTTTTGTTCTTGGTGCGGACCCAAATCACTCGGTTCCTGTGGTGAGCTATTATCTCAAAAGGGCTGCGAAGAAGGGCATTCCCTTAATAGTTGCTGATCCAAGGCGCACGGAATTGGTGGACTTCTCATCTATCTGGCTCCGTGTTTTTCCCGGGAGCGACCTTGAATTGATCAACGCTCTGGCTATGCTGCTGTACCAGAAAAAGGCATACGCCTCTGATTTCATAATCCAGTTTACAGAGGGGTTTGACCTGTACCGTCGCGGGCTTTCTTCCCTGGACATTGACAGAATTAGCCGGGTAACATCTATAGATGTGGGTACTATTGAAGAGGCTGCCGAGTTGTTACACGGGAAAAAGGTTGCCTTCGTGGTTGGGCATGGAATCCTGCAGCAGAGATATGGGCGGGAGTGTCTAGAGGCTATCATTAACCTCTCACTCATGACCGGAAGCCTTGGAACTGAAGGGGCCGGTCTGTATATTCTTGCAAGGGAAAACAATCAATTGGGTGCACAGGATATGGGGGCGGTGCCATACGGATTGCCGGGTGGTCAGTCTCTGAGTGATGATTTAACGCGAAAACAATGGGAACGGGTATGGCAGGCAAAGATTTCGCCCGATCAAGGTCTCAATATGGTCAGAATGATCGAGGAAGCCGAGAAAGGCAACCTAAAAGCATTGTACATCATGGGGGAAAACCCCCTCCGGAGTCTCCCTCAACCTGAACGGGTTCGCAGTGCCCTGGAGAAATTAGATTTTGTAGTGGTTCAAGATATCCTCGCAAACGAAACCGCCGAGATTGCAGATGTGGTTCTGCCAGGCGCCGCTTTCTGCGAAAAGGGCGGTTCATTTACGAATATGGAAGGAAGGATTCAAACCTTTACACCCGTAGTAGTTCCACCGGGAGATGCCAAACCTGACTGGGAAATCCTGGCCCTTCTTGCTGAAAAGATGGGGTATTCCAAACACTACAGTTCTCTGGAAAGGGTAAGGGAAGAAATCATTGGGTCTGTGCCTATGTATGCGGATCCGGGTGGGCATGGATACACGCCCTGGATCAGGGAAACGAGTGAAAAGGCTCGCTTCCGCCCCGATGGGAAAGGAGACTTGATTCCTTTTTCTCCTGTTGTTTCCACCGAAGATGAAGTGCCTGATGATGTTTATCCTTTGACGGCTATCCTCGGGTCTTACCGTTACCATTTGGGAAGCGGTACTCGGACGAGCCGTTCCAAGCGTATTCAGGAGTTTGATTTGAAGGGAGAGATAGAGATATCCCCCAAAGATGGGACAAAATTAAATTTGCATGATGGGGACGCTGTTCGGGTCATTTCCCGATATGGGGCAGTAGAGAGAGGGATCAGACTGAGAGATGGATTAATAGCGGGGCTGATATTTGTCCCAGTGGCTTTTAATGACAACGATTCACGGAATCTTATCAACCTGGCACAGCTTTCCAGGCATGACTCATTGGGCTGGAAGACCTGTCGAGTTAAATTTGAGGTAACTATTCAGGCACAAAGAGACAAAGGCACATAGGCACTAAAAATACGGTTTACGGTTAACAGTTTACAGTTAATAATTAACCGATAACTGATAACTGATAACTGAACTATACTTTGTGCCTTTGGTGCTCTGTGCCTTTGTGCCTGTCTGAGTAGTTACAACTTGAGAAGGTTTAGGGATAGGGGAGAAAACGAATGAAGCCGAAAGAGATCGATTGGGATAAACTCACCTCCATCATCGGCGAACACCGAGACGAGAAATGGGGGCTTATTCCTCTGCTGCAGGATATTCAGGAAACGTTCGGTTATGTCCCGCCAGAGTCCATTAATTTGATTGCCAGTGCCATGAAACTGTTTCCAACCGAGGTCCAGGGAGTAATATCTTTTTACTCAGGATTTTCCGTAAAGCCTAAGGGTAAATACATACTCAGAGTATGCCGCGGAACGGCCTGTCATGTCAAAGGCGGTCAGAGTATCCTGAGATTGGTAAAGAGAGAGCTGGCGCTGAATGAAGGAGAGACCACCTCTGATTATCAGTTTACCCTTGAGACTACCGCCTGTCTTGGGGCATGTGCCCTTGCACCTACTACGATGGTCAATAGAGCCTACTTTGGGAAACTTTCTCCACCAAAGGTAAATAACATACTGGTAGAGTACGGTAAAGAGGAGAAAGAAAAATTAAAGGATGTTATAGATGAAGAAGATTGAAAGCCCTTCAGATCTGGAGGCCCTTCGGCAGAACATCCTCAGCAAACGTGACCCTAAACGGCAGGTTGTCAAGGTATGCTGTAGCACAGGATGCCGTGCTGGAGGATCTCTCAAAATCATTGATGCCTTCAAACAAGAACTCACCATCAGTGGTTTAGAAGATAAGGTAGAAATAAAGAAAACAGGCTGCAGGGGTTTCTGTGAAAATGGGCCGGTTATGGCTGTTGACCCTGATAATATCTTCTATAACAAGGTGGAGACGGATGATGTACCTGAGATTGTCTCCGAAACCCTTATCCATGGCAAACCTGTAGAGCGACTCCTTTATACAGATCCTGAGAGTAGGGAGAAGATTACATGTGAAAAAGATATCCCCTTTTTCGGCAAACAGGTGAGGAGGGTTCTGGCCAATTGCGGGCAGATTGATCCTACCAATATTGAGGATTACATCGCCGCTGGAGGATATGGGGCTATTGGCAAAGCCCTTTCCAGTATGACCCCTGAAGAGGTAATAAATGATGTAACTGACTCAAAACTGAGAGGCAGGGGTGGGGCAGGTTTTTCGACAGGGCTGAAATGGAAATTTGCCCGTCAGGCACCGGGACGACCCAAATATATAATCTGCAATGCAGATGAAGGAGACCCCGGAGCCTTTATGGATCGTTCAGTTCTGGAAGGGGACCCCCATGCTGTCCTTGAGGGGATGCTCATCGGAGCGTATGCCATAGGGGCAGAATACGGGTATATTTATATTTATGTGAGGGAGGAATACCCCATTGCAGTCGAGCACTTGGGTATTGCTTTAGAACAGATGAGAGAGCGGGGACTTTTGGGGGAAAATATCCTGGGAGCTGGTTTTAACCTTGATATTTCCCTGAAGAAGGGTGCAGGGGCATTTGTCTGTGGCGAGGAAACCGCCCTGATGTCATCTATTGAGGGGAAGCGGGGAATGCCGAGGGCCCGGCCGCCGTTTCCTGCTCAGGCAGGACTGGATGGGAAACCCAGCAATATCAATAACGTGGAGACATGGGCAAATGTTCCGTTGATTATCAAAAATGGGGTTGGGTGGTATACAGAGATAGGTACAGAAAAGAGTAAGGGCACAAAGATATTCTCGCTGGTAGGTAAGGTGAATAACACCGGTCTGGTGGAGGTTCCCATTGGCGTGACCATGAAAGAGGTGGTCTTTGATATTGGCGGTGGTATCCTCAAGGGGAGAAAGTTCAAGGCGGTGCAGATGGGGGGGCCATCGGGCGGATGCGTGCCTTCCCAGTATTTGAATTTGCCTATAGATTACGATACCCTACAGCGGATAGGCGCAATTATGGGATCAGGCGGGATGGTGGTCATGGATGAGAACAACTGTATGGTGGAGATCGCCCGGTTTTTCCTGAGCTTTACCCAGGCGGAATCCTGCGGGAAGTGTACCCCATGTCGTGTGGGTACAACCCAGTTGCTGGAGATACTGACCCGCATCACCCAGGGCAGGGGTAGACTCGAGGATATCAAGACCATACAGGAACTCGGGGAGACGATTACTGAGTCATCCCTTTGCGGGCTTGGCCAGACGTGCCCCAAACCTGCCCTTTCTACCCTGAACTATTTCATGAAGGAATATGAAGACCACACATCCTGGAACACCGCTGTGAAGGGGCAACATGTGATTCCATGGTTATCTCAGCCTGCCAGCATGCCTGTCCTGCAGGTATTGATGTGCCAAACTATGTAGCAGCCATAGCACGCAACAATTACGAAAAGGCCGTGGAGATTATCCGGGAGAGGAATCCCTTTCCTGCAGTGTGCGGACGTATCTGCATCCATCCATGTGAGTTGAAATGCCGTCGAGGTGAGCTGGACGATCCCGTGGCTATCAGATCACTCAAGCGTTTTGCTTCGGACTGGTACTTCGAACACATAGGACGGGCAAGTGAGCCTTTTCAGGCAACTAAAGATAAAAAAATTGCCGTAGTGGGCGCAGGGCCCGCCGGTTTAACCTGTGCCTATTTTCTTGCTAAAATGGGTTATAAGGTGACGGTATTCGAGGCACAATCGGTTGCCGGCGGAATGCTGGGGATTGCTGTCCCTGAGTTTCGCCTACCGCGGAAGGTCATTGAAGAAGAGGTGGATTATATCGAGAGCCGTGGGGTAGATATCCGTTATAACTCCCCGATTGATGCCCGGCATACAGTCAATGACTTGATGGCAGAAGGGTATGGCGCTGTTTTTATTGCAGCGGGTGCCCATGCAAGTCTTCGGATCGAGATCGCGGGCGAAGAAGAGGGTCTGGAAGGGCTATATTACGGTCTTCAGTTTTTGAGAGATGTAAAACTGGGTAAGAATATAGAACTGAAAGGAAAGGTTATCGTTATCGGGGGAGGAAATGTGGCTTTTGACGTTGCCAGAACCGCCTTGCGGGTGGGCGCATCGGATGTTCAGATATTCTATCGGAGAACCAAAGAAGAGATGCCGGCCTGGGAAAAAGACATTGAGGAGGCCATTGAGGAAGGGGTCATCATCAATCCTTCCTGGGCGCCGAAGCGGATCATACATCGGCACGGGAAGATAACCGGTATGGAGTTCGCACGCAGCATCACCGTCTTCAACGAAGAAGGCCGTTCCCGTATCAGTGTGGATGAGAAAACAGCACTGATGGTGGATGCTGAAGCCGTGATTATTTCCGTTGGACAGGCACCTGACATATCTTTCCTGTCTGAAGACAGCCAGCTTGAGCGAGCCCTGTGGGGCAGTCTGGAGGTGGAGGAAAACCGTCTGGCGACGAATGTCCCGGGGGTCTTTGCAGGGGGCGATTTTACTACAGGTCCAAGTGTTGTGATAAATGCCATAGCCCTGGGGAGGAGGGCATCCATTGCTATAGATAAATACCTTCAAGGTGATACAGGTCGCATAGAGATCGTAGATGAGAAGACATCCATGAAGGAGGATGCAGGCCTGGCGCTGGACCAGGAAACAACTGAAGAAAGGCCAAGAATCAATATCGAACTCGAGAGACCAGAGGAAAGGGTGAAAGACTTCCGGGAAGTTGAGAAAGGCTTTTCTAAAGAGCAGGCCTACCGTGAGGCTATGAGATGCCTCAGATGTGACTTGGAAAAGGAGAGGACAACAATATGATCAGGTCTATTACACAACAAAAATCAGAAGAGGAGATTCTGCGGCTTC
>Ga0100397_1002903_pt1 | contig 9814 bp, 6 predicted proteins | sample CryGeymeta201521_FD_81550 | JGI IMG/M metagenome (GOLD analysis project Ga0100397, IMG submission 81550) | Groundwater microbial communities from Crystal Geyser aquifers in Utah, USA - Crystal Geyser metaG 2015-21 | ecosystem: Environmental > Aquatic > Deep subsurface > Groundwater | place: USA... | reverse complement strand
GCTCCCGCGCCTGAACAACCCGCGCCTGCGCCTGCTCCTAAACAACCCGCGCCTGCTCCTGCTCCTGAACAACCCGTGCCTGCTCCTGAAGCTGAACAACCCGCGCCTGCTCCTGAAGCTAAACAACCCGCGCCTGCGCCTGCTCCTGAACAACCCGCTCCTGCTCCTGAACAACCTGCGCCTGAAGCCGATAGGCAATCCAGGATGCAAGAAGCGGAGTCGAGTTTTGGAATCCCTATAGGATATACTCCTGAGCATGGATTTTACCGACGCGGCAAGGGACGGCAACGTCTATGGCTACCAAAACGAGTTCAATCGTTTTTGGCAAACCCCAAGGAGCTTTCCCCTCAGCAAGAAGAACAACAAAATGAGGAAAATGAGCAGCAAAAAGAAGAAAAAGAACGCCAGCAAATGATAGATCAGGCGCGACAGGTCATTGGCGGCATCAATCCTAAGCACGGAGTGATGTCCCGCAGTTGGCTACGAAAACAACTTGGGCTTGGCACAGGCAAAGACGAGCGCAAACGTCTGCAAGGCGTAATAGACGAGTTGGTTTCTGAGAACACACTTGGCCCAGAATCGCCCACTGGAGGCACGTATGACTTGCCGAATCAGCAAGCATCAACACCGTCTGAGGATGATACCGAGAATGAGGGAGACCCCATTCTGAATGTCTTCGGGGCACTCATGGGGAAGCGGGGACGGCATTATCAATCAACGGGGCAGCTTTTCACATGGCTCAAGAGCGACCAAGCACGTAAGGCTACCCAGATGTTCTCCGGCCCCATGTCCAAAATCAGCCCCGGCCTTGATGCCCGCGTACAGGGACTTCCTGACCAAATTGCCGGGATGGGGGGGAAACAGTTAGCCTCAACGGTAGCTGGATATGCGTTTGCCGCGTATAACGTCCAGGAATCCTATGATGTGGGGAAGCGGTTAGTAAACTCGATTCTGAAGGGCGCCGGGTCCCTCGGGCGCGAGGCGACCGGAGCCGGAATGCGGATCAGTAAAACGCTACTCAAGGCCGTAACTCAACCCTTTGGGCCCGGGGGGCAAGCCATTGTCGAACTGGGTCTCACGGTAACGAAAGCGATTGGCGGTCTTATGGGTTCCGTCATGGGGTTGGTGGGCAATGTTGTGGGGGCAGGAATGCGAATGGCAGGAGGTCTTGTTGGCGGAGGCGTCGGGCTGGCAGGGGCAATCATTGGGGCTGTCGTTGCTGGTCCCGTTGGGGCCGCCGTTGGTTCGTTGCTTGGAGTCTTTGCGATGAAGGGCATCGCGGCCATTGCCGACCTTGTGGGAGGCGTATTGGGTGTGCTGGGCAAAGCTTTCGGAGAGTTCGGGGAGGTTGTCAGTCAGGCAATCTCTACTATTAAGACTGTCATCGAGGATGCGACCCAATCGGCCATGCAGTATTCCAGTGCTGTGTTGGGTATTGCCGCGCATACCGGAATGTCGTTAGCGTCAGCGAACAACGTTACCCGGACACTGGGCAGCCTTGGGGTTGCGCCTCAACAGGCCGCCAGTATGTTTCAAGGCATGAGTCAGATGTCCCCCTTCCTTGCCGCACGCGGCACAGCGTGGGGGATTCAGGGCGTTGGTGCTGGCGGAGAGATGAACATGGAGGCAATGATTCTCTCCATGCAGTCGCAATTTCAGAAAATGGGCCCGGTGATAGGAAGGGTCATGCTTCAGTCAATGGGGATGGAGCAACTACTTCCCCAAATGATGATGTCCCCACAGGCACTCCAGAAGCAATTCCAATTCTCCCGCGACCTGGGCATGGACCCCGACGCAGTGATGAAATGGCAACAGGATTTTGCTCTTGCGAGAACATCTTTCGGACAGTTCGTGGAGTACCTGAAAATGACTTTTGGGACAGAGTTACTGCCCCTGCTCCAGGAACGGCTTGATGCTGTCGTCAGTTACTTCAAGAACCATCGAGAACAAATTGTTACCGCTCTGCGAGACCTTGCCAACGGATTCTACACCACGTTCCGCGCGATTGCCGACACTGCGCGTGCAGTATGGCGGTCATTCACCAGCGGGGGGCAACAAGGACAGGGGCAAGGCGCGGCAAAGGAGAGTGCTATCCAGCGCGCGTCCAGATGGATTTACACCGAAGCGCCTCGGTTGATTGTTGGGGGGCTACACTCGATCATGCAAAATGTGGCTTCTGTTGCGCGATTCTTCCAGACGATTGGAAATGCCTTGCGCGGGTTTGCGCGGAGTTTCACCCCATTGTTTTTTGGTTTTGAATTGGGTCGGGTAATCCTTTCGAGGGTTGCTCATGGATTCATGGCGTTGTATCACGTATTCCAAATGTTGACTGCTCCCGTGAATGCGCTTGCCTCGGCGCTGGGTCACCTAATTGCCGCCGTACTCAATCCATTCAATGCCAAAGCGCAGCTTGCAGCGGCCAAGAGTGCGTTGACCGGTATTGGTCAACAAGGTGGGCAACATTGGGACGCATTCAAGGAAGAATCCGCAAAAGCAGTAACTCCCTTTGGGAAAGATGATTTCGGCATGAGCAAATGGGGGTGGAGTAAGGGAAGCGATTTTGCAGACAAGGCGCAAAGTTGGGCAGACAAAATGGGAACGGCACAGGGCGAACTTGACCCATCCAAGCGCAATGAAAAGTTTAACCAGATGCTTGCTCACCTGCGGGACATCAAGGATAACACGGAAAAAGGACTGGACGTGAATGTTAAGTCGGATATTCACATCAGCCCGATGGATGATTTCTTCGCGAAAGTGGCTGCCTACGAAGCGCTGGCAACGTGGAGAGCGGCAAGCCGGGCGGTGTAATGTGAAATGGCATTGGAACAACACTGGAAAGCACTGGACAGCCAATGGAGGATTCAAGACCTGCCCGCGGGCCAGTTTCAATATAAGTATTCCATCTTCCTCTACTTCCCATTCAGTGACGCGGCGGGTCTTATCCTTTCCGAGCTGGTTGCCGTCATGGGTGGCGGGGTTCCTCCAATTACGTCACTTACGGCAGGAATGCTCAAGCAGCACTGGATCATTCAGATACTTCGTGGCGGTGCATTGGACTGGATCGCTTCGTATGGTTATGACGCAGGTGAGGTCATCTACCCTACGAATGAGACAGGCTTTGCCTATCGCTGCGCGGTTGCCGGACAAGCAGGGACCACAGCCCCTACATGGGGGACAGTTTTGGGGCAGACGTTTTCCGATGGCACCGTGTTATGGGAAACAGTGGAGAAGCCGTCCGATGCCGAGGTCATCTTCCAGCAGCGCGTGGACCTGGAATATACGCTCGTGGCTACTCTGGAGTCTGTTTTTGGGATTCCGGTTGTGTCTTTTTATTTCTGGTTTTCATCGAAGGAGCAAATTGCCACAAGCATCCCATCGCCCGTGCAGACCATCGGGGCAGAGCAGGGGTATTCTGATCCGACGACTGACAGCGACTATTCAGACCTATGGGCGACAATTCTTACTGACTGGATTTCTCCGATTTACCTGCTCGACTTGGCAGCCGGTGACCGCATTCACATTGTTCAGGCGAATGCAGGCGGACCGTATGTCACGAAGGCGGCAAATATCCAGACACAGACACAGTCTACCGGTAGTCTGGATGTTGTCCGAGATGCCAACACAGGGGAATCGTGGGTGTTCTACGCTGACGGTCCCAGCTTGCGATGCGCACACGAGCGTCGCCTGGTGGATTTTCCATTGGATTCGGAAGTGGATACGTGCTTGTCGGCAAATAGCCCAGACAGAGTACGAGCGTTTATGTCTAACAGGATTCTCTACTGTGTTTACAGTGTCGGAAGTTTTCTTCGACTCAACTACTCACTGGACGCGGGGGAGACGTGGCAGGAGATGCCCATGCTGGTCGCAACCAACGTAAAACTGTTCGGAGCAACTATTAGTGAAGACGGCAGTTCAATGTACCTTTTGGGCAAGGCGACTGCCACTGATGCTGAGACAAATCCCGACGACGCGCCGGAGGGGATTATCCAGTCGGGGGACATGGTGCGGATCGTGTTGCGGCGCACAGGTGAGAATAAGGAATGGGAAGTCACGATCAAGGAGAAGGTAACGGGAACATTACCATCTGGCATTGCCAATCTTGTCGCCGACATCGAGCGCGCGGGAATGGCGTTCTACTGGTTTGCGAAAAAGGGGAATGACGTTGTATTGATGGCCAGCGATAACGAAATGGGCAGTTTCGAGGAGTTGGACGGTGGCGAGTAAGGTACATGCAGAATTGAGAGTTCTGGTCTATCCGCAAGATGCTATTCCCAAGGTCACGCGGCGCACGTGTTCCATTGCGGACGTGATTGGTGGATTGCTTTATCGCGACCAGGGAGAAGCAACAGATGACGTTCAAACAGACACAACCACCGCATCGCAGGAGTGGGGCAGACAGCCCGCATTCCCTTATATCGGTTCCGATCTGGAGTTTATAGAACTGCGCGGTAACGTGAAGGAGGGCCCCTCGGATAAGGCAACCACCTCGGAAGACGACAAGGGCATTTCTGGATTCGCGCTCAAGCCACGGACGCAGTTTTGGAACTGTAAAGCACCGTTGTTTGAGATACGGAACACAGCAGGCGATGTCATTCGCACCGACCCACGCGGGGAGACGACTTTTTCCGGGCTTGACTGGATGCCTATCAAGCCCGAAGTGGACCCAAAATACCCGTCATACCTCAAGAATGAATTCTTCCCGGGAACCACGCGGCAGAAACGCAGCCAATGGAAGACCATCCTCCCTGACAAGAAACCTGCGCGCACTTGCATTATGCACACCACACAGCGGCCCGATGAGACCATTAGCATACGAACGACTCAACGTCTGGACGCCAATCAGCATTTTCGCATCGACCTTGGTTTCCACGGAACATGTCGGAAACAAAAAAAGCCCAGTTGGTTTCGATTCTCCTGGGCGAATGACACCTATTCCCTCATGTTGCGCTCAGATGGTTCTCCTTGCATTGAACGCAAGGATGAAGTTGTACACACCAAGACATCCGGGAACCCTACGGAGAAGCCAAAATGGAAGGTGTGGCGCAAGCTGACTGACTTAGGGAAGACGAACTTCAAGGATGGGACTGTCTGGCTCGTAATGATTCGGCGGATCGCGGGAAGGATGGTCATTTCCATCAATGGAAAATCCTTCGACCTGTTGGACTCCCAAAAGGTGAATAACGGCGCATCGGAGGAGAAAGCCACTTATGAAGTGCGCGAGGCAAAGTGGAATGCCGGAAAACTCAAAGTTGAAATGTGCGGGGCGATGGTGTCCGTAGGGATAGGGTTGATTCGATATGACGGAGGATCAAAGGGCTACTTCGACCGCAAACTCCCATGGCCGACGACGCTTTCTGGACTATCCAGCAACACAGTCGGATATACCGGAGGGTACACCCCCGCTGGAACATCAACTCAGGTGCAGGTGACACTGCCCACAACGATGGATCGCTCAGTGCAATACCGCTGTACGCTAAAAGGCGGCATTGATACCCCCCTCGTGTCTAAAGTTGTTGCCCGATACGTTGGAACCGTTGTCACTGATTCCCACCAGCCACTGGACATTTCTTCGGCTCTTCTAAATGCCAAAGAGAGCCTTGCCGAGCCAGGAGTAATGAATGGCGCTGAGTGGACAATGGACATAAGCAGGAATATTCTCCAGACCCATATCGAAAACTGGCAGGAATATGTGAAACCCTACAATCCCATCTCCGTTGCCGTTCGATGGCACTACTCCGACGGAACCTCTGGACCGTGGACGGGACGGCTGATGGGGTACATCTGGCAAATGAGTAAGACCATCTCAGGATACCATCAATGGAAGATGAGCTTGACGCTGCGTGACATGGTGTGCCGACTGCAAAAACCCGCAGCACTGATTGATGGCTACTATTACCCGTTAGATGCGATTCTTGTGGAGAATCCCGATCAGCCTCTTTACGGAGGCACATGCGTCCAGGAGATTCTACGAATTGCATTGGGCGATGATTGGGCAGACGCGATGAATCTTACCGGCGATCCGTTGGAATACTTCGGACGAATGCCTTCTGGAAACACAATGCACTATCCTTTGTACTCCAGACAAGCCGACGTGGCCGGATACTTTGAAGCAACGCAGCCTCCCGTGCAGAATGGATTCCTTTTTCCTCCTCCCTGGGGAAGTGACGCGCTTTCATGGATACAGAACTTCTGCGGGTACGACTTTGCCGTCTTCTATTTCGGTTACACGGGCGGTCAGGGGATAACTATTGAGGGCGTTCAATGGCCTGTTCCAGTGTATGGGCAATACTGGAACATTCTCTCCGGTACAAATGCTATCAGCATCCCCGATGCCATCTATGTAGATGGAGACGCCAGCAAAGTTCTTAGTCATGCAGAAACACAGACGCTCCCCGAATGGGACGTAAACCGGGTATTGGTATGGGGGAAGACTCCCGCTGGTGATCCCGGGCAATTACCGTTCCCCGCCGTTTGGTCAGGGGAGGCAAGATTGCCTATGAGTGACAGCAAGGCCCCTGAAAACTCATGGGAACGAACACACTTGATGCAAGGCACGCATTTCTACCATCCAGGGTCCGCGCAAGCAACGGCGGAGTTCACGATGCGGGAGTTCATTGGGAAGGAAATTCGCCGCGTCCAATTGTGCTTCCCTGGGCGAGAGACAATGTGGTGGGGAGACAAAGTCATGCCGCTAATGAGCAAGGTCACCAGTGACCCGACGTTAGGGATTCACAATGAAGAATTTCGCGTGATTCGGTTGGAAAATGACTATGACATTCAATCAGGGGGAATCAAGTCGTTCCAGACGACGGCGACATGCTTCCCTCTAAGTGCGACAGGAAACTGATAGATATGTCAACGATCACCTGGGAACATGCCATTAAACGCATCGTAGACGTTTCCGTACAAAAAGCGATTCAGATGTCTGCTAACGAAGTGAAGTTACAACAAGCAATCTTGCGTGGCGGTGCTCCAATTCACGTGCCACAAGGCGGGGCATACGACGAAAACGATGAATGGGTAGACTACTGGAAATTTGGCGACCTGGTGGACGGAACAAAACCAATGAAACCATCAGTGTGAGGCCCCAAACATGGCAACGCAAAAACTACAACTCGACGATACCCATCAAGACGGGCACGCACTGCACGGCGTAGAGTGGGACATTCTCTCCCGCATTCTGGAATCCTACGGTACGGGAGCAATGGAAATACTTGCCGCGGGCATCATCGCCATCCCCGATGAAACATCATGGCAGGTGAGTGCCGGGAGTGGGCTATTGGTCAACGTAGCCGCGGGCGCAGGCATTGCTCTCCATTCCACCTACGGACACATTTTCATTAAGTCCGCGGTCGCCAACGAAGTAGGAAATTTGACAGACGACTCGTCGGACAACTACATCTTCGCGGCTATCCGCATCGGAGTTCTGGATTCCAGGGAATATCAGTTCGCGCAGTTTGTTGTCAATGATTCAGATACGTTAGACGGCGCGTTGTTGCTGGCCAAGGTGACTACCGCGTCCGGGAGCGTGACGGAGATTGAAGACCTGCGCGACTACTGGCCACTGCAAGACGCGTTGAACGACATCGTGACGCTGGCGGGGCAGGTCAGCGACATCGAGGATGTGATTGGTTACCCGTGGAGTGTCGAGGAACTTGGAACGATTAAGTCGTGGTTGCAATCGCTGTCCGGGACGAAACCCAAAGACCCGGCAAATGGAGGTGGGGGCGGGGCGTCGTATCTCAACGCTCTGCCGGTGAGCCCTATTGATGCGACCGATAGCAAGACCTACATGGACGCGGAGATCGCGGACGTTAAGACCGAGGTCATTGCGTTGATACCCGGCGAGTCTGGAGTCGGAACGGGCACAACCGTAGTTAGTGTGTGGGATGAGTTCATCGCGAACCAAATGCAAACGGCCATGATGCTGGTGCGCATGCAGCCGGGGTTGGAGGGACAGTTCCCGTGGATGCGTTTTATTGTAGCCGATCATGCCGCGCTTGGGCTGACGAATCATATCCACGCGGCGAGCACGATGCCTTACGACACGGTGACAGGGGTGTTTGGATGAGTGATAATTGTACAATGAGGGCAATGAGGTAATGTCGAGTTCACGTATCAACGGCGATTACTATTGCTTCGTGCAGGAATGGGAGAATGGCCCTGCCCATGCGAAGGGATTCCCCAACGCTCCACTCCCCGCGCCGTGGACGTCTCTGCAAACAACTACCGCGCCATTCGTGAGTAGCGAGTTCTACCGGACGTATCTGGCGAAGATGATGGCGCACCTGAGCGAGTGGGAGATAGTGAAGTTTGAGCGACTTGGGGGATGCTGAATCATGTGATGATGGAAGGGGAGGGACTCAACCCCGAAAATTATGATACCCAAAAACTCATTGAATTGCCGACACAGGGGCTTGCGAGGGGGTGCACCGATCAATCAAGATTTGATCACTACGCCGTTCAGCAAAGCATGGAGGCAGTTGGCGGTGGGTGGTTGGAGATACGTATTCCTGCATGGGCAAGACGCTGGTATAGGGATGGCGTATGGCATGGTGATGGCCTGGAAGGATTATATTCTCCTGGCGTCATCGCGCTATATGACGGAATCACGTTCTATGACGATCCGAATTTTTCCTGGTCGGTTTCCGTTACTGCCGGTATTGAGTTCAATGACAAACTCTACGTTGGCAGCGAAAGTGGCGTAGTATATCTATGCGATACATCGCGCAGAATATTCTGGCAGGTTTTTAATTCCGGGCAGGAGGTTCCCGTTACGCGCATGGCGGCGACGCCGAGTTACGCGTTTGCGGCCGTTGGGAAAAAACTGTGGCGTATGGACGCCGAGCACAAACACGCCGTGGTAGGTACGTTTCAGGATGACATTCGTGATATTGTGACCTGGGGCAACCACGTATTTGTGGTGCAGCCGGAATCGGTACATATCTACGACGCATCAGATGGATCGTGGCGTATACGAACATTTGAGGGTGAGTCTCTACGTATTGCGAAGCGGCACGGGAACGAAACGTGGGTTATCGGAGACGCTGGGGCATTATCAGTATACGACTGGCAGTTTAACGTTACAACTACCACTGTGACAGCGTTGACCGGAGAGATAATGACGGCAGGAACGTTCGATCCGGATTCCGGCACTCTCTATGTTGGCACGGAAGGCGGAAACATTTATACTGAAACCGACGGCACGTGGGCGTTGTTAAGCAACCGCGGCGTGGCAATCGCTGATATCAAAACGCTGGGTGGAAATGTATTCGTTCTAATGACGAACGAGTGGCAGATTTACGACCCGCTACTGGTCACGTGGGAAGCGGTGGCCTTCAACCCGTGGGGCGACCCCGAGGACCCGATTGAGGGGCACGTATGGCTGCCGTTTCAGGGAGACCTGTGGCTGGGGCACTCATTTGGCGTGGAATTGGCCGAGTGGAGCATGGGCGGTCAGTTTCAGTGGTTCGGGATATCCCGGTCGACGGAGTACGACGTGGCGGTCGGCGAGGGAGGTACGGCCTATATATCGACAGGAGCGTCGCGAAGCGCGCGGTATGACGTGTTCCTGGGCGACGGCGGGGGAACGATTTATCAGGACGTGGTGGCATTGCAAAGCACCGTCTACGACGTTCTCCTGGGCGATGGCGGGGGGGCATTCGAAGCGATGACCGCGACCCGAAGCGCTGAGTACGACGTGATCGGTGGTGACGGTGGAGGCGCTATCGGTAACATGGTTGTCAACCGGTTGACAGACTATGACGTGATCGGTGGTGACGGTGGAGGCGCTATCGATAACGTGGTTGTCAGT
>Ga0100397_1002901_pt1 | contig 9815 bp, 5 predicted proteins | sample CryGeymeta201521_FD_81550 | JGI IMG/M metagenome (GOLD analysis project Ga0100397, IMG submission 81550) | Groundwater microbial communities from Crystal Geyser aquifers in Utah, USA - Crystal Geyser metaG 2015-21 | ecosystem: Environmental > Aquatic > Deep subsurface > Groundwater | place: USA... | reverse complement strand
GGGGTCGCCGCTGCGGCGCAATCCGCCGGCGGACGCCTTGCGCGCCGGCTTGTCGGCGCGGCGCGCGACCGTGGCGGCGCGCCCGGGCTGCGCCGCAGCGTCGGCGGCGATGTCGGTTGCGGCGGCGGCGCCCGCGCCCGGCGCGGTCCGCGTCGGCGCTCCCATGCCGGCGAGCAGCCGCGTCCGCAGCGCCGCCAGCTCGGTCGTCCGGTCGGGAAAGCGCGGTCCCGCCAGGGCGAACAGCGCCTCGAGATCGCCCGCCGTCGCCGAGGCGGCGGACTTTTCGAGCGACGCGGCGACAAGGGTGAAGTCGTCGCAGGCCGTGACCACGCCGCGGTGCGAGGCAAGCGTCGCCGCCCGCTCGCCCGCCTTCGCCTGCAGATCGGCCAGCCGCCAGACGTTGTTGACGCGGTCACAGCGGCGCAAGTCGGGGTTGTCGGCGGCCAGGGTGCGGGCTTCGCCAAGATCCCGCGCCGCGATGGCGGCGTCGAAGGCGATCTGCGCCTCCAGCGTCTCAAGCAGCCGGATCATCTCCGGCGGCGGCGTCCATTCGGCGAAGCGCGCCGCCGTCTGCGCAAGCCCGCTGCGCGCGCCAGCGGCGTCGCCCTCGGCGATCCGGCGAAAGATGGCGTCCACCGCCGCGCCGGGGCCTGCGGGCGCGAGGGCGTCGGGGTTCTCGGGCGGCGTCCATTCGGGAAACTGACGCCGCAGGCGGCGAAGCTCGGCGGCCGAGGCGGCCTCGTCGCCCTGCCGCCGGTAATAGAGCAACGCCTGCAGATCGGCCTCGCCCGGCGCAAGCTGCGCCGCCCCCTGCCCCGCAACAGGCGCCGCCGCCTGCGCTGCGACCTTTTCCGCCGCAGGCGCGGCCAAAAGCGCCGCGACAAGGGACGCAGTCGCAAGACGGCGCGCCGCGCGCGCCACGGCGAACCGCCGCAGGCGCGGCGCGGTCAGAGGGGAAAGCATCGCGGCGCCCTTTCGATTTGCGCGACAAGCGCCATGAGGTGCAACGTGGCGGGAAAATACGGCTGGGCGGGGTCGAAGGGCGGGATCGCCGCGCCGACCGCCCTGCTGCGCGCGCAGACCGTCAGCCCGGCGAGCGCGGCGTAGCCGGGATGGAGGCTCCGCTCCATGACCATGCCGCTCTCCCGCGCGAACACGACCGCGGCGCCCTCCTCCGACGCGGCGGCGCGGGTCTGGGCTTCCGCCTGCCGCGCCACGGCGGGCCGTCCGGCGTCGCCCGACCAGATCAGGAACAGCGGCACGCGCATCGCCTCATAGCCGTTGTCGCTGGAGCGCCCCGCCGTGGGCCGCCACCCTGCGGCGGTCACTTCCGCCCAGTCGGGCGCCAGACCTGTCGCCGTCATCTCGTCGAGCAGCGAGGCGGCGTCGTCGGCGCAGTCAGCAAGCGCCGCGATCCCCGCCGCGTCCGCCAGTTCGCGCAGGGCGCGGGGCATCGCATAGGAGGGGTTCACGATCACCCCCTGGCTGGTGCGAAAGCCCTCGACCCCCGGCAGCAGCAGAACGCGGCCGCTGGCGTCGGGCCGCTCCGCCAGGCACAGCGCGGCAAGCGCCGCCGCATGGGTCGCGGCGCGCGCGGCGTGTTCGGGCACGCCAAAGCGCTCCGCCGCCAGCAGCAGCGCCCAGGCGTAGAACAGATCGCCGTCCGAGGCGTTGTTGCGGTCGGGCGTCGGGATCGCCGCATCGGGCGACCACCGCCACGCCAGAAGCGGATCGTCGCGCACCGCAAGGTTCGTCTCGGTCCAGACCCGCATCGCCTCGAACGCCGGGGCGTCGCCGAAAAGGGCGGCGAGCGTCATGCCGTAGCCCTGCCCCTCCGAATGGCTGACGCCGCCCTGATAGCCGTCCACGACCCGGCCCTCCGGCGCAAGATGCGCGGCTTTCCACGCCCGCCACGCGCGCTGAAGCGGGTGGCTCGCGCCGACGCCCGGCGCGGGACCGGCTGCGGCGGCGCGGCGCGCGCAGGCTGCGACGCCCGCGCCGATGAGGAAATCGCGTCGGTTCACGTGCGGCCCTCTCGCCTGGTGAGAATCACGAACAGCATGGCGATCACGGCGGAGAGCCAGGCGATCCCGACCCCGCCGGCCGTGAAGACCGCCGGCGCCCAGGACGCATAGACGCCCAGCACGGCGCGGCCGTTGGCCCAGCCGAGGGGTTCCGCCAGCGCGGGCGCCGCGTCCGGCGCCGTCCAGCTGCGCCAGACCCCATCGTCGCCGAGCAGCGACACATGCCCCGCAGGCCCTGCGCCTGCGCGCCGACCCTCGACGATCGCGCGCGCGACCAAGCTCATGTCTGCGTTCGGCGCGACGACGAGCCAGAGCGCGTCGGGGGCGTCGCGGCGCGGCTGGAGCAGCATGGCGCGCGCGCTGCGGCCCGTCATCCAGTCGGCGAGGGGCGGATCGCCCGGAAAAGCGGCTTGCTCCAGCAGACTGGCGAGGCCCGCCGCAGTTCGGCGCGCCGATGCGAAAACCGACGCCTGTTGCGGCGGCGCCTGCGCCGCGTCGCCGGACTTAGCCGCATCGGTCGGGGCGGCTGCGGCGGCGGGCGGCGGCGCCAGCGCCGCGACGACTTGCGCCCGGTCGGGCGCCAGATCGTCCAGCGCCGCGCCCGAAGACGCGCCCAGAGACGCGCCCAGAGACGCGCCGTCGAACTGGTCCGCCGTCGCGACCCGCAGGCGGATCGGCGCGCCGTCGGCGCGTGGCGGCAGCGCCAGCAGCGGCGCCAGACCGCCGCCCGCAAGCGCCGCTTCGTCCGCGCCCGGCGCCATCGCCACATCCGCCCCATCGAGCCGCGCGATCGCCGCCGCCATGCCTGGCGCCAGAAAGCGCGGCGAGGCCGGAATGTCGAGCGTGCTGGCCGCCTGGATCTGCAGAAGCGGGTCCTCGCGCCGTCCGCAGGGCAGATCGGCGGGGTCGCCGGGCACGAACGTCTCGAAGGCGAGCGTGTTGACCCCCGGCCGCAGCGCCCGCGTCTTGAAGGCGATGGACAGCGGCGGCCGCCGCCCGCCGGTGCCGCGATCGAGCGGCAGGGTCTGGATGACCTTATCGTTCATGCGCACCAGCAGCTGCGCGCCCTGCGGCAGGCTGGCGGCGTAGCCGTAGAGAAGGTTCAGCGTCGCGCTTTGCGATCCGACCGGCGTCCAGTCCTGCGGCAAGGCGAAACGCAGGCTGCGCAAGGCGTGGCGACCGCGTTCGGCGGCGTCGGCGAAGCCCAGCGCGCTGAGCGCAACCGGCGCCCCCGGCGCAAGCGCCGGAGCCGGCGACAGCGCGGGCGGCGCGGGCAGCGCCGCGAGGATCGCCGCGACCAGGCCCGCGCGCCCGTCACCCGCCGCCGATCCGTCCGGGTTCGGGCCAACGGCGACGCGCAGCACCAGGGCGCCGTCGCCGCCGCGCACCACATCCACCGCGTCGCGATCGGCGGGAACGATCGCGACGCGCGCCAGAGACGGCGCCGACGGCGCCGGGTCCCACAGCGACGCCTGTCGCGCGGCGGGGCCGCCGTCGGCGCTGAGCGCCGCAAGCCGCACGGTCACCGCCCGCAGGATACGCGGGTCCACGTCTTCGGCGACGCGGACCTCGACCGGCCGGGACGCGGCGGTCTGCTGCGCGAGCGCCACGGCGAACCCGTCGGGCGTGGCGGACGGGCGGCGCTGCAGAACCGCGCCGCTCGCCGCCAGGTCGATCTCGGCCCACAGCGCATAGCTCGCATCGGGCCCGCAATAGATGCGGTGATGCAGGACCGCCTCCACGCGGACATGGTTCGCGCCGGGGCGCAGCGCCTCCACCGGAAGCGTCACGGCGGCGAAGTCGCTGAACGCCGAAGGGCGCAGCGGCGTCGCGGCGACGCCGTTCACGATCACGGTCAGGCTTGACTGCTCGGGCAGCGCCTCGATCCCGACGCGATAGGCCAGCCGCAGCGCGCGCGGCGGCTGATCCTGCGGCAGATCCTGCGACAGATCCTGCGGCAGCGTCACGGTGAAATCGGCGGCGGCGCGCTCACCGCTCAGACGCAGGCGGCCATGGGCGCCTGCGGCGCGCAGCGGCGCGGTGCGGACCGGCGCCGGACCCTGCCGCGCGCCATCGGCGGCGTCGCGGCGCAGCGCGTGCAGGACGGCGGCGGCGGGCAGCGCATCCGCCGCCGCGAGGGGAATGACCGCCGCCTCCCGCGTCGCCGTCTCCTGCGCAGCCGCGCCCTGCGCCGCGACCGCCAGCGCCGCCGCCAGAATGACGGCCCGCGCAGCCCCCGGCGTCATGCGCCGTCTTGTCCTGATCCGCATCATCGCCACTCCGCCGCCGCCGCAACCGCAGCCCCGCCCGCAGCCCCGCCCGCAAACTCTGGCGGCGCCCCGCCCGCCGCGCGCGCCGCCGCTTCGTCGTCCTCGCCGAACGACAGCAGATGCTCCGCGGTGCGCACCGCCTCGGTCCGCCCGGCGGCGGCGGCGCGGCGGGCGGGTTCGCGCAGAAAATCGGCGACCGTCAGCGGCAGCGTCTTCAGCGACAACCAGAAGGTGTAGAGCAGACCTGCGCAAAGACCGATGGGCCGTCGCGTCGAGCGCCGGACGGCGAGCCATTGCTCGCTGTCGCCAAACAGCAGCGTGGTCATCGTCTCGCGCGCCTTGACGGACAGATCGTGTGGCAGCGCCACGCCGATCTCGGCGCCATCGGGGCCGCGCTGAACCGAGCGCACCACGCCGGGGATATCGCGCTCAAGGTGCGGCGTATCCGGCATCTGCGGGCGGAACGTGAGCTGCGCGCCCTCGACCAGGCGCGCGCGTCCGGGCGCATCGGGGCCGACGACGATCCGCAGACCGCCGGTCGAGACGTCGCGCGTCTCGCCCTCGACCACCACCCCTGCGGCGTCGTGCAGCCGCAGCGACACTGGCGTGCGCAGCGCCGCGCGCGGCGCGACCCGGCGCTGGCGCTGTTCGCAGACCGCGCGCAGCGCCAGCGACGCCAGCAGGAAATTGAACACCGCCCAGGCGCCGACCACCATCAGAACCGACCGGTCGCCCGGAAAGGCGATCCAGCGGGTCGCAAGCGCGGCCAGCCCAAGCGTCATCAGCGCCATCACCACCAGCAAGGGCCGATAGATCGGCGAGATATAGCTTTCCTGAAGAGTCTCGTCCTTCGCCGTCACCTTGAAGCTGGCGCCGCGCGGCCGCACGATCGTGCGCAGGATCGCGCCGACCAGATAGGGCGCCTGCGCGACCTCATAGACCTCCGAGACCAGCGGCCAGCGGTAGCTGTTGAACAGCGCATTCTGCACCATGAAGCTGACCGCCAGATAGGCCAGCATGTAGGCCAGCGCGTCGCCGACATCGGCCACGAAAATCTCGACGCCGAAGAAAAGATAGATCAGCGGCGCGCCGAGATACGCCAGCCGGATCAGCGGAAACAGCCAGAAGCTCATGGAATTGATGTAGCAGAGCCGCTTCTTGAGCCCGAGACCCCGGCGCAGCAGCGGGTTCTTGAGCATCAGCATCTGCATCATGCCGGCCGCCCAGCGCCCGCGCTGCTGGATGAAGCTGGCGAAGGTCTCGGGCTGCAGCCCCGCGATCATGGCGCGGTCGAGGTAGAGGCTGCGCCAGCCGGCGGCGTGGATCTCCAGCGCCGTCTCGGCGTCCTCGGTGATCGTCTCGCCTGCAAAGCCGCCGACGCTGTCGAGCGCCGCGCGCCGCAGCACGGCGGCCGATCCGCAGAAGAAGGCGCCGTTCCAGCGGTCGAGGCCGCGATGGATCGCGCCGTAGAACATCTCGTTCTCCGGCGGGCAGCGTTCCGACAGGCCGAGATTGCGCTGGATCGGGTCCTTGTTGATGAAGAAATGCGGCGTCTGCACCAGAAAGAGTTTCGGGTCCTCGACGAAATACCCAACCGTGCGGGCGAGAAAATCGCGGCTGGGCACATGGTCGGCGTCGAACACCACCACCAGTTCGCCGTCGAGCCCGGTCAGCGCCGCGCTCAGGTTGCCCGCCTTGGCGTGTTCGTTGCGGGCGCGGGTCACATAGGTCACGCCAAGCTCGGCGCAAAGCGCCTGCAGCGCCGCCCGCCGCGCGCGCGCGGCGCGCGCCGTTTCGGAATCGTCGGCGGCGCAGCGCTGGTCGGTGCCGCCGTCGTCGCACAGCACCACCCGGCGCCGGTCGCGGGGATAGATCATGTTCTTCGCCGCAGCCAGCGTGACCGCCAGCATGTCCGTCGGCTCGTTGAAGGACGGCACGAGGATGTCCACGGTCGGCACGCGGTCGGCGGGCACCACCGCAGGCTGCGGACGCTCGGTGGGGTCGGCGGTGATGAAGGCGTTCAGGAAAAACACCATGATCGAGTAGGTCTCGACCAGCAACAGCGCGGCGCCGCCGATGAACGCCGCGCTCAACCCCGGCTCCGGCAGGGTTTCGGTGACGCGCCACGCCCAGTAGCGCAGCACGATCAGGCTTGCGGTCGCCATCAGCAGGAAGCGGGCCGGGAGCGCCCCGGCCCAGGGCTTGAGCAGCGCCACGATCACAACGGCGGTCAGGCCCAGCACCGCCTGCCCCGCCGTGGAGAGCGGCGCGACGACAATGGCGGCGGTCGGGATCAGCGTCAGCAGCCATAGCGCCAGAATCGCGCCGTTGAACCCCGCGCCGCGCGCGCGGCCGCTCATGAGCGGGCCCCTGCGGCGGACGAGGCGATCACGCCGCCGGGGCGCGGCCCGGCGAGCGGCGACAGCAGCCTCGGGCGCGCCGCGTCTGGATCAGCCGGCCGCGTCGGCGCTCCTATCGCGATGCGGTCAGGCCGCAGCGGCGACATCGCCTCCTCCAGCGTTCCCTCGACGCAGTTGCGCAGCATCACATCGACCATGCTGAAGCCCTCCGGGACAAGATTGCGTTCGGCGTCCAGCCGACGCAGCCCAAGCGCGCACACCACGCCTGCGCCGATGCGCTTTTCCGTCCAGAGCACCGGGCCTGCGGCATCCTCGGAAACGCGCAGCGCGCCCAGAACATCGGCGTCGAAAGGCGCGGGCGTCCCGCCTGCATCCGCGAACAACGCCTCGGGTGAGAACGGTCCGATATGGCCTGCGCCCACCGGGCGGCCGCGCATGACGAGAAGGTTGTCGCCGGGAACAGTCGTACGGTTCGGCAGCGCGACAACCTGTTCATCCCAGGCGCCTGACGCCCGCCTGAGAGCGACCAGCGCGGTGGGCTGACGAGACCAGACCGCCTCAATCGGTATCTCCGCAGGCGCCGCGCCCGATGCGGCGGTCTTTGGCTCTGGAAACGCCCCCGTCGCACATCCGGCGAGCGCCCAGATCGGCGCCATCACCGTAAGCGCCAGGCGAAGAACTTGTGGCACTGCGCCCGCTCCTTAAACAGCATATCTTCATATTGCAGTACACTGTAAAAAATAATTATTGGTAAATATATGTTTTGCAGTTTTTTAAAATGCTATATATTTAAATATATTGATAGTGATCCGCCTGCTGTGTGTGCGATACCGCAATTGGTGTTCACCCCATGCTGGACGGCATGGCCTGCTTTGACCTCTGTCATGGTCGGCTGCAAGCATCGTCAAGAATCAGACGTACGGCGCGGCGTCACAGTTGTGAGCGTGATCCTCTTTCGTGCGATCAGCGGCGCCTCTTGCCGCTTCTTTCCAGCCAAACAGCCGGTGGTCCCGACATTCTGCGGCGCTATGGCTTCAGCCGTCGCTCAAGCGCGACGCGATGCAGCGCCGTGTGGTCGATCCCCTGCTCCCGCGCGACATCGTCGATACGCGGCAGCGTCCCCGGCGCGATCTGCTCCCAGAAGGCGAAGATCGCAGCGGCGTTCACCGCCGAGCGCCAGCCGCGCGTGCGAAAATCCTCACGGTCGATCTCGTCGGCGACACCGCTGAGAAAATGCCGGCGGTCGGCGTCGCGCTGGGTGGGGTTGCGCCGGGCCACCAGCGCCTCCACCGCGTCGAAACAGGCGGCGCGATGCGTGCGCGCCAGCGCGGCGAGCCGCTCACGGGCGCGCTCTCCCTCTCGGACAGCCTCGCGCGCGGTGTCAGCGGCGGATGTGGTCGAAGCGGCGCGCGTCGTCGCGGGGGCGCGCAGACCGAGGGCGGCTGGTCGCGCTGGCGCCGCCTCCACCCGATAATCGTCGCGCAACGCTGCTGAAAGGTAGCCCACAGTCGATCCGCGCACGGCCCCTTGCCGCGCGCGACCGGTGACATAGTCGAGTTTTTCGGCGACGTGGTCGGCGCCGTGGTCGGCGATCCACTGTCGCGCCAGCCGCTCTGCGACGCCCAGGGCGAGCAATCGCGCCCTGACTGCGGCTTCGGCGGTCTCGGCGTCGTCGGCGTGCCCGACCACCTTGCGCGGCGCCGTCTCGCGGATCAGAAAACGGATCGCGGTGACGACGCGGGACTGACGGCGCAGTTCGGCGGTCAGCTGGATGTTGGAGACCGCGTTGACCTCAGCCACCGCCGGTTTCACGATCTTGGCGTTCAGGTGCTTGAATACTGCGTAATAGGCGCTGTCCTCGACGCCCATCAACTGGCGAAACAAAGCGATGTCCCACCAGCCGGTGGAGCCTGTGCGCACAAAACGATAACAGTTTTCATACAGCGCCAGAGCATGACCCGAACTGAATTCGCGCTGGATGCTGAGGTTGATCAGCGCAAAAATCTTCGGGTCATGCAACTTTTCGGCCAGCGCAGGCGAATAGGCGTATTCGCAGACGCCCGCGCGCAGACGCGCAGACGCCAGCAGCGCCGAGACCCCCCATTCCCGCGCGCCGTCATCGCCGAGCATGTCCCACTCGGCTGTCGTCTCGACCAGCGCGCGCAGCGCGTCCTTCAGCGTGCCGATGTCGTTCGAGTTGTAGCCGATCATCACGCACAAGGTGCGCGCGTCGATCACGTGGCTCCGCCGCGTCAGCAACGTGTCATAGGCGTTCAACAGCAAGACATTGGACAGTTTGCGCTGCAAAAGACTGAGCTTGCCGCTGACATGGATGGCGGCGACATTCTTCTTGACGCTTTCGCGACGGAGGGCGCCCCGAAGCGGGGCATCGTTGGCGACGGTGGAAGCCTGGCTTTTCATGCACACGACCTTTCGCGCAATACGATGCGCATGGCAGAACAGGCATCCGCCGTCAAATGGTTTCAAAGGCGCCTGTCGCTAGGCGCCCATCTGCAGGACCCAATCCCCGTCCCGGGAACAGGCGCCTCTGTGGCGACGCGATGCGGACCTCTCGCTACCGCCCACACACAGCGCGTGGGGTCGCCACAGCGTTTCCACAGATCGGCTGATTGCTTATAAATATTTGATATAAAACAATATTTTTATACCGTTCGCCACGCCTGACGCTGGCGCGGCTTTCGCGCGCCGCATTCCCGCATCAAGGCGCCCGCAATCCCGCACCAAGGCGCCGCTCATCCCGCAGGCAGGCCCCCTTGATCCTGCAAGCAGGCGCCTTTCATCCTGAATACCGGTGCTTTAAGCATTTTTTGTCGTATTAAATCAAAAAGTTACAGCAGCTAAAGCTTTTAAAGCATATTAAAGATCCTAAACGTTTGTTGTCACAGAACATAAGATATGGCTTTAAAGTGCGGACATGATACGCTCGTCGCACATCACTGACGTCACCCTGAAATCCAGAAAAAGTATATTCCAATGGTCCAGCAGCCACCGTCCTATCACACCATCGACCCCGCACGTGCGGCTGATCGCCTTGGCGAGCCTGCGGATGTAAAACGCTTCGCCTACGCAGCGTCGCTATGTGATCGGGGCCGTAAGGATCTTGCGAAACGGGGCTATGCGCCGGATGGACGCAAGCATCT
>Ga0100397_1002893_pt1 | contig 9825 bp, 8 predicted proteins | sample CryGeymeta201521_FD_81550 | JGI IMG/M metagenome (GOLD analysis project Ga0100397, IMG submission 81550) | Groundwater microbial communities from Crystal Geyser aquifers in Utah, USA - Crystal Geyser metaG 2015-21 | ecosystem: Environmental > Aquatic > Deep subsurface > Groundwater | place: USA... | reverse complement strand
GATGTGCAGGCGATCCAGAAAGCAAGCGCCGTTTCCACGGCATAGATGCCGATGTACAGAGCGTACTTGGGCAGGGGAAAATCTTCCATGATCTTATTGGCTCGTTCCATCACCTGCAGTGCGTCCATCATTTTCTCCTCGTGCTCACGATCGGCATCCGGAATCATCATGATTGTAATCGAACTTGGTACCGCATTCTAGAAAGGGATCGGGGAAAGATCAAGGCAAAAAGCTGAAAGCCGAGAGCCTGGAGGCAAAAAGGTGAGAAGCTGACAGGCGAAAAAGCAAAAAGGCCGGAGGCCAACAGACCCAAAAGCAAGAAAGCCGAGGAAAGAAGGTAGGGGATCCGATGACGGAGGGTACGGGCCGTGGAAGAAGCCGCGCTGGGGCGCGGCGGTCCCGGAGGGGGGGCGGCGCGATTGACATTGGGGCCTGGGTGTGGAAGATGACAGGGCCGAGGGGCGGCTGGCGGAAGGGCGGGAATTTTTATGGCGGGCGACTGACGGGGGAGAAGTGGAATGGGGCCGGAGGAATCGATCGAGCGGGCCATACCGGTGACCGGTCAGATGCACCGATTGGGGCCGCTGCGGGTGCCGGAAGACGTGTGGCGGTTGATGGAACGGCTGCATCGAAGCGGCCACTGGGTGTGGCTGGTGGGCGGCGCGGTGCGTGATGCCCTGCTCGGGAAGCCTCCCCATGACTGGGATCTCGCCACCGATGCCGGCATCCAACGGGTGACGGCCCTGTTCGCCCGGGTGGTGCCGGTGGGACTCCGCCATGGGACCGTGCAGGTGCTGACCGGGGAGCGGGCGGTGGAAGTCACCGCGGTCGGCCCGGAAGGCGCCGCGGGGCTGGCCGTCGATCTGGCCCGCCGCGACTTTACCGTGAACGCCATGGCGGTGGCTTATCCGGACGGTCTCCTTCATGATCCCCATAACGGCCGCAAGGATCTCGCCGCCCGCCGCCTGCGGGCGGTGGGAACGGCGCGCGATCGCTTCCTGGACGATCCCCTGCGGGTGCTGCGCCTGGCCCGACTGGTTGCGCAACTGGGGTTCCGGGTCGAACGCGGCACCCTGCGGGCCGCCGCTGGAGAATCCTTGCGCCTGCGGCAGGTGGCGGTTGAACGGATTCGGGACGAAATGCTGAAGATGCTGGTGGGCGAAGAGATCCGAGCCGGCTTTGCCGTGTGCAGGCGCACCGGGGCCATGCGCCAAGTGCTGCCGGAACTGCTCGAAGGGGTGCGCCGAAAACAGAATTCCTTCCATCGCTTCGATATCTACCGGCACATCGTGGAAACCGTGGCGGCCGCCCCTAGGCGCGAACGGGTGCGGCTGGCGGCGCTGCTGCACGACATCGCCAAACCAAGGGTCCGATTCCGCCGGGGCGGGGTGTTTCACTTTTACGGTCACGAGAACCGGAGCGCTGAAATGGCGGGCGAAATACTGCGCCGCTGGCGCCTGCCGGAAAAGACCGTGGCCCAGGTCCAGATCCTGGTTCGCAATCACATGCTGAGCGGTACCGAACGCTGGGGCGATGCCGCCATCCGCCGGCTCATCGCCCGCACCGGTCCGGAACTGATCCCCGATCTGCTGGACCTGGCCCGGGCCGATTGCAGCACCCACACCCAGGCGGATGAACTGGTTCGGGAATTCGATCGACTTGAACACCGCATCCGCGAACAGTTGGAAAACAAGGTGCCGCTGGCCGTGAGCGATCTGGCGATCGATGGGCGCGAGGTCATGACCGCGCTCGATCTCAAGCCGGGGCCGGCGGTCGGTCGCATCCTCCAGGCAGCCCGGGCCTGGGTCCTGGAAGATCCCCAAAATAACCGGCGCGATCAGCTTCTCACCTGGATCAAGCTGCAGGGCTCACCCCGATAGGAGCGCTGGTGGTGGTGGCGCAGCGTGGCGCAAAGGACGTCGGGGAGGAGTCAATGAACGATGCGGATCGACTCGTTGAGGATGAAATCCTTCTCTTTGCGTGGGCTCTGGCCTGGGAGCGCGGGCATCTTGCCCGCATTTGCTCATGAAAGATCTTAGTCTAGACCGGTATCAACCGGAAATTCCAGTGCTCGCTTCCATTCGGCCGGTGGTTGCGGGAGCTCGGTGGGTTTCTTTCCAGCGCGAGGCGGTTGCCGGGGTGGTCGCAACCTGGGGGCGGCGGCTGGAGGCGGCTTCTTCCTGGGCTCACCCCTGCCATCTTGCCGACGGCACCGAACAGACCGTCCGCTGGGTGTTCGCACTCGATGTGCTGAACCACTGTTTTTGGCCGGACCCGGGTCAGCCGGTCTGGACCGTTCGCTATCGGGGCCGCGATTATTCCGGCTACTGGGGACTGGCCGCGGCGCTGCGGCGGGCGCTGGAAGCGGGGCTGCCGATCACCGACGCCGCTTTTCTGACAGCCGTCACGATCGAGGATTTGGAGCGAGTTTTCGCCGGCCGCGGGGTCCTGCCCATGCTGCCCGAACGCGCCCACAACCTGCGCGAAGCCGGTCGGGTGCTGCTGGAAACCTGGGGCGGCGACGCGCTGCACCTGGTGGAAGCCGCCTCGGGCCGCGCCGCCCGGTTGCTGCACCTGCTCACCCGGGACTTTCCCAGCTTTCGCGATGAAGCTTGCTATCAAGGTCACCAGGTTTATTTCTGGAAGCGGGCCCAGATTTTTGTCGCCGATCTGGCGGCGGCTTTTGCCGGCAGTCGCTGGGGCGCTTTTTCCGACCTTGAAGGGCTGACCGCTTTCGCCGACTACAAACTCCCCCAGGTGCTCCGTCACCTGGGGATTCTCGCCTACCATCCGGATCTCGCGGGGAAAATCGAGGCCGGTCTGGCGATCGCGCCGGGCAGCGCCGAGGAAGTGGAAATCCGCGCTCTCACCCTGCATGCCGTGGAAGCCCTTAAACAGGCCTTCCACGCCGCCGGCCGCACGGTCACCAGTGCCCAGGTGGACGGCTGGCTCTGGCAATTGGGTCAGGACGACCATTTTCGCGCCCGCCCCTACCATCGCTGCCGCACCATCTTCTACTAACGGTTGCCGAGGCTAACGGCACGGCCCGGACCGCCTCAGAGCATGAACGACCAGAGCACCCCGGCGGCAATGGCGGAACCGATGACCCCGGAAATGTTGGGCGCCATGGCGTGCATCAACAGGTAGTTGGTCGGGTCCTCACGGTTGCCGATCAGTTGCACCACCCGCGCGGAATCAGGCACGGCCGACACCCCGGCTGCTCCGATCAGCGGATTGATCTTGTCTTTGGTGAACAGGTTCATGAACTTGGCGAACAGCACGCCACCGGCGGTGGCGACCATGAAGGAAGCCGCTCCCAAAACGAAGATGCCGATTGATTTTGCGGTGAGGAACACGTCCCCTTGGGTCGATGCCCCGACCGTGATCCCGAGCAGGATGGTCACGGTATCGATCACGGCGTTGCGGGCGGTGACCGCCAAGCGATCGGTCACCGTGCATTCCTTCAGCAGATTGCCCAGGAACAACATGCCCAGCAGCGGCAGCGCCGCCGGGGCGACGAAGCAACAAAGCAGAAAGCCCAGAACGGGGAAAATGATCTTTTCCCGCTTGCTCACTTGCCGCGGGTCGCTCATGTGGATCAACCGTTCCTTCTTGGTGGTCAAGAGATACATGATCGGCGGCTGGATCACCGGCACCAGCGCCATGTAGGAATAGGCGGCGATGGCGATCGGGCCGATCAATTCAGGAGCTAGCTTAGCCGAGAGGAAGATCGCGGTGGGCCCGTCGGCGCCGCCGATGATGCCGATGGAAGCCGCTTCCTTGGGCGCAAAACCGAGGGCCAGGGCGGCCAGAAAGGTGATGAAGATACCCAACTGGGCGGCGGCACCCAGCAGCATCAGCTTGGGCCGGGCGAGCATGGTGGAAAAATCGGTCATCGCCCCGATGCCCAGAAAAATCAGCGGCGGGTAGATGCCCTGCCGGACCCCCCAGTAGAGATAGTGGAGCACGCTGGTCTCTTCGTAGATGCCCAGACCCAGCCCCTTGAAAACGGGAATGTTGCCCATCAGGATGCCGAAGCCGATGGGCACCAGGAGCAGGGGTTCATAATGTTTGGCGATGCCCAGATAAAGAAAGGCGATACCGACTGAGATCATTATCAGGTGGCGATAGTCCACCAGTCCGAATCCGGTGTTGTGCAGAAACTGATAGATCAGATCCATTCCCATACCCCCGTTGCAACTGCCGGGATGCCGCGGCCGCCGAGTGGCCGCCGGAGCCGCCTGGCAGCGTGCCCGATCAGTGCCCGGCCGGTTGCTTCGCCACCAGTTGAGCCTCTTCATTCCATTGATAGAGGCCGCGATTTGTTCCGCCCAGTTCAACGATCACGCCCAACTCGAGGCACCGGTCAAGGTTCGAATGGGGCCTCGCAAGGCCCCTCTTTTCCGCTGTTTCCAGCAGCCTGGGAAGCTCGAAAACCGCTCCCTGAAGGGCCGCCAGGGTCTGGAACGCGGCGATGGCTTCCAGGTGTTCGCTCGCTACCGGAATGACTTGGCCCGTTATGGGTCCCGTCGCTTCGGCAGGCGGGCCGGTTGGTTCCACGGCTGCACTCGGCCGTGGCGCCGGGGCCGGTCCCTTGGCCTTGAACAGATCTTTGCGGTTATCCCAAAATTTCAAGACCCGTTCCAGGTTTTCCAGCACCGTCGAGAGCACCAGCAACCCGGTAAAGACAATGCTGATCCCGGCAACGGTGATCATCCAACCGTTGGCGGCATTGATCGCTGCTAGACCGTACATGGTGCAATCCTCCAAAAAGGAATGATCTGGTGAGAATACCGCTCGGATGGGGTTCGCCGGGAATGGTTCCCACTTTCCTCGACAGCAAAGGATGCTGTGAATCGGTTCCAGACAAGGGGCGAATCATGATTCGCCCCTACGATCTGGCTCTTTGTCGGTAAGGTTTTCGTTCTTCGCTGATCCGAGCGATCCGTTCGACCATCCGGTAGCCGAGGCCGGCATTCATCTGGAACAACCCAAACAGCTCCCGCCCCGGGAATTGGTAAAGAGTGGCATCGCGCAGAAAAACGCCGGTGGCGGTGTAATAGAAAGGACTCATCAGCGACGACCAGCCGATCGCCTGACCCGGGTTGCGTACGGCAAAAGAGCGGCCGTTGGGAAAACAGAGCAGCAGGGTGCCCGACTTGAGCAGATACAGATGCTTGGCGGGAGAGCGGGCCTGGAACAGGGTTTCCCCCTCCCGCCAGTGGGTCGGGGTGCCGATGGATGCCAGCTGGACCAACTCGAGTTCATCCAGTCCATCCAGGAACTGACAGAATTTCAACTCCGCGGTGTCGATCATGAACCCTCCCGGGTGCTGCACTCGTTGAGGATGAAATCTTTCACTTCTTGTGGGCCTTTCCCTGGGAGCGCGGGCATCCTGCCCGCATGCGGTTAATGAAAGGTCTCATCCTAAACGGGTATGGCTTGAGCCTGGCGGTCGCCTGGAAACCGCGAACCATCCCGCCGCCCGCGGCCCCCTGCCGGGCCGGTCGACTGATCGGCAAAACCAGCGTCCATGCCGTTGACTAACCAGATGGTGTCGGCACTGTCAAGCATCTCCCGCGTTTTCCGGATGTTCGATATGAGGCTTCGGCCCATGGGCGCCGCACGAGTCCACGGCAGCCGTCCCAATGGCCACCAGATGGAGTATCACAACCAACCGTAGGTCAGGGTGCGCGCGGCGCTCCCTGACTCGTGTGCCGAGGCCACGGTAGCCGGAACGTGTCAGGTAGCTCCCGCTGGTCGCAACCTGACCTACCGCGTCGAGACGCCATCTTCATGCTCGCCAGTTAGTCGAGCCTCATGTCGAATATCCAGTGCGCGCTGCCGGCGCTCGCCTCCGCGGTCGCTCAGTTGCCCGCTGTCGGGGTAAATCGCTGTTCCAGTCGGTTGGCGAGATGGACCAGCGGATAGCAGATCAGAAAATAGAACACCCCGATCACGCTGAAGATGGTGACTCCTTCCGGGATGCGGCTGGCGATGAGCAGCCCCGACTTGGTGAGTTCGGTCACCCCGACGATGGAAACCACGGTGGTGTCTTTAATCAGCAGCACATATTGACCCACCAGAGGCGGCAGGACGAATTGAAAAATCTGCGGAAACGCCACATGACGGAGGGTTTGCATAAGCGAGAGACCCTGCGCCGCGGTGGCTTCCCATTGGCCTTTCGGGATCGAGGCCACGCCGGCCGAGAAGATGGCCGCGATGTAAGCGGTGCCGTGAATCAAGAGGGCCACCAGGGCGGAAGGAATGGGGCTCAGTTCCAGCCCAACCAGTTCCGGCAGCAGAAAGAAGATAATGAACAGTTGGACCAGAAAGGGAGTGCCCCGGACCAGGTGGATGTAGACCGTGATCAGAGCGCGCACCGGCTTCCATGCCAGTTGATGCAGCGTTCCCACCACCAGGCCGGTCACGGTGGCGAGCGCCAGGCAGACGGCACTGAGCCAGATGGTGGTCCAGACCCCTTTCAGGAAAAAGGGCGCGTAATTGCCGAGCAGAGCCAAATTTTCGAAGTACATGGCGGTTCAACCGGTGCCGGTAATGGTTTTGATCTTGCGCGCCCAGTGGTCCGAGGCGCTGTTGAGAATGAGGTAGATGGCGAAATACAGCAAGGCAATGGTCACATAGCCTTCCAGGGGCGAAAAGAACCGGGAATAGAAATCCTCGGCGGCGAACGCCAGTTCGGTGATGGAAATGAGGGACAGGAGCGACGAATCCTTCACCAGCACGATGGTCTGGCTCATCAGCGGCATGGCTGCGTAGGCCACCGCCTGAGGCAGCACCACATGGCGCTGGATGCGCCAGGCGGAAAGGCCGGACGAACGTGCGGCCTCGATCTGGCCCGGCGCCACCTTCAGGATCCCGGCCCGGAAGATTTCCGCCATATAGGCGCCGCTGTTGAGTCCGAGGGCGATCACGCCGACCGCCACCTCGGGCAGCACGATGCCGATTTCCGGCAAGCCGAAGTAGAGAAAGTACAGCTGCACCAGGAGCGGGGTGGAACGGATGCTTTCGATGTAAAAGCCGGCGCTTCGCTGAAGCGCTCGGACCGGGCCGAGCTTCAGGGCGCAGGCCGTGAGCCCGAGCGAAACCGCACTGATCCAGCCCATCGCCGACAGCAGGCAGGTCCACCAGAGACCATGGCGGAACAGGTCGAAATGGTCAAAAATCAGTTGCAGATTGAAGTGGCCGAGCATCTGGCGGTGGTCCGAATCAGCGATGGTTGATGGCAGTCGTGGCCGTGGGGCCTGATCTCACGGTCGTTCGGGCCGCCTCAGGGTGAGGCCGGGGCAACGGCCAATCCGCTGCCGCCGGCGGCAGGCACTCTCGAATCAGTTGCACAGGGGAGAGCGCCGCCCAGCGGGACCGGGAAACGCCCCGCTGGGGGCTGGTGATGCGGATATGGCGGGGCCGGTCCTGAAGGGTGCCGCGCTTTGGCCCCGCTGCTCGGCGACCGGCCGAGTTCCAACTTCGGCGGTCGCCTGGTTGAATCAGTGATCCTTGGCCGCCTGGTCGCTTTCGATCCAGTACTTGATCAGTCCGTCCATGGTGCCGTCGGCCTTGATCCAATCGAAATAGAGATTGAGCCAGGTCAAGAGATGGGTGTCTTGGGGGCGCACGGTGAAGCTCAGGGGTTCCTTGGAGAGGGTCCCGTCGAGCACGCGGAAGGTCCCCGGTTCGGTGCGGATCACCTGGCCGAAAATGGCGGTGCGGTCGTTGACCCCGGCGTCCACCCGGCCGGCCGAGACGGCATCCAGGATCAGGGTGCCGGAGCCCTTGAAGGACTTGATTTCGGCCTTGGGGAAATACTTCTTGGCCATGATTTCACCGGTCGAACCAAGCAGCACGCCGATTTTCCATTTGGCGTCATTGCACTGTTCCATGGTCTTGATCGGGCTCTTGTCGAGGACCACCACGCTGGAGCCGGTCACATAAAAGGGTTGGGTGAAGGAAACCTTGAGGGCGCGAGCCGGAGTGGCGGTCATGTCGGCCGCGATCAGGTCCACCTTGTTGGCGAGCAAGGCAGGAATCAGGCCGGACCAGTCGTAATCGACCAGCTTCACCTTAACGCCCATGGCCTCGGCGATTTTTTGCGCCAGTTCCACGGCGAATCCGGTCCGCACCCCGTTCTTATCCACAAAGCTGAACGTGGCGCCGGTGGTCTGGCAGCCCACCAGCAGTTCGCCGCGGGCGACGATGTCCTGGACATCGGCCAGCGCGGGGGCGGCCGCGAAGGTCGCCAATAAGGTGAGCAGAGCCAGTGCGACCAAACTTTTCTTCATCGGAATTCCTCCTTGATTGATGGGTTTGGCATGGAACCGGCCGGCTCCCGGTGACTGCATCGGCGCTGGTCGGCTGGTGGCTGGGGAAAGATCTCGACCGGGTCGGATCCAGTCGAAATGGCGGCGGGACGCACCGAATCTAGTCAGGAAACCCCATTGGGGTCAAGCGGAAACTCAGCATCAAAGCAGGGGCCGGCGGGCCTGGTTAGGAGGCTCGGGTCGAACCGGAGGCCGCGGCCAGGGCCTTTTCCAGATGTTGATAGGCGTCGGTCAGCCGGCCCTGGTAGACGATGGTGGCACGGGCGAGCGGCGCCGGCAGCCCGGATGCCGCCAGCGGTCGGCTGAAATCGGTGCGGGCCAGGCCCGGCAGCAGCGGGGTTAGGGCTTCGCCGAAGGAGATGGACGCCTCTCGGGGAAATTCCGTGGGCAGATTGTCCACCGCCATCACCACCGGACCGTTGAGATTGTCGCAGCCTGGAGAAACGACGTCGCGGCTGAGATCGTAGACGAAATTCGGCTCATCCGGCAGGGTGCTGTTCATGGTCACGGCAATGGAACCTTCAATATCGCAGGTGATGTCTCCAATCACCCGCAGCCGTGGCCGCCGCCCGCCCGCGAACAGGGGCCGGAGGTCGTCGCGGGTCACCAGCACCGGGTAGCGTTGGTCCCAGTAAATGGCGTTGATAAGCACCGTGAACCGGGGCAGGTAGCGCGCGAATGCGGCCCGGTAGCGCCGCGGCTGCTGGTAATAATCACTCAACTCGAACGACTGCGCCGGGTCCAGCGGGGCGACCGTGTCGGCTTCCTCAAAAACCACCACCTGGATGCCGCGCGGATCGCCCGGATCGGTGCCTGAGTGCAGCAACTGTTCCGGCGTGATTCGGCTGATCGGCAGGCACTCGAGGCTTTCTTGCACGCCTCGGGCCACATTGCCGTAGCCGAGGATACCGCAGACCATGGGCCGCAGGCATGGTGGCAGCCCCTGGCGGCGAATTCGCTCTCCGATCGTGGCGAGGTGATTCTTGGCGGCCTGCAAGTCCGGGTACTGATAGGGCTGGCGGAGTTCGAAAAATGGATTGGCGGCCGCTTCCAGTCCTTCGGCGGCGAGGCGGCGGCCGAGCGCATGCAGGGTTTCCACCATGCCGGCGAGCCCCGCGTGATAGCCGAAGAACACCAGCCGCCGACCGGCATCGTCCACGATCCGTTCGTAGTCGATCAAATGGCAGCCCTGGTCCAGAAAGCGTCGCAGCATCGGCAGGTTGTAGGGCTGACCCTTGATGGTGTGCGAAAAGATCAAATGCGCGCTGCCGGGCTGAATCCGTTCGAGCGGGATTTCCTTGACGCCGAGGATGATTCGCGCCGCGCTCAGGTCTTCGGTCAGTTCGGCCCCGGCCTGCCGATATTCCGCATCCGGAAAAGCGCGCCGGGGGGCCGGCTGGACCAATACCCGCGGGCCGTGGGCGGCAATCAGCGTGGCGGTCTGGGCGGGGGTGAGCGGGACGCGTCGTTCCCATTCGTCCTTGTC
>Ga0100397_1002890_pt1 | contig 9832 bp, 14 predicted proteins | sample CryGeymeta201521_FD_81550 | JGI IMG/M metagenome (GOLD analysis project Ga0100397, IMG submission 81550) | Groundwater microbial communities from Crystal Geyser aquifers in Utah, USA - Crystal Geyser metaG 2015-21 | ecosystem: Environmental > Aquatic > Deep subsurface > Groundwater | place: USA... | reverse complement strand
TGGGATTAGTCCAGACATCGTCAATGGCGCCGGAAATGGTCAAGCCGGTCCCGGGATGGACAGATTGAATCCCCCTGAAATTATCTCTCCACTCGTTCATTTTTTCATGCTGAAAAGGAACGGCGTCAATGCCATAAGACCTCATTAGCGGATGGGACTCCCCTTTCGCCCGATGAAGGTCAAATTCTTTTTTGAGCAGAAAATCAACCGCCGAGTTTAAAGCAAAGGGGAAACCGGGCGGCCGGCCGACTCCCAGCCGATTGTCCAGATAGAAACAGCGGGGACAGTTCAAAAACAAGTCCAGTTTGGACCGGCTTAATTTAAACTTATTCTTCCGATTGGGATTAAACAGCCAATCGGGATGCTTGCTGGGATTGTAGTATTCCGACATCTTTAGATTTTAACACATTTATCCGGATTTATCCACAGCCGCGAAAAGAGAAAATATGGTATAATATAGTATTGGATTACTGGAAAAGGAAGGGGGTGAAAAAAATAAAGAAACTAAGCACTGTTGACTGGATTGTCCTGATTCTTGTTATTATCGGAGGGCTAAACTGGGGGCTGATTGGAGTATTTGATTTTGACCTGGTAGCGTCCATATTCGGAGATATGTCGGCGCTATCAAGAATTGTCTATGACCTGGTCGGTCTATCCGCCGTTTATCTGCTTTTTGTCGTTAAGGGACTGGCAAAAAAGGGTTAATCTAAGATAAAGCCCAAGGGGCTGAAGATAAAGAACAAAAGCGCGCTTTGATTCCAAAGCGTGTTTTTGTTTCTATAACTAAAAACGCCCGGGCCACTAGACGCGCTTCTTTACGGCTGGAGAATGTCTTCGGTCCGGCCATTAATGGAAATAACAACGCTGTCTATGGTCAGAAATTGCTTGAGCGTTTCTTCAATTTGCGCCCGGATAGCCGAGACGCGGCAAGAGCCCCCCACTCCCGCTTCTAATGCTTCGTTAAATTCAACTTTGGCCATGCCATTCTCAATGACGATTTTTTGAACTTCAACGCCCTCATTGATGCTGGTAAAATACCCTTCCGCTTTTTCCGCTTCAGTCGGCCCGGCAAAAAGCTCTTTTAGAGCCGCTTGGGCGACTCCGGCGGTCCGAACGATTCGGCGATTAACGGCAAAGACCTTATTGCACGAAAACTCCGGGTCCATCTCGCTGTTGTTGAAATATATTTTAACGCTTATCTCCCGGCTGGGCGCCAGAATGACCGGAACCTTGAATTCCTGGTCGTTTTCCGGCAAATCGGACGGATTGGCTTTTCTAAAAATTAGGTTGGCGCTGGTGGTGGCGCTGACGTCAAATTCAATTTCTCCTCTGAACGGGATAAAATTCTCCGTCATCCAGTCATCAGTCGCTTGGACATAGCCGACGGCAATCTTTTGCCCAGCGTTGTTTCTGATTTCTATCGGCAAGACCGCTTCAAAAAACCAGGTTCCCCTAACTTCGCCTTCAATTGTTGCCGGACTTTTGACCATCTGGCCGGCTTGAGGCAGGAAAACGGCAATATCGCTGCCGACGGATTCGGCGTCATTTTGGCCGGATTGACCGCAAGGGGCGGTTGGCATCGACGCGCTAGGGTTGCCATGCCTGACCCATTCTCCGCCGGAACAAATCCAATCATCCTCGTTGCTCAAGCCCTTTATCAGGCCGATAGCGAACAAAAAAGCAAAGATGATTAAGATGATAAGAAAATCTCTTTTCATATTTATGATTATTTATCTCTTTTTGTCCATCCCTTCAAAAGCGCGCAAAACCTCCAGCGGCACGGCGAAAACAATCGTATTGGACTGGTCAGAACTGATATCGTTGATTGACTGGAGCGTCCGCAAATGGAGAGCGCCATTGGCGGCGGAAAGCGTTTCGGCCGCTTTGGCCATATTCTTGGCGGCGATAACTTCGCCTTCGGCTTTGATAATAATCGCCCGCTTTTCTCTTTCCGCTTCGGCCTGTTTACCGATAACCCGTTTCATTTCTTCCGGCAAAACAATATCCTTTAATTCCACATTGTCAACTTTGATTCCCCACGGGTCGGTCGCCGCGTCAATAATTTTCCTGATATTTTCCGAAACGCGGTCCCGTTGCGAAAGTAGTTCGTCCAAATCCACCTGTCCGAGGCGTTGCGCATGGTTGTCTGGGCCATCTGCGAAATGGCGTAAGTGAAATTCTCTACCTCCAAAACGACTTTATCGGCCTCCTTAACTTTGTAGTAGATAACGGCGTTGACGGCGACCGAGATATTGTCCTTGGTAATGGCCTCCTGGTTAGGCACGTCCACCGCCTTGACTCGCAAATCAACTTTTCGGTATGTCTGAATAATCGGAAAGACCAGCCGCCAGCCCGGCTCCATCAGGCCAATGTATTTCCCAAGCATAAACTTAATCCCCTTTTGGTACTGGTTTACCTGCTTGATGGAAATCAAGATAATAAAAACGATGACGGCTAAAATAATGTATATAGTGGTAGTGATGATTTTTCACCCCCTCTCTATTATTTCTATTCTACTCCTTTAATTTTTCTGAAACAAGTAAAAATGTTTTAATTGCTTATTTTTTGATTTTAGTGATAAAATAAAGGAAATATGTTTTCCATAAAATACAAAAAATTGAGAAATGGCGCTAAGATTATATTAGCGCGTAATAAAAGTTTGCAGTCGATTGTTGTTTCGGCGAGCTTTAATGTTGGCATAAAAAATGAGAGCAATAAAATATATGGCATTTCTCATTTTACAGAACATTTGATTTGTCAGAATAAAACATTAAATCAAAAATTAGACATTTTCGGGGCGCTGGTTATCGGCTCCACCTACAAAGAAACTACCAACTATTTATTGCAGATCCCAAAAAGTAATTTTGAAGACGCCTTCGATGTTTTTATTAACTCTTTGTTAAATTTGAATATAAAAGATAGCGATGTCAAGAAGGAAAAGAAAATTATTTTAGAAGAAATTAACATATATCAAAATGATGATATTGCCGTTGCCGAGGATGTATTAGAAAAGTTGATGTTTCCAAGTTCATATATGGGAAGAAATCTTTTTGGAACAGTTTACTCTGTGAAGAAATTGACTAAAAAAGATATTGAGGTGTATCACCAAAAATATTACAACCCGAACAATTTAGTGGTGTGTTTATCCGGCGATATTGATTTAGAAACTGAAAATAAGATAATTAAAGTTGTTCAAGAATGGCAGAATAAAACAGAATTACTAGAAAAATTTATAAAAAATATAGGAACTTGCCCAGATAAGCAAAAAAAACATTTAGTAGTGAAAAAAAATAAATCAAAACAAATTGAAACAGTTATCTGCTATAAAGGATTTGATGTGTTTAATAAAAAGAAATATGCTTTAATGTTATTATCAGCTATTCTATGTCGCGGCTACAATTCAAGACTTTTTAAAAAAATCAGCGAAGAAAAGGGATTGGCTTATTATCTAAATTCATTTTGCGTTGAATACTTAAAGGGCGGTTATCTGGAAATCAGATTTACCGCTCAAAAAGACAATCTCCGAGAAATTTTAGAGATAATAGGAAACGAAATTAAAAACATATTAGTAAGCGGAATCAATAAAAAAGAGTTAGTAAGGGCAAAAACAATTTTTATACACGAAACAAGTTTAAATTTGGAAGATCCGGTAATATTGAGTGAATATTTAGCCGGAGAAACATGTCTGATCGGCAAAATACCCGATAAAAAAGAAAAATTGTTTAGCAACATTAAAAAAATTACAACTAAAGATATTTTAGAAACTGCTTCCCAGGTCTTAAGTAAAGAAAACCTCTATTTATTCATAATTGGAGATGCGCCAACAAAAAAAGGACTTTATTTGAAATATTTGTTATAAAAAGGCCCCTTCATATTTATGAAAGGGCCATGGAGTGGAAAACAATCAAAAGGGTCGGCTATTTTTTGATTTTATAGGACTGGCCGCCTTTGCTGCCGCTGGACTCCGAGCGATGGTGCCGACTGCCACTATCTTTATTCTTGTTCCCTGAATGCGGATTGTGTCCACTCTTATGACTAGATGGCCCGGTGCCAGGAACCGGCGCATTGCGACTCTGGCTCGTTTTGTTTCCCATAGGAAACCTCCTTTGATATTTGGGTTTATTAAAAAAGAACTACCTATTGTTTATTAGATTATCTCTTTAATTGATTTATGTCAAAAGAATAAATAATTTATCACCTCCCTACCGCAATGATATTTTTCTCAATCCGGACAATCGGTTGGTGGTCGCCAGTCGGGTAGTCCCTAAGAGCATTATACAATATTTCCTCGTTGTAGCGATACCCCTCGCCTCGTTTTGTCCCCGGGTCGTTGGTGATAAATTCCTTTTTAGTCGAGTCATAGCCCCTGATAACCAGGTTATGCCTTTCCGGACCCGGCGCCGTATAGTATGGATTGCCTAGCGACCGGCCGTCAAAAGGCGCGATGACCAGCCGCCCGTTTTTAACTTGGTCAATAATATCTTCTATGACGATGTCTTTTTTTACTTCAAAATTGTCGTAGCCGAAATACCCCTGAATAATTCTTTTGGCCGTGTCTTCAACCGCCGTATCATGATAGCCGCCGTAGTTTTTTTCTTCGTAGTCGGATATGACGGCGATGATGTTTTCGGCGGTATTTTTATCCAGCGTTTTTCCCTCTGCCCAATAGACCGCCATTAAAGCGGCGGCCTCCTCGCAGCCGTCCTGATAAACAGGGTTATCCCATTGAGCCGAAGGCGCCTGAGGAGTAAAAGGGACGCCGGCGATGGCATCGCCATCCTTTAAAACTTCGTCTTTTTCGCTAACCAATTTATTAACCAAAAGATGAAAATCCGGATAATTTGTTTCCGGCTCCGGCGCCGACTCTTTTATTTCTTGGGCGGAAAAGAAAAAATAGGCCGTTAAAAACGCGGCGATAAAGATAAGAGAAAAAATAATTCTTGAACTAAATTTTTTCAACATATTCTTATCAAACCCCAACCTTATTCAGCCGTCCCATCATCCGGTTTTTCTCCGCCGGCCCGGTTTTTTTCATCATTCTAATGACTTTGGAGAAAAATTCAATGGTAGAGTCGTAAGTCGGCCGGTCCACCGGATAAGGCGTGGCGTCTTTGCCGCCGTGAGCGAAAGAATACCTGGCCGGGTCAATATAGGACGGCTCGGCGCCGTAAATCATTTCCGCCACCAAACTTAAGGCCCGGATGGTCTTTGCCCCGACTCCTTCTAAAGCGACTAATTTTTCGTAATTTTCCGGCTTGTTCTCGCACGCCTTGTATAAAATCTTGTCCAGATATTTGCTTTTTGAAAAATCCTCGTTGACCACCGGGTGCCACTTAAATTCCTTGGTTTCCAGATTGAGCAAAGTCAATTCTCCCTGTCCCTTTTTAACTTTGACCATTTGGGACAGACCAGAAGAATGTTTTCTTAAAATTTGGATATCCTTCATCAATCCGCGATAACTGCCGGAAACCAATTCGGCGCTGATGCCCCTGTTTTTTCCGCTGGTTTGGGCGGTCAAGTCCAGCGTCGGCGCCAATAACTGCGAACTGATGCCGGAGTGCGGCTCGCAGACCAAATCAGCGACTTTAGCCGAGTGCCAGTGATAGCGGCGGGCGGTCTGATTGCCGGCGTTCATCCCCTGCTGGACGACCGTCCAGGCGACTTGGCCATCCGGCGGATTGGAAAAGAAAAAAGCGTGGTGATAAATGGCGTAGCCGTCCTGGACCAGCGAGCTGTCCACTTTGGCCGCCATTTTGGAGTTATAGACCAAGGAATCGGATTGGCGGGCATTCAGCCCGATTTGCCCGCTGTAATTTCTGATTTCATCCGGCGTTTTTAAGGAGGTCTTGCCTTTGCCGCCGCAGATAAAGAGACCGAACTCTCGCTCTCTTCTTCTGACGGCTTCTTTCAGCGCCGCCGTCAAAATGGTCGTCAGGCCGGAAGCGTTCCAGTCAAAAGCCAAAACCGTTCCGAGCGACTGAAACCAGACCGGATCGCCTAGCCGTTTGATAAATTCATTCGGGCCGTACTCAGCCACGATAATTTCAATCACTTGGCTGCCCAGTTTGACCATCCGGTCAAACAGCCATTTGGGACATTTGCCGTAATCCAGCCCGAAGGTCGCAATTCCCCTTTTAATCATAATCCCATTTTAACAAAAAAACCGCCATTTGGCGATTTAAACTTTCACCGACCCGGCTTTAATCTTTATTCTATCGGCTGATTGATAATTTTGAGCATCTCATCCAGATTGTCGTCGGACGCGGCTTTGACCCGGTGCTTAAAGCCGCATTTAAGGCAGCGGTAGTGGATAACATAGCCGCCGTCCTTGGCTTCGGCGCCAACTGGCTCCATCAGCCCGCCGCAATCCGACTGGCGGTCGCCCGGATTGATGTCAACGTGCCTTGACCAGAGACATTTCGGGCAATGGTCGGTATAGCCCTGCCCTTTAGTCCTGGCTCCGCAATGCCCGCAGATAAAATCCTCGGTTCTTTTTTGAAATCTTTTTGATTGCATTTCTTTCTTTTAATCCTCACGGACAATTGAGCGCCTTGCGCCAGCCGCCGGCTCCTCCGGCCCCGCTGGGCAGGCGCTCCACAGGCCGCGATTGGCGCTCTGCGCCTCTTCCTGGGCCTCGACAAATTGGCTTTGATATTTCACATCCGGCGGATAGGAGGATACATAGGCAAAACCTTCTTTTACCAGCTTTAGATTTATTAAACTATCCTCTACCCAAACATAGCGCAGCAGCCGGCCATAGTTATCCCTGTCCAAAACATCTTTTTCCAGCCGCGCCATTTTACCCTCGACCAGTTCCTTATTCTTCAAAGAGGCTTCCACGCCGAAGCATTCCACTGGTTTCCTCGGGTCAACCGTCTCGGGCGTGTCAATGCCGATATACCGGACGGTTTGGCCATTTTCCAATTCAATCGTGTCGCCGTCAATCGCCCGGACAATTTTGACCAAATCATCATTAGTATCTGGCTTTAGACCGGCCCATATAGCAAGGCCGACAAATAAGACAAAGACCGCGCCGAGGGATAATAGGATTCGTTTGAGAGTTAAAAACCTTAATCTTGACTTCATTCAATTTTCCTCTTCTTCGGCTTGATAATATTCCAAAGATATTCTTTTTCCAACCGCAGAGATTTTATCTTGATATCAAACAATTCTTTTTCTTTCTCAACCTCTTTGCCAATTAAATCCAGCCGGTCCATAATCCGCCGGAATTCCTCCGGCCGGACCGCCCTGATTCCTTTTGGTCTTTTTGATTTTATCCTCGGTCTCGTAGTTTTAGTTTGTTTTTTAGGCATAGGTTTTTAATATTTTATATTATTCTTAATTTTTTGCTTAAAATCGTTAAAAACTGGGTTCAAACAATAATCCAATGCTTTTTCTATAATTTGTCTTACTCTTTCGTCTTCTTGTTCCTTCCAATATATCTCTAACTTGCCTCTGTATTTTTTAAAAAATCTATGCCAAATTTTATCTTTGGTATCGCCGGGCACTTCTTCAAAAGAAGACCGATAATGATTCTTTAACCTATTATATAGGGGTTTACCTTTCCCAACATAAATTATCTTGCCATTTCTTTTATAAACATACAAACCATTCCTATTCTGAACTTTGCTTTTAATGTATTTACAGCAATTATTTTTCTCCGAATTATTTTTAGGCGAGAGATGTATAATTTCAAATGAATTCCATTTTTCTAACGGTAAATAACCGATTTTTAAAAAAAATTTGCTAATTTTTCTTTTCATGCTTTTAAATTTTCTTTAAATCTTTTATTCATTCTCAAAAGGATTCTGCCCCTTCCCCCTTTTTTAGTATAACATCTCCAAAAGACCACATTACGAAATCCAATATTTTGATATCCGATATTTTACTATTGTCAACCTTAAATTTTTTTCTAAATTTTAATATTATTTTTTTAATTTCATTTTCTTTGATTAATGATAAATATAATTCATTTAAATAATCGAATATTTCAATACATGAATTAATTTTTTCTTTCTTGTTTATGCCTAATACATTTTTATTTATTATCTTAGCGACATTTCTATCGTAAATAGGCTTGGTATTATCTACGGTATGAATTAACTTAGTAGCAAAACTAAATTGTATTGAATATCTACCATCCCTTCTCGGAATCTTATATAATTCAGACAAAATATACTTAATGTTGCTTTTTTTATTTGATAATAATTTAAAAAACTTCTCTTTTTGTTTATCAGACAAACCAGCTGAATTCATTATATAAAATACTTTGAATTTTCTTTGAAACTCTATATCTTTTGCGATATTCTTATCTTTATCAAATTCCTTTTTAATCCAACAATAGGTATTAATGTGTTCTTGCTTTAAATTCAATAAAACCCTATCTTGATTTCTATTAATTTCATTAAAAAAAATTGTTTTTTGATTATTCATAAAATAATTATTCCAAAACTCCCTTCAAATCTTTTACTCATTTTTTAGAATAATATTTTCAAGTCCGTCTTCTATTAACTTAACAAGTTTATGAATCTGTTTCTCGTTTTTTACAATCCTGGGAAAATCTTTTAATCGCTTAATAATCTCGGTTGACGATAATAATTTAGTCCAATCTTCCATTCCGAAAGCAATCCAACCACCCGACGGATTAATTTCTACTAATCCCATTGCTTTTGGCCTTAGGCCAACTAGGTATAAGTATTCTAAGCCAATTGACTTACTTCTGTATCTAATTCTAACATTATCGTTCTCTTGGGCTATTCTATAAAGTTCTTCTTTGCCTAAAATCAAGGCGTTATAAATTTCTTTTGGATAATTGTTTGCCAACTCTACAAAATCATCATCAGTAATTACTATTGACTTGATTTTAGATTTAAATCCCGAACATTTTTTAATAAATTCTTTTTTAGCTTTATCTATATTTCTACCTTTGGGTAAAAAAGAAATAATAGATTTATTCAATTCTTTAGCGCCATTAAATAAACTATCTTTGCTTATTAATGAATAAAGATTAGATAAAATAGTTTTAGCATTTTTATTTAATAAATCTTTAAAGTTAAATTCTATTATAGGTTTAGTTTTAGCAAGATCGTCTGAATTTATTAAAGATGAATATAAGGCCGTATGTTGTCCTGATGTGATTACTATAAAAGGTATCCGGATTTTAAAAGTATATTCTAGACATTGATTTAAATAATTTTTTATTTGAGCCTCCCAAGCTTTAGTTTCTACAATTAAAATTGGTTTTGAATTGTCATCAACTATTATTATATCGGCGCTTAGTTGCTCAAAATCTAAATGTTTAACAATGTCATATCCTAAAAACTGAAGTAAGGGCAATACTATTTTAATCTTTACATTTTCCTCTGAGCCCCTTCTGCCGGCAATGATATGTTTACTTGGCTCAATTGATTTTATAATTTTTAGAAATTCTGAACTGGTCATATTTTCATTAAATCTCGCAACAATTTCAACACCTCGCCGGCGCTAAATCCCGATAGAGCGAAAGAATCTGCTGATAAATTAGTTTTAAGATATTTTCGCTTTCCTCCGGCTCAAATCCTTTTTTCAACAACAGCAATTTAACATTCGCGTGTATTCTCGCCTTAATAATATCATTATTCATCCAATCAATCGATAAGTCTCTTTTTATAATCTTAACCAGCTCTTTGACAAGTTTTTTTAATTCCCCATCGCCATCAATAGATTTTTTCCCGGCCGAAATCGCATCGTAAAAAGCCAATTCCTCTTTGGATAATCCCAGATTGTCGCCCAATTTCTCAACCTTTTTTATCTCTTTTGCCAATTCAATTAATTTTTCAATAACCTTGGTGGA
>Ga0100397_1002878_pt1 | contig 9855 bp, 10 predicted proteins | sample CryGeymeta201521_FD_81550 | JGI IMG/M metagenome (GOLD analysis project Ga0100397, IMG submission 81550) | Groundwater microbial communities from Crystal Geyser aquifers in Utah, USA - Crystal Geyser metaG 2015-21 | ecosystem: Environmental > Aquatic > Deep subsurface > Groundwater | place: USA... | reverse complement strand
TAGTGGGAATGATCGTATTTTTATTTTGCGGGAGGGCTTTCGGGGCCATCTTAAGCAAGGACATGCGTAGTAAATTCGAAAACATGCGGATGGCGGCGGAGGTGTACGACCGCCATGGGAGATTAATCGGTAATCTCTATTATCATCGTCGTATCTGGACGCCCATCGAAAAAATCCCAATTATTCTGCAACATGCTGTTATTGCCGTCGAGGACTCCCGTTTTTATCAACACAACGGCGTCGATTTGCGTGGAATGGCCCGGGCTTTGGTTAAGGACCTGATTCCCGGCGGGACACTCCAGGGCGGGAGCACCATAACCCAGCAGCTGGCCAAGATCGTTCTCTTATCCTCGGAACGAACCCTGGAGAGAAAGATCCAGGATATCGCCTATGCCCTGGAAATCGAGAAAAATTATTCGAAAAAAGAGATCTTGGAGTTTTATTTAAACAGCATCTATCTGGGCCATGGAAACGTGGGGGTGGAAGCCGCCGCGCGTTACTACTTTGGGAAATCCGTATCCGAGGTGAGCCTGGATCAGATGGCGCTGTTGGCCGGGATGATCAGGGGGCCGGAATACTATTCACCGCTCAAAAACCCAAAACTCGCCAGAGAACGACGAAATACCGTCCTTAGGAAAATGCTTGAACAGAAATATATCACCCCACCCCAGAATAAAAGAGCCCAACGGCAGGGCTTGAATCACGTGCTACCAAGTCAAACGGCTTCGGTGGGAGCGTATTTTTTGGATTACGTCCATGAGTGTTTATTACAGGAAGGCTATTCCGAAGATGAATTACGCTACGGGGGCTACGACATTTATACGACACTGGATCTCTCCATGGAGGAAAAAGCGGAACGGTCCCTGCTTGAGATTCCGCAGTTTACCGCCAAAACCCAACCACAAGCTGCACTGGTTACCATCGATCCTGTCAGCGGTGAAATTCTGGCGATGGCCGGGGGGCGGGATTATGGAAAAAGCCAGCTGAACCGGGCCGTGAAATCATACCGGCAGCCGGGTTCGGCCATCAAACCCTTCGTATACGCCACCGCTCTGGAAGGGAACTATACTGCCGCATCCATTTTTGAGGATAAGCCCTTGAGCATCCCCCTCTTGAACGGGATGGAATGGAAACCGGAGAACTATGACCGAACCTACCGGGGCAAGATGACGCTGAGGGAGGCGCTGCGCGAATCGATCAATTCTGTAGCCGTCCAGTTACTGCAACGCGTAGGCGTTGAGGCTGTTTTTGAGCAAATCCAACGGATGGGAATAACCAGCCTAGTCAAGCAAGGCAAGAATAATGATCAAAACCTGGCGTCGTTGGCCTTGGGTGGGTTGACCAAGGGCGTAACCCCGCTGGAACTGGCCACTGCGTATGCGGCTTTTGCCAATCAGGGTCGATTAGTCAAGCCCGTCGCGATTTTGAAGGTCGTGGATAGCCATGGTAAGGTATTGAAAGAATTTAAGCCGGAAGAACCGAAGACGGTGCTCTCGCCACAAACTGCTTACATTTTGACGATGCTGCTCAAGGATGCGGTGGATCAGGGCACCGGAATTGGGGCCAAGTTGCCGGACCGTCCTGCTGCCGGGAAGACCGGCACAACCAGTGACTATACCAACGCGTGGTTTGTGGGATATACGCCGGACTTGCTCACTGCGATCTGGGTTGGAAATGATCGCCAAGAACAGCGCATGACATATAAGGAAGGGAATGTTGGGAGTTCCTTACCGGCTAAGGTATGGGGGGGTTATATGAGCCGGGTAACGGCCTTTCTCCCGGTGGTCGATTTCGCTAGGCCGGAGGGAATCGTCTGGGTGGACGTTGACCCTGAGACGGGACAGGCGGTGCCAAGTTGGTTTGGAGGAAAGAGTTATAAAGAGATTTTCAATGAGAACAATGTGCCCGAATATCAAATTACTAATGCATACTGTCTCTGAGATGGTAATCAAGCCGACAATCTATTGCCGAAGGAATGCCGTTTATAATTCATTTTTTCTCAGGATCGCGAAACTTCATTTGAGGAATATAGCCAAAACCCGAAAAAAGAATATTGGGAACGACACATGGATCCAAATTTTCCACTAACTCTCGTTAATTGGGAACTTACATCTATCCAAGGGACTGAGGATAAATATGACATTCGTCCCGGGGATGCGGAGATCTTAAAAGGGAATGCAGCCCTATTGATGAAACACCCAACTGTAAAGATACAGATTGAGGGTCATTGTGATGAGAGGGGAACCATCGAGTACAATCTGGCATTGGGAGAGAGAAGAGCCAATAGTGCGAAGAAATACCTTATCTCTCTTGGTATGTCAGCAGATCGAATCTCCACAATCAGTTATGGAAAAGAGAGACCTTTAGATGCAGGCCATAATGAAGAGGCCTGGGCAAAAAATCGGAGAGACCACTTCATCATCTTATCGAAATAAAAGGAGCGGAATTTAACCTCACGGTAGGGGGTCGGCAAACTGATTAAGGGATTAAATGCAGATCGCTTATTTAAGGAGGTCCAATATGATCAGAAAAAGCTTGAGTAGCGTTTCTTGACTGACGGAGTCTGTCATGATGGCTGCCAAGCTTATGATCGACTTTGAAATCCTTTTGGAAGCCACAACTGGGTCAGAAAGTGTAAGTTAAACTATTTCGGAACAAGTAGGCATCGGGAAGAGTATTATATCGGAGGTTGCATTCATGAAGGAACTTGTAGGGAGGATAGTACGCACACTGGTAAACTCTCCTGAGGAAGTTGAGATAAAAGAGATTGAGGTGGGCCCCAAGACAAGAATTCTTGAGATCAAGGTATCGAAGCAGGATGTGAGGAAAGTGTTGAGGAATATTGCGGCATTAAAAAGGATAGTCTCCGCCGCTGGGAAAGGAAAAACCTATTACACAATAGATGTAGTCTCGGAAAACGGCTGGGGATCGAAGCGGTGGAGCTCCAAGGGGAAAATAAGAAGGCTATTTGAGGATCGAAATTATGGGTTCATCGAAGCCGAAGATGGGAAAACTATCTATTTTCATGCCTCATCCTTGGAGGGAGTGGGCATTCGGTCCCTTTCTCTATATCAGCCCGTTTATTTTGAGGTTGTGGAGGGTCCAAAAAGTCTTAGGGTGGTCAGGGTTGTGCCAATGACCGAATAGGGCTTATGGAACCTGTGGGCACTATTCAAAGACAGGAGTTATGATTCAAGAATTCTTGAATTTAAGGGAGACACTGTTCTCCGGGAAGTGTCCAGCCATAGGATAATCTCTGGGTTTATACATTCTGACAACTCGGTTCAGGATGGAAGTGACTTTAATCTAATACTTTTTAATAGGGGGGGGCTTTGGAAAAAGTCGATACCTTCCTTCCCAATTTGATCTTTATGGATATCCATTTACCTGGGGAAAACTGTCTCCTTCTTACACAGAAAATAAAAAAAGATCATCCCGAGATGATCATTTGCATTCTCACAAGTTATGATCTCAGGGAATACCGAGAGCTTGCATTCAAATGTGGGGTCAATTACTTTATTGCTAAGGGTTCGTGGAAGAAGATTGAAGCGCTGGTCAAATCCATTTCATCAGATTTGGATAACCACACCTCAAACTGATTAATCTAACGAACTATGGAATCGCCAGGGAAATACCTGAAAGCAGAGAGGGAACTTCGAAATCTGTCATTGGAGGAGGTTTCTAAATCCACCAAGATAAAGGAAGACTTCCTCAAGGCAATCGAAGAAGACAGGTATGAGCATCTGCCTCATGCTGTTTATGTGAAAGGATTTTTAATTATATATGCCAGATACCTCGGCCTTGACCCTTATGAAGTTGTTCGACGACACCAGAAATATCAAGAAGATCATAGCATATCCAAGGAAGAAGTAGAGCTACCACAGCAGATCCCACTTACAAAAAAGAGAGTCAGATCGTGGTTCCTTTTTGTCCCCATCTTTGCAATCATTCTCTGTATCGCATTTTTCATATGTTATAGTTACTTTACTTCCCACAAACCCTTAAAGCGGGCTGCTTCTGTTTTGGAGGAGGAATCCGCATCTGTTCCCTCTATTCCATCTCCTTTGTCAGGTCCGGGAAAATCGGAAATTCAAATAACTCATCAAGCTGCAAAGAAGGAGATTTCAAAGCTGAAGGAGACGGAAACTAAGGATTCCATTTCATCAGAATTTCCCCCTTTCGAGGTTCTTGATGCCGGCATTGGGTCAGAAATTGAAAAAGAAGGTGGGTTTCTGGTCCTGCGAGGAAAATGTTCAGAATTTAAATGCAATAACCAGAGGGTTTACTTCTTCACAAGAATTAAGGCACAGAGAGATGGGAAGATTGTGCATGTGTGGCTCTGGAAGGGTGAGGAGTTCAATAGAATAAAGATCGATGTCAAACCTCCAGCATGGTCAGTTTACAGCTATATTATCCTCCGACCCCATTGCCTCGGGGAGTGGAAAACCGAAGTAAGGGATGGAGATAATGTTCTGAAGAGCCTAAACTTCAAGGCAACTGGAGGCTCTTGACAGGTAAATCAGTAAGAAATTGGTGAAATGAGTTGAAGGATCTTTTAAATCTCTTCCGTTGGCAGGATAGCTTAGACATCTTAATTCTCACTTTTGCCTTTTACCGTCTTTATCTCTGGCTGAGAAGGAAAAGAGCCTTGCGAATGGTCATGGCCATTTTGGCTGTACCTTTTTGCTATGCCGTTGCGCAACGGATCGATTTACCGCTCTCTGTGTGGATACTCCAGAACCTTTGGGCAGTAATTCTGCTCGTCCTGGTTGTGATCTTTCAGCAAGAGATCCGGGAAGTTTTGGGAAGGATCACCCTTCCGACATTCCTTTTGGGAAAGCCAGAAGCGCTTCGTACGAAACGGTTTGATAAAATTGCAGAAGCTGCCTTTAGCATGGCAAAAAAAGGGATTGGTGGTTTAATCGTTTTACAGAAGCATGACAGGGATATTCTTAACGTTTCGGGATTTGATTACGGATTATGGCGCCTCCATTTGCCCCCATTTATCATTTGATTTTTCTTGAAGAGATATATTATGATGTTTAATTGAGTTGTGAAACATCTCCTCCTTTTGAGGAGTCAGGGTTACCCCTAAGGAGAGTTTGAATGGATCAAGAAAAGATTCTCTATTTTAAAGGACTGCTCGAAGGAATGCTCCATGACCTGTTGGTGGAAGCCGGAAAGACATGTAGCGACATGCGCCAAGACAGCAAAGGGGACTTCCCCGACCCAACAGACCGAGCCTCTCTGGAAGCGGACCGGAATTTCCTTTTGAGGATTAAGGACCGTGAGAGAAAGTTGATTACCAAAGTCAAGGAGGCATTAGATCGGATTGATAACGAGACGTTTGGGATTTGCGAGTCTTGTGGAAGGTCTATTTCTGAAAAGAGGTTGATGGCCAGACCAGTTACCACACTTTGCATCGAATGCAAAACCGAAGGGGAGAATCAAGAGCGATTAGAGAGGCAAAGAGGGACAAAGTTTAAAAGAAGTTTCCCCTCTTAGGCATGAACTCCCTTCGGAAGAAAAACCCTCTATGCCCGAGCTGAGAAAAGATCCTATCCATGGAAGATGGGTGATCATTTCCACAGAGAGGAGTCGGAGACCCTCTGATTTTGTGCCAGAGGAACGAAGACCAATCGGTGGATTTTGTCCTCTCTGTGAAGGCAATGAAGATCGAACCCCTCCAGAAGTCCTTGCATTCCGCGACAATGGAATCTCTCCTAACTCTCCCGGTTGGACCCTTCGCGTCGTTCCCAATAAATTCCCAGCCCTCAGAATAGAAGGCGGGTTGAACCGAGAAGGCGAAGGAATCTATGATAAGATGAACGGAATTGGCGCCCATGAAGTGGTGATCGAAACGCCTCGACATGAAGAGACCTTAACCACCTTGCCGCTAAAAAATGTGGTGAATGTACTGTTGGCTTACCGCGAGCGAATCATCGATCTGAGGCGTGACCAACGTCTTCGATACGTCCTCGTCTTCAAAAACCACGGCGTCGCAGCGGGAGCTTCTTTGGAACATTCCCATTCTCAAATCATCGCTCTCCCCATCGTTCCAAAAAGAGTGAGCGAAGAGATTGAAGGAGCCAAAACCTATTTTAATTATAAAGACCGGTGCGTTTTCTGTGATATCATTCGACAAGAGCTACAGCAGAAACGCCGTATCATCACCGAAAATAAATCTTTTCTCTCCATCGCCCCCTTTGCATCACGATTTCCATTTGAAACATGGATTCTTCCCAAAACCCATTATCCCAGTTTTGAGCACATGGATTCTTCCCAACATGAACAGGCAGCCCAAATCCTCTCCGATACTCTCCGGAGGATGAATCGGGTGCTCGCTGATCCTCCTTATAATTATATTATTCACACTTCCTCCTCCCCAGAGGTGGATGCTGAGCACTATCATTGGCATTTTGAGATCATGCCGAAGTTGACCAAGGTGGCTGGATTTGAGTGGGGAACAGGATTCTATATCAATCCCACTCTTCCTGAGGAGGCCGCAGAGTATATGAGAGAGGCGAAGTAATTCTATATGTTCAACCCATCCAATACCTATGATCTTCTGAAATCGATCATCCAGCTTTCCACCTCATCTATCCCCATTCAAGTCAAATTGGATCGAATGCTTCAATCCATCTCAGGGGCTTTTCAATCGGATCGATGCCTTCTTCTGAAACCAGAAAAAATAGATAAAAGTGGGTTTCTTTCCCGTCTGGTCTCCGAAAAAAAACCTTTATGGGTAGAGGACGGGGCATCCTTTCAAAAAGAGAATATCCTTTCAGAAGAGGAAGGTCTCCTTTGTCCAACCTTCGCCTGCATTCCCTTATATGACGAGACCTCCTTCCAAGGAATTCTCTACATGGGTTTCTCAAAGCGCTACAAGTTTTCCCCTCAAGAGGTTGATCTCCTCCGCCTGGTTGGGGAGGCGATGGGAGGAGTAATTCGAAATGATGATCTCCGCCAAAAGGCAGAAAAGACCATCTCGGAATTGACCGCTCTCTATGAAATCGGAAAAGCGGTGACCTCCACGTTGAAACTGGCGGACCTCTTTGAATCAATCGTCGCAATGGGTTTAAAAATTCTAAAAGCCAAGGGAGGGGTGCTGAGAATCGAGGACAGAAGGACTGGAGAGTTGAAAGTCAAATGTAATGTAGGAGATTATCACCAAAATCCTCTCGATGAGAAGATAGCCAGAAGGGTTTTCTATACGGGAACTCCTCTTTCCTTCAATCATTCCGGTGAAGAAAAACCTTCCTTTTTCACCCTCTGTGCTCCTTTTCTCTCCAAGGGAAGAATTTTGGGAACCTTAGCCTTTTATGATAAGGATTCCGATTCTTCAAAATTCGATGAGAGGGATTTTCAATTGTTGTTGATGATGGCAAACCAGATGTCCTGTACCATTGAAAATGCCTTGATTCACTATGAAACTTCTGAGATGGCTCAGAAGCATGAGAAAAGGGTGAAAGAACTTTCTACTCTTTGGGAACTCAATAAGGCTCTTCTGACCACGGTGAATTTTGAACAGAGAATTCTTATGACCTTAGCCGCCATTACGATCGGTGATGGATTGGGTTTCAACCGGGCCATGCTCTTTCTGGTTAATGAGAAAGGGAATACCTTGGATGGAACCATGGCGGTGGGACCGGACAGTGCCGAAGAGGCAGGAAGGATTTGGAGCGTCCTTGCTCAAAGGAAAGGGAGCCCTTCGGACCTGATCCTCCAGCTCCTATCCTCCCCTCCGAAAGATTCTGTATTAAACTCTATGGTGAAGGACATCCATATCCCTCTGGAACAGGACCAGTGCATCCTCTCCAAGACGGTTCTTGAAGGGAGGCCGTTCAATATCCAATTCCCTCAATCCAAAGAGGGATGGCTACAAACCCGATGCGAAAGAGGGTGCCACTTAGGCTCTGAGGTAGGATGCTATGTAGGCGAGCATCTTAGTCGCGATCCCAAGGCCTATTCTTTTGCCACCGTCCCTCTCATGGGAAAAGGAACGGTCATCGGTGTGATTTTGGTGGACAACCTTTACAATCAAAACCCCATTACAGAAGAAGACATTCGCTTTCTCAGCATGTTCGCCAACCAGGCCGGATTGGCCATTGAAAATGCCAGCCTCTACCGAAATCTGAAAGAGGTCCATCAGGAACTGAAGGAAACACAGAATCTCCTGATCCACAGGGAAAAGATAGCAGCCTTGGGAGAACTCTCCAACTCCATTGCTCACGAGATTAAAAACCCCTTGGTCTCGATTGGCGGGTTTGCGCGTCGTCTCCATCGAGCCATACCGGATGATGCCCCGGAAAAAAGGTATACCCAAACCATCATGATAGAAGTAGCCCGGCTTGAGAAAATTCTCACCGACATCTCCAACTACACCCGTGATGAATCCCTATCCTTTAAAGAATGTGATCTCCGAAAAGTTCTGGAAGACAGCCTCTCAATGATCCAGGAGAGAATCGATACTGGAGGGATTGAGCTTGTCAAAGAATTTTCTGAAGAGATTCCTCAGATTAATGGGGATTATTTTCAACTCAAGCAGGCCTTCTTCAACCTGATCAATAACGCCTATCAGGCCATGAGGGGACAGGGGAGGCTTTCCCTCCGACTCCACCCCTTTGCAAAGAATGGCGCCTACTATGTCCGGGTGGAAGTGGAGGATACCGGTGGAGGAATGGACCCAGAAAATCTCCACAACATCTTTAATCCTTTCTATACCACAAGGGATTCCAGCCTGGATCTGGGTTTACCCATCATTCATAAAATTATCACCTCCCATCGAGGCCAGATCGAGGTGGACAACTATCCTGGAGCGGGTGTGACCTTCCTCATCACCCTCCCATCCAAGGAGGGAAATGAGGAAAGGCATAATGGATAGAATGGTAAAATAAATAGGGTTAACGTTATCGGCAGAGTGTCTCCCTGCGGTAGGCACGTTTAGCTTCTTGAGGGGCAAGGAGAGGTAGATCGATGAAAAGGATCCTGATCGTCGATGATGAAGAGAGCATCCGCTTCCTTTATAAGGAGGAGTTAGAGGAGGAAGGGTATATTGTGGAGTGCGCACAAAACGGGGAAGAAGCGCTCGAAAAGCTCTCCATCTTTAAACCAGACCTCATCTCCCTCGATATCAAGATGCCTGTGATGGATGGCATTGAAGCCCTAAAACGAATCCGAGAGAAGGAGAGACAACTTCCAATTATCCTCTGTTCCGCCTATGGGGAGTACAAACAGGACCTCACCACCTGGGCTTCGGATGCTTATGTCGTCAAATGCGCAGATTTGACAGCCTTCAAATCCATTATCCGAAAACTTTTGGGGTTATCATGAAAAGGGAGGCTGTGAGGGATTAGGGACACAAATCGGAATTAATGGTTGAAGTTGTTTTTGATAATTTCCAGACACGGAACACGAATCACGAGCACGTTTCTTAAGGAATTTCCGGACACGTGACACGGATCACGGACACGTTTTTTGTAAAAAACGGGGCAGTAGCTCAGTTGGGAGAGCGGCACGTTCGCAACGTGTAGGTCGGCGGTTCGAATCCGCTCTGCTCCACCAATGATTTCAATTGGTTAGCTAATATAGTAAACTTATTTCGCTTCAGATTGCCCAGAGAAAAGCCGGCTTTATATCTTAAATTTTTTACTCTTTTTTATCCTTCCAGGGAGACTTTTAAAATTTTCTTAAACCCCATAAAAAAACCCCATACTGAAATTCCGCCATAAGAAATAGGTTGATAATATCTTTTAAAATCAAGGCGTTAAGAGGAGATCCGAGCTTTTTGAAAAAAAAGCTTGACATCTTCTTTTTTTGGTGCTTTAATCCTATATGTAAAAAATATTTTAGGAT
>Ga0100397_1002875_pt1 | contig 9864 bp, 7 predicted proteins | sample CryGeymeta201521_FD_81550 | JGI IMG/M metagenome (GOLD analysis project Ga0100397, IMG submission 81550) | Groundwater microbial communities from Crystal Geyser aquifers in Utah, USA - Crystal Geyser metaG 2015-21 | ecosystem: Environmental > Aquatic > Deep subsurface > Groundwater | place: USA... | reverse complement strand
GTTTTGGCGATTTTAGCGCCGATAGCGTCAACTTTAATCCAGTTAGCAGTTTCCAGAAAACGAGAGTTTTTAGCCGATGCCAGCGGAGCGTTATTAACAAGATATCCGGAAGGTTTGGCAAGCGCATTGCAAAAAATATCGGCGGACAAAGAACCGCTGGAAGTCGCCAACCGTGGCACGGCGCATTTGTATATTTCAAGTCCGTTTAAAAAAGAAAATATTTCAAGCTGGTTCTCAACCCACCCCCCGGTTGATGAAAGAGTAAAAAGGTTGAGGGAGATGTAGATTTACCCAAAAAGTCTAACCTACGAGGTTAGACATAAAAGGTTAGAGTAAGATTTAGCACTTATATTAAAGCATAAAAAAAACTCTCAAATAAGTTTCGCCGAGGGTGGCGAGTTATTTGAGAGTATTGTGGATGATTATATCAACTGCGAGCGGAATATCATTCGCTGGTTCTATGTAAGTTTCATAAAATGGGTAAGCAGGGTTTGCAAATATTCCCAAGCATGGTTTGTCACTGCATATTTGGTTTTTACACACGATTGTTACCGTATTTGGTCTTTCGTATGCTTCAATATTCCAAGGGGTGTCAGGGTTATCAAGCATCGGGCATTCTCTTAAAGCTGTGATTGCCGATCCTCTAACGCATGTACATTTTTGATCGTTTGGATGTAAAAGTTCAACTAGCCCCTTAAATAGATATTGGGACTCATCAGGGAGCCGAAAAGTAAAATGATTCGGTTGGACAGAAAAGTCAACAGACATAATTTCCTCCTTGTTCAGATACGAATGGTGGTAAGGATAGTATAACACAAAAAATTAGTTAATAGTTCAAAACTAATAGCGAATAGCCATAACCAATAACTTAAATCTAAATTCCTAGGATATTAGTTGAATTGTTTTTAGTTATGGTTATTAATTATTAGCTATTAGATTTTAGCTAATAATATGCTATAATTAAAATATGAAAATATGGAGGGTGGTTAGAATCCATAAGTTTTTGATTTGGGTTATGGTTTTGGCGTTGGCGTTAGCCATTGGTTTTGGTTACTTCGCCAAGAAATTTACGACTAATGTTAAAAAAATCTCTGAGGCGGAAGGGTCGGTCTATTTTGAGAAAGCTAGAAAAGCGCAGGAAGAAGGCGATCTGCAAAAAGCTAAAGAACTCTACGAAAAAGCGCTCCAAGCTGGGGATAACGAAGCATATCTCGAAAAATATGCGCAAGTCAGTTATGGTTTGCAACAGTTTGACGATTCAATTGAGTCATACACAAAACTATTAAAACAACGGCAAGACAGCGCCAGCGCTTGGAACTCGATCGGCAATGTCTATCGGGACAACGGCAATAGCGATAAAGCGATAGAGAGCTATCAAAAAGCCATCGCAACAGACAGCCACTATATCGTTGCTTATACCAATTTAATTAACCTCTATCTTTTGCAAGCTAATAACGAGAAAGCTAAAGAAGTATTAGAACAAGGATTAAAAGCCAACCCAAATGATGCAAATTTGGCTGGGATTAGGAAAAATATCAAATGATAACAAATGATAAATTTCTAATTAACCTAATTATTCTAATTTCTAAAAAAATCCCAAATCCCAATTTATTAATTAGTCATTTATTAGGTCAATTAGAGCAATTAGAAATTAGGTCAATTTAATTATTACTCAACTTACAATGCTAAATCATTTTCATAATTTGCGTCATCACACTACGCATAAACTCCACAATCATTTGTGCGGGCGTTGGGGTTGGTACGACCGGTGGCACAAGCATCCGGCGCACCACTATATTCATTTTGGCATATTTTTAATTTATATTTTTTCAATTTTTATTGGCGGATTATATAGCTTTTATCCGCAAGGAGCCAGCGCATCGTCCGACTACACAATTTCTACCAACACCGTTTGGTGCGACAGCGACGATCTGCCAAGCGATATTGGAACGCTAACTATCAACAACGATGTAACTCTAAAGATTGGCGGAACAACCGGCAATGCGACCGGTGGTTACAAAGGCGGAGCGCCAACCGACGCTTGTTCTCTGGATGCGAGTGGGATTACAGTCGCTGGATCGGGTAATTTGGTAGTTAACGGAATGCTCTATGTCGTCAGCGAATCGAGTACTAACGACGATGGAGTTGGTCATACTTTTAATTTTACTAATGTGACAGTCGCCTCAACCGGTGTCATTAACGGATTCGCTTGGGGCTATCCAAATGGTTATGGAACTGGAAAAGGATCTTACAGTTCTTGCGGATCGGGAGCGGGTCATGGAGGCGCCGGGGGATCGGGTAGCGCCGCTTGTAGTTATCTACCATCTGGCGGAAGTACATATGGTGATAGCGTTAATCCAATAACCTTAGGATCGAGTGGTGGCACAGACCAAGGCGGGCAGGGCGCCGGGGGGAGTGCTATTACAATCAATTCTTTATCGGGAACAGTTACGGTCGATACGAGTGGAATTATTAGATCCGATGGTCAGTCAAGTTATACTGCTAATTCAGGTGGTGGCTCTGGAGGTTCAGTTCTTATCAACGCAAATGTTATCGCAGGTGGCGGGATTATTACAGCGCTGGGTGGATCGGCGGCTAACTCGAACGGCGGAGCCGGGGGTGGGGGGCGAGTGGCACTTCACTATGTCACCTCAAACGCCATTACTCCGAGCGTTGTCAAAGGTACGACCGGCTATGGCGGATCAAACGGGACAACCAATCTAACATCAATTCCAGCAGTCCCCTCTTTAAGTTCGCCGGCAGATGCCTCGGGATCTGGCGCAACTGGAGTGGCTTTCCAATTTTCCACCACCAATGCCGATGCCAGTAATATGCAGTATCAATTTCAAATTGATGACGACAGCGCCTTTGGATCGGTTTTTGAAAGCGCCGATCAAAGCAGTGCGCAAACCGGTTTTAGCGGACAAAACGGCGACGGTTCAACCACCTATACGACAGGAGCATCGGCTACCTATACTCTGCAGGGAACGCTCACGAACAATACGACATATTATTGGAGGACAAGAGCCAAAGCGCCAAGCGGATCTAATTCTTGGGGAAGTTGGTCAAGTAGTCGTTCGATTATTGTTAACGATCCTCCACAAGTATCAATAACTAATTCTCCAAGCCAAGATTCGAGCGGAAATATTGCAATAACTTACAATGTTTGCGACACCAACCATTCCAGCTTGACGATGAACATTCAATATACGCTTAACAATTCCGACTATGCGACCGCTCAAAACGCTGGACTTTCGGGAACAAATAGCTATGGAAGTGTAACCGGTGTTTCCAGTAGTTGCGACTCCCCTAGTTCTAAATCAGTAACTTTTGATCCTTCTGCCGATAGTAATATTCCCGCTTCTTATTATTCAGTTGGATCGGGTAATTTTAAAGTTAGAGTTCAGGCAGTAGATGGAATTGCCAATGGCACTGTTAATTCAACTGCGTCGAGCGCTTTAGAAATGGACAACGCCCTGCCGGCAACAGCGACCCATTCCTCCCCCGCCGATGGTTTTGCGTCGCAAGACAATACGCCGACCCTAACAGCTAGTGCTTATTCCGACAATACAACTATCTCGGCGGCGCAGTGGCAAGTCGATGACACCAACAATTCATTTGCTTCGTTAGTCGTTAACGAAACTGTCACCGACTCTCCGACTAATTCTTATACAACCGCAGAGCTTGGCAACGATACTTTTTATTGGCGGGTGCGTTACAAAGACGCAAAAAATAACTGGTCGGTTTGGTCAACCGCTACCAGTTTTAGCGTTGATACTGTATCGCCGGATGCGACATCATTGACGGTTTTCGACACCTCGGTTGCTAGTAGTAGTCACTACGAACATTACTTATGGTGGGTAGCCGACGACGACCCCAACTTTACCAACTATCAAGTTAAACGATCAACCAACGGGGTTGATTATACAACCGTTTCGACCATTACCGATAGTGCGCAAAATTTCTACATTGATTCCAGTTTAAATTCAACCACTACCTATTCTTACAAAATTACCATCAACGACGATGCCAACAATACCTCAACTTCAGCTGTTGACAGCAATCAACCGGCATCGGCGGATAATACGGCGCCAACAATTTCGGCGATAACCACCAGCGACACCAATTTGACTACCGCCACTATCACTTGGACGACTAACGAAAATGCCAATTCAATTGTTGATTATGGAACGACCACAAGCTATGGATCGTCAATGGGCAATGCCGGAGCTTCTGCTACTTCGCATTCGGTAATTATCACGGGGCTGTCAAATGGTACAGCGTATAAATATCGCATCCGTAGCGCCGATGCCAGTAATAATATGACGGTGGATGATAATGGCGGTGCTGGCTATTCGTTTACCACCAGCAGTGATGCGACCGGTCCAGTAATCTCGTCGGTTGTTTCAAATAATATTACCAATACAGAAGCATTAATTAGTTGGACGACTGGCGAAGTAGCAACCGGAGCAGTCAGCTATTCGACTACCACTGGGTTTGCTTACGCTACGGGGACAGCAGTTACTGGCGCAACGAGTGCCGACACTCAAACTCACACAGTCCAGCTAACGGAATTAACCCGCAATACAGTTTATTATTATTTAGTTCGTTCAACCGATGCCAGCGCTAACACCACCACTTCAGCGCAGGGAACATTTACTACAACTGGTGATGCGACAGCTCCAGTTATTAGTTCGGCGACTATCGGTTCGGTCGGACAATCTTCGGCGGTCGTTAGTTGGTTGACCGACGAACCGGCAAGCTCTAGCGTTAGTTTGGGGACGGATGCCGGTACATATTCAATAACCGGCGAGACGGATGCCAAATTAGATCGCAACCACCAAATTACAGTTTCCGATCTCTTGGCAAATACTAGCTACTATGTTCAAATTTCATCCAGCGATAGCAATTCTAATTCATCAACCAAAAATTATGGCGACGATGCCACTTTAACTTTTACTACTCAAACTGTGCCGTCAATTTCTGCCACCACCGTTAGCGCTACCACCGCTACCACCGCTACAATTTCTTGGACGACCAATATTGCCGGTGATAGTTATATTGAGTATGGCACAACGGCAAGTTATGGTTTAAGACAAGGTTCGACAATACTGGCAACGAGTCACGAAGTGGCATTGACTGGGCTTAGCTCATCAACACTTTATTATTATCGGACACGCTCCTCGGATGCTAACGGTAATTTAGCGGTTAGTGCTAGCGGAACATTTACGACCGAGTCAAGTGTCAGCGCCGATGCGGTTGCGCCAGAAATTTCTGATGTTGGACCAAATGTTTCCGTGACTGCCGATAGTGCTGTTATTACTTGGGTTACCGACGAGGGGGCAAACTCGGTTGTGCAATTTGGTACGACCAGCAGTTTGGGGCAGGAACAGGCGCTTGATGACAGTATCACTTCGCACTCGGTAACGCTCAAAGCGCTCACGCCGTCAACCAAGTATTATTTTAAAGTTCGCTCCAAAGATAGCTCTGGCAATATTGGAGAAAGCACGGTTGAAGATTTTACCACCAAAAGCAAAAGCGATATTTCCGAAGTGGCGATAACCGACATTACCTTGTCGTCGGCAATAATTGCGTGGAATACCACTCGTGCCACGACGAGCGTTCTAAATTATGGAACTTCGTCGAGCTACGGATCTTCAACTGCCGATCAATCCCTTGGCTCGACTACCAAGCACACGATTAAATTGGAAAATCTTGCCAGTGGCACGACCTATCATTTCAAATTAGCTGGCATCGATGACGACAGTAAAACGGTCGAGTCGGACGATTATATTTTTACAACCCAAACTCTACCAATAATTTCTAATTTGAAAATTAGCGAAGTTCAAGCCAATAAAACAACGATTAGTTGGGCGACCAATACTGCAACCGATGCGACTGTGTCGTATGGAAAATCGACAGCCAGCGAACACGACCAGGGCTCGAGCGATCTGTCCACCACTCACACAGTCAGTTTGATCGGTTTGGAAGGACAGACAAGCTATGTATTTATCGCCAAATCACGAGATAGTTTTGGCAATCAAGCGGTGTCCGCAACCAGTTCGTTTACCACCCAAAAAGATATTTATCCACCGGAGATTAGTTCAGTAAAATCGGAAGTTTCGACCGTTGGGCGAGACGCTAATTCACGCATTCAAGTCATTATTTCGTGGTTGACCGACGAACCGTCCACCTCGCAAGTGGAGTTTGGCACGGGCGTTTTGGGCGCAGACTTGGGCACAAAAACTCCGGTTGACGAAACGCTCAACCAAAATCACATTGTTATTTTGCGAGATTTGATGCCGTCAACCACTTATCGCTTTAGATCGATTTCTAACGACAACGCCAAAAATACCTCCCGCTCCAGTGACTTTACAATTCTAACCCCGGAAAAAGAAGAATCGGCATTGCAAATCATCGTCAAATCACTGGAAGAAACTTTTGGATTCCTTGGCAATATTAAAGGATTGTTTAAATAATAACAAAAATCAAAAATCAACCTGCCCGCCAAGCTTCGCTCTGCACCATACGGTACGAGACTTCGCTGGCGATAGCAGGCGGGAATGACATATCAAAAAGAAAAAAGAAGAATAAATAATTTTGAATTTTACTTTGTCATTTTAAGATTTAAGATTTGCATTTTGAATTCTATATCAATATGAAAACCATCGTAATCGAAGCCCATAATTTGAAAAAAACATTCTTGGCGGGGAAGCCAAACGAGTTTACTGCGCTCGACAATGTCAGCCTTAAAATTCATTCCGGCGAGTTTGTGATTTTGTTTGGTCCATCGGGTTGTGGAAAGTCAACGCTTTTAAACTGCATTGCTGGCTTGGAAGAATTTGATAGCGGAACGGTGCATATTCGGGGCGAAAATATCGCCAAAAAAAGCGAAGACGATTTGGCGCTCCATCGGCGCACTAAAATCGGAATGATATTTCAAGAGTTCAATTTAATTAAGGGCATGAGTGTGCTGGATAATATTGCGATTACGGAACTGTTTTCTGGTAAAAATCAACGGACTCGGAGGCACCGAGCGTTGGAACTTTTGCGAGAATTTGATTTAGGTAAATACGCTAAAAGAAAACCGAGCGAGCTCTCCGGCGGACAACAACAGAGAGTGGCAATTTCTCGTGCGCTGGTTAATAATCCGTGGATTATTTTAGCCGATGAGCCGACTGGGAATTTAGATAGCAAATCGGCACAAGAAGTGATAGAAATTTTGCAAAAATTAAACAAAAGTAAACGAACAATTTTAATGGTCACGCACAATCCCGACCAGCTAAAAGTCGCCGATCGGGTGGTGTATATGAAAGATGGGAAGATTGTTAAAACTTCGTAGAAGTTTTAACAATCATTTATCATTTACCATTTATCAAAAATTTATCATTTAAACATATATCAATTAAATAAAAATGAACCAACGGGTAAATTAATGACCAATATGTCCAAATTAATCAATTCTTGGTATTAAATGGTAAATGAAATATGAATAAATTAATGATCAATGATAAATGGTGTATGATAAATAAAGTATGAGCAAAACATCACATACAATCCGTTACATCGACATTTTCCGGGTGGCGCTGGGCAATATTTTAGGCAATAAACTCCGTTCGTTTTTGACCGTGTTGGGGATTGCGGTTGGAATTGGGGCGGTGGTATTTTTGGTCTCTTTCGGTTTTGGTTTGCAACAGCTGACTATCAATAAAATTACCTCTTCTTCGGCGGTAACAACTATTGATGTGTCGCAATCCAGCTCGACCGTTTTGCGCTTAAACGATGAAACTTTAAAGCGTTTTAAAAATATTAAAAATGTGGAATCGGTCTCCCCGATTCTGTCGGTTGCCAGTCAAGCGGGATTAAATACCATCACCACCGATATAATTACGCTCGGGGTGGAAGAGCAATATTTTAAATTGGAACAACCAAAATTTGTCGCCGGGAATAAATTCGCCACAAAAAACGAGATTGTGGTTTCAGATGCGGTCAGTAAATTATTGACGATAGAAAATCCGATCGATATTTTAAACAAAGAAATTTCATTAGAGCTATTTTTAGCGCTGGGAGAAAACGGACAAAGTTTGGAACAAAAAAGCGTTAAAGCTAAAGTCGTTGGCGTGGTGGAAAACCCATCCGGCATTGTCTATTTTCCACTGGATAATTTAACCGCTTATGGCGTCAAAGAATTTTCGCAAGTTAAAGTTAAAGCCGATGATGCGGGAACGGTTGAAAAAATTAAACAGGAGATTGCCGATTTAGGCTTTCAAGCCAATTCGGTTTCGGATGTGATAGACGAAATTAATGGCGCATTTCGGGTGATCCAATATGTGCTTGCCGGTTTTGGTTTGATTGCGCTTTTGGTGGCATCGATTGGGATGTTTAACACTATGACAATTGCGCTTTTAGAGCGTACTAAAGATATCGGGGTTATGAAAGCACTCGGCGCCCGCAACCGAGATATTAGAAAAATATTTGTCGTGGAAGCAATTATTATTGCTCTTTCCGGCGGAGTAATTGGCACAACTCTGGCGATGGTTTTAGCTGGGGTTATTACCACCGGACTTAATTTGTTAATCTCTGCTACCAAAGGCGACAAAATTTCATTGTTTGTTTTCAACTGGCAATTTATTGTAATCATTTTGGCACTGACATTGGTTGTCGGCATTATCACTGGCATCTACCCCGCCCGCCGAGCCAGTAAATTAAATCCCCTCAATGCGCTAAGGTATGAATAAAATAATTCAAAATGCAAATCTCAAAAATCAAAATGACAATTCAAAATTAAAAATGGTAAGAAGATTTCATACGCCCAAATTATTAAAATTAGAAAAATCATTGATCGGTTGGAAAATTGATAATTGAAAAATTAAAATAATGATCAATCATTTGAATAAAATCCGCCACTCCGGAAGTGGTGGATTACACAGCAAGTTGATGTTTTAGGATAATTTGAGATAATAAGAGCTATGGCAGAAGTAAAAATTGCTATTTTCAAAGGCAGAAATATCCGTAAAATCATCTATAAAAATGAATGGTGGTTTGTCATTATTGATGTGGTATTGGCATTAACGGACTCTATTCAGCCTGATGGCTATATTAAAGATATGCGTCGTCGTGACCCTGAACTATCAAAAGGGTGGGGGCAAATTGCCACCCCCCTTATTGTCCAAACTCTAGGTGGCAAACAAAAAATGAATTGCGCTAATACGGAAGGAATTTTGCGTATTATCCAATCTATCCCCTCGCCTAAAGCTGAGCCGTTTAAGCGCTGGTTGGCAAGAGTCGGTTACGAACGGGTGCAAGAAATAGACGATCCGGAATTGGCAACCAAACGGACTCGGGCGTTATACAAACTCAAAGGTTATTCCGACGGTTGGATAGAAAAAAGGATGCGAGGAATCGCAATCCGTGAAGAATTAACCGATGAATGGCAAAAACGAGGCGTAAAACATCATAAAGAATTCGAGATACTGACTGCAGAAATATCTAAAGCGACATTTGGCGTAACACCAAGCGAATATAAAAAACTAAAAGGGTTGCGGAGACAGAATCTCCGTGATCATATGGATGACTTTGAATTAATTTTTAATATGCTAGGAGAAAAAGTGACGACTGAAATATCTACGCAAGAAAAACCAAATACATTTATTAAAAATAAGATTGTAGCAAAAAGAGGAGGCAATGTTGCGGGTAATGCCAGAAAGCAGACGGAAAAAGAAATTGGTAGGAGCATTGTTTCAAAGGGCAATTATTTACAAACATCAGAGAGCATTAAAGGTGGTAAAATAAAAAAGCCCCCGACGCAGACGAAACTGCATTAGGGTCCTTTTTGCAGTGATTAAATATATTATTACATAATTT
>Ga0100397_1002853_pt1 | contig 9929 bp, 10 predicted proteins | sample CryGeymeta201521_FD_81550 | JGI IMG/M metagenome (GOLD analysis project Ga0100397, IMG submission 81550) | Groundwater microbial communities from Crystal Geyser aquifers in Utah, USA - Crystal Geyser metaG 2015-21 | ecosystem: Environmental > Aquatic > Deep subsurface > Groundwater | place: USA... | reverse complement strand
TGCCACAACGACTTGGGTATGGCGTCGGCCAACTCGCTGGCCGCCGTGATGAACGGCGCGCGCCAGGTCGAATGCACCATCAACGGTCTGGGCGAGCGCGCGGGCAATGCGTCTCTGGAAGAGGTGGTGATGGCGGTGAAGACGCGGCGTGACATCTTCAGTTGTGACACCACCATCGACACCACGCAGATCGTCCCGACCTCGAAGCTGGTGTCCAGTATCACCGGCTATCCGGTGCAGCCGAACAAGGCCATCGTCGGTGCCAATGCGCTTGCGCACGAGTCCGGCATTCATCAGGACGGTGTGCTGAAGCACCGCGAAACCTACGAGATCATGCGCGCGGAAGATGTGGGCTGGGGTGCGAACAAAATGGTGATGGGCAAGCACTCTGGCCGCGCCGCGTTTCGCGCCCGCCTGCAGGAATTGGGCATCGTGCTGGACGGAGAGGAAGCGCTGAACGCCGCCTTCGCGCGTTTCAAGGATCTGGCCGACAAGAAGCACGAAATCTTTGACGAGGACTTGCAGGCGCTGGTGAGCGACGAAGGGGTGACCCAGATCAGCGAGCATTTTCGCCTGGTGGCGATGGGTGCGCATTCCGAAACCGGGAAACTGCCGGTGGCGCGGGTGGTGTTGAGCGTTGGCGGCAAGGAACAACAAGCCGACGCACAGGGCGGCGGGCCGGTGGATGCCACTTTCAAGGCGATCGAGCAGATCGCGCACAGCGGGACTGAATTACTCCTGTACTCGGTCAACAACATCACCAGCGGCACTGATGCGCAGGGCGAAGTGACCGTGCGTCTGGCCAAGGGTGGACGCGTGGTCAACGGACAGGGGGCGGACACGGACATTGTGACCGCGTCGGCCAAGGCCTATCTGAACGCGCTAAACAAGATTCAGGCCGGCCTGCAGCGTTCGCATCCGCAGTTGTGAGCGCGGCCTGGATGTAACGAAAACGGCCGTCCACGGACGGTCGTTTTTTTATTCGGCCAGAATGGCCGCGCGGGCTGCCGCCGCGTCGAGCGTCAACTCTGCAAACTCATGGCGCACGACCGCGCCATTGACCACCAGGTCATAGCCGTCGCAATCGACACCAATCAGCATGGCGCCCCGTTTTTGCAGGGCGGGATGGAGGATCAATTCTTCGATCAGCGAGTCTTCTTGCTGCATCAGCGGATAGCGCTGCAGCAGATAGTTTTCGTTGCCAATCCAGTGAATGTCGCCGAAACCGCCGATATAACGGATTGCCAAGGGGGTGATGCGGTAGAAATTGAAGTCGGGGAGTTCATACCAGTTGCGGGTTTCGGCAAAGTAGCGCAGATAGCGCTTGGCACAGTCGGCGCGATCGGGCTGGTGCGCCGCGTGCCCGACGAGGGTGACCCGTCCCTGGGTCTGGATGCGCGGGTCGGCCTGATTGTGGCTGACAAGGCTGGCCCGCGAGTCGTTCAGGATGTTCTTTGTGTGTTCCGCCAGGCCGCTGATCAGGATCAGCACACTACCGTCGAAATCCACCAGATACGGGGTGATCGAGGTGAACGGGTGGCCGTCGAATTTTTGCGACAGGGTGCCCAGCGCGCCGTACCGGTGCGCGCGCAACAGCTGGCGCGCGCTGCGCGGGTTGGCGTGGGCGGGAGTTTTGTCGGGTATCATGCGCGCATTGTATGAAGCCATTTAGCGATATGGAACGTTTATTTCAGAATGCGAAGGATGTGCTGCACTTTTTGCGCTTCGTGGTGCTGCGCCTGCGCCAGGACCGTTGTGCAGAGATGGCGGCCAGCCTGACCTTTACCACCTTACTCTCGCTGGTGCCTCTGTTGACCATCATGCTGACCGTGTTTACCGCCTTTCCGGTGTTTGCCGATCTGGCAGCCAGTTTTAAATCTTTCCTGCTGTTGAATCTGGTGCCGGAAACCGGCGGGAAAATGATTTCGCGCTACGTGGAGCAGTTTGCCGAAAGCGCGTCCCGCCTGACCGCGGTCGGCATTGCCTTTCTCGGCGTGACCGCAATGTGGATGATGCTCACCATCGACAATGCGTTTCACCGCATTTTTCGCGCTTCCCGCCAGCGCAAAATACTGCAAAGGGTGCTGGTGTATTGGGCGGTGATTACTCTTGCGCCGTTGCTGATCGGCGCCAGCCTGTCGCTGACTTCGTGGTTGACGGGAATTTCGCTTTCGCATGACAGGCAGCTGTCGGCATTCAACGCGGGGGCACTGCAATTATTTTCGGTGTTGCTCACCAGCGCGGCCTTTACCCTGTTATTCAGGGTGGTTCCTAATCGCTATGTGCCGATCATTCATGCCATGATCGGCGGTGTCATTGCGGCCATTGCCTTCGAGGCCATGAATCGCGGTTTCGCCTACTACATCACCCAGTTTCCGACTTACAAGCTGGTGTATGGCGCATTTGCCAGTATTCCGGTTTTCCTGTTGTGGATTTATCTTTCCTGGCTGATGCTGCTGTTCGGCGCCATCATCGCCGCCGCCATTCCGCACTGGCGCAGCCATCACGCGCTGAAGATCGACCAGCCTGCGCGGCTTTATTTTGCCCTGCACATCCTGAAAGAAATGGACCGGGGGCTGCAGCATGGCGAGGTGTACGCCCTGCCCCGGCTTTCGCGCCAGTTGCGCATCGGCTACGATGAGGTGGAGGGTATCATGGCGCAACTGTCCAAGGCTAAAATCGTGGGCAAATTATCTGATTCAGGATGGGGGTTGTTGCGTGTGCCGGAGCATGTTCCGGTTGCCGACCTGACCCGTTTATTCCTGCTCGATGCCGACGCGCTACCCAAACATCCGGCGGACGAGGCGGTGCGGCAATGGTTCGTGCGGCTGGACAAATGTATCGGTGCGGCGCAGGGGCAAACGTTGCGCGATATCTGGCAAAGAGACTAAAGCCGCCTTAAAGTTGCCCGATTGCGGCTTTTCGGCTTTAATGCGCGCCCCGCGCGGCGGGCGTGGTGAATCGATAAAGGAGAGAACATGAATTTTCTGGAAAAGTTATTTGAAGGGGCATTGTGGAACAGCCGCTTCGTTATTTTGAGCGCGGTCATCGGCAGTTTGCTGGCCGGTTTTGCCATCTTCTATCTGGCGACAGTCGATGTTCTCTATCTGTTCCAGCACGCCCTGCATTACGCCGATTCCTCCCTGACCGAAGAGGCACGCAAAGCTCTGCACGACAGCACGGTGTCGCATATCGTCGAAGTGGTGGACGGTTACCTGTTGGCGACCGTGATGCTGATCTTTTCGCTCGGCTTGTATGAGCTGTTTATCAGCGATATCGACCAGGCGCATGGCAGCCGCGCCTCCAGCAAGATCCTGGTGATCAGCAATCTGGATGATCTGAAGCAGCGCTTGGCCAAGGTTATCTTGATGATCATGATCGTGACCCTGTTTGAGGAAGCGCTCGGTATGGCTATCGAAGCGCCGATCGATCTGGTGTATTTCGGTGCGGCGATTGCGCTGATCGCCCTGGCGCTGTATCTGACCCATGCGTCCGACGGCCATTCGGCGGCGGCAACTGACGGCAAGGACGCGCATTGATGCGTTGGCGGGGACTGGCGCTGGCGTTGCTGCTGTTGCCGGGAGTCGTTGCAGCGGGTGCGCAGCCCTTCGTGTTCGAGGATATGCAAGGCCAGCCGCAACGGTTGGCCGATTATCGCGGCAAGTGGGTACTGGTGAATTTTTGGGCGACCTGGTGTCCGCCCTGTCTGGAAGAGATCCCCGATCTGGTTGATCTGCACCGGGCGCACAGTAATAAAGATATGGTGGTGATCGGCGTCGCGCTCGACTCGAGCGCGAAATCGGTGCGCCAGTTTGTTGAGCGTTTCAAAGTGAATTATCCGGTCGTGCTGGGGGATTATGACCTGGCCGAACAGGTGGGCGAGGTGACGGTGCTGCCCACTTCCTATCTCTACAATCCGCGCGGGGAGCTGGTCAGTTACCAGCAGGGCATGCTCACGCGCGACAGTGTCGAGTCATACATCAAAAGCACTAAACCCTGACAAATTTAAATTAGGCACAGATCAATACCGGTAAGAACGCGGACTATGCGGAGTCGGGGCTGCACAAAGTATAGTTCTCCGACGAGGGTTGATATCGTCTTTTGTTTATCTGTGTAAATCAGCGGGCATCCGTGGTTAACTGCTGATCCTGAAATCAACCCCGGCTGACCGGACGCCACTTCTTCTTCCATACTGCGTGTACCCGCTGCGGATATTTCGGCTGGCCCAGACTGCCGTTGTAGCGCGCGAGCGCGCGGTGGATATCGCCTTTTTCTATATTCAAATAATGGCGCAGGATGGTGCAGCCATAGCGCAGGTTGGTGCGAAGATGAAACAGGTTATGCTCCGGCGTGCCGATGGAGCGGGTCCAGAACGGCATCACCTGCATATAGCCGCGCGCGCCGGCCTTTGATACCGCATATTTGCGGAAGCCGCTTTCCACTTCGATCAGTGCCAGCAGCAGATGCGCATCCAATCCCGCCCGCGTCGCCTCGTAATGCACGGTGCTGAGAAATTCAAACCGCGCGTTTTTGTCCGGCATCCGCGACTGCAAACGGCGCGACATCTCATTCAGCCATTTGTCCGCCTCGTGGCGGTTGGCAAAGGCCAGCTTGGGCGCAGCCTGATCCGCCACGCTGCGTTGCAACACCGCTTTGACGCTGGCCGCAAGCACCTCTTCCCGTTGCGTTCCGGCCTGTACTGTGGCGGCGAAACAGACGCCTGCCGCCAGTGCCAGCGCCCGCAATAGCGGTTGGGAGTATAGATTTAATCGCATAGCGCCGATTGTACGAGCTTCGCCATGTCTTGCAAGGCCACGGCCTGTGCCCCCGCATCGCGGCGCCCCTGATATTCGACCTGTCCTTCCTTCAGACTGCGTTCGCCGATGGTGATGCGATGCGGGATGCCGATCAGTTCTAGATCGGCAAACATCACGCCGGGACGCTCGTCGCGGTCATCCAGCAACACCTCGATACCGGCGGCTGAGAGTTCTGCGTACAGGGCATCGGCCGCACGGCGCACCGCTTCGCTCTTTTTGTAGCCGATGGGGGCGATGGCGACCTCGAACGGCGCCATGCCGGCGGGCAGGGTGATGCCTCGTTCGTCATTGTTCTGCTCGATGGCGGCGGCCACGATGCGCGACACGCCGATGCCGTAACAGCCCATCTCCATGATTTGTGTCTTGCCGTTTTCATCGAGATACACGGCCTTCATCGCTTCCGAGTATTTGGTTCTCAACTGGAAGATATGACCCACCTCGATGCCGCGGCACAGTTCAAGCGTGCCACGGCCGTCGGGAGAGGGATCGCCGGCCACCACGTTGCGAATGTCGGCGACGAGATCGGGTTCGGCCAAGTCGCGTCCCCAGTTGATGCCGGCAGTATGGAATTTTGGTTTGTTGCTGCCGGCGACGAAATCGCTCATCACCGCCACGCTCCGATCCGCGATCACGCGCGTCTTGCCGCGCTCGATCCCGACCGGGCCGAGGAAGCCGGGCGGGCAATTAAAGAAGGCGCGGATCTCGTCTTCGCGCGCGAAACGGAAATCGGCGAGGCCGGGCAATTTGCCCACCTTCACTTCGTTCAGGCCGTGGTCGCCGCGCAGCAGCAGGATGACCAGTTGTTCAGAGGCGATGACGGCCAGCAGTTTTACGGTGCGTTGCAAGGGAATGCCGAGCAGCGCGGCCACGTCCCCGCAGGTGGTCTGGCTGGGCGTGGCAACGTCTCGTATTGTCTCGGCGGGGGTTGCGCGCGGTGTCTCAGGCGCAACCGCTTCGGCCAACTCCACGTTGGCGGCGTAATCCGAAGCGGGGCAAAACGCCAAACCGTCCTCGCCCGAATCGGCCAGTACGTGGAACTCGTGCGAACCGCTGCCGCCAATCGCGCCGGTATCCGCCGCCACCGCGCGGAACTGCAAAGTGAGGCGGTTGAAGATGCGGCTGTAGGTGTCGTACATCACCCGGTAAGTCTGTTGCAGGCTGTCGAAGTCGGCATGGAAGGAATAGGCGTCCTTCATCATGAACTCGCGCGCGCGCATCACGCCGAAGCGCGGCCGCACCTCGTCGCGGAACTTGGTCTGGATCTGGTAGAAATTGAGCGGCAACTGGCGGTAGCTCTTGATCTCGCGGCGCGCGATATCGGTGATCACTTCCTCGTGGGTCGGGCCGAAACAGAACAGGTTGTCGTGGCGGTCGCGGATTTTCAGCATTTGCGGCCCGAACACATCCCAGCGCCCGGTTTCCTGCCACAGTTCGGCGGGTTGCACCGCCGGCATCAGCAATTCGAGCGCGCCGCTGCGGTTCATTTCTTCGCGCACGATTTTTTCCACTTTGCGCAGCACGCGCAGGCCGAGCGGCATCCAGGTGTAAAGGCCGCCGGCCAGCCGTTTGATATAGCCGGCGCGCAGCATCAGGCGGTGGCTGACCAGTTCGGCTTCGGCCGGGGCTTCTTTCAGGGTGGAGATAAAAAATTGCGAAACGCGCATGACCAGGTATCCGTGTGGCATCAAAGGCCGCAATTCTACTGTATGCGCGGTTGTCCGTCTTTCCAGCGGGGACGAATTGTGGAACAATCCGTGCCATTCAAAATGTACGGGGCGAATCATGATAGACCGAGAAGGTTATCGCCCGAATGTCGGCATTGTTCTGACCAACGCAAAAAATCAGGTATTTTGGGGCAAGCGCATCAGGCAGGACGCATGGCAGTTTCCGCAGGGCGGTATCCAGCACGGCGAAACGCCGGAACAGGCGATGTACCGGGAGTTGCACGAGGAAGTCGGTTTGTATGCCTGCCATGTCGAGATTCTGGGGCGCACCCGGGAATGGATGCGTTACGATGTGCCGAACAGTTGGGGCAAGCGCGAGTCGCGCTCGCATTTCAGGGGACAAAAGCAGATATGGTTTCTGCTGCGGCTGACCGGGCGCGATTGCGATGTGTGTCTGCGCGCCTCTGGGCATCCGGAGTTTGATGCCTGGCGCTGGAACGATTACTGGGTGGAATTGGACTCGGTGATTGAGTTCAAGCGCGAGGTGTACCGGATGGCGTTGAACGAGTTGGTGCGTTACCTGCCCGCTTTGCGCGGACAATCGGTGCATTTTCACCGTGCGTGCAGTGAATATCAATTGAATATCAATCAGGAGAAAACATGATCACCGAATACAACAGCTTGGCCTCCACGCCACTCAAAGTCTGCGCTTCCTTTGTCCGTCCCTCGCAAACCTTGCCGGTGCGTGTCAAGTTGAGCGGGCCCGCAACCGATGTGATGACCGACTTGAGCAAGGTTTCGGTGGTCAGCGTCCGTGCCGCGACCTCGATGAACAAGGCCAACGCCAAGATGATCAAATACGGCGTGCGCCTGTTGCTGGTGCTGGATGAGGAGGAGCAGGTGGCCGGCATCATTACCGCCAGCGATATTCTGGGTGAAAAGCCGATGCGTTTTCTGCAGCAGATGGGCGGCACCCATGCCGACATCCTGGTCAGCGACATCATGACGCCGCAGTCGGAGCTGGAGGTGCTGGATATTGAGGAGGTAAAAAAGGCCAAGGTTGGTTCCATTGTTGCAACCCTGAAAAAATCCCATCGCCAGCATGCCCTGGTTGCCACTTCGCTGGAGGATGGCTGCCAGCTGGTGTGCGGCATTTTTTCCGCCACCCAGATCGGGCGCCAGCTTGGCGCGCAGGCGCAAAGCTTCGAGATAGCCCGCACCTTTGCCGAAATCGAAGCGGCCATCGCGCACGGCTGAAACAGGAAGCGCATTCCGGCGTTGAGGAATGCATGCTCCCGCCCCACTACTGGAGACAAATTTTTATGAAGTTATTCCGTTTAGCTGCCGCACCCCTGGTGCTTCTGCTCTTTGTGTCCGGCTGCACCGGATTGGGTGGTTCCATCGATTTGGGCAACGAGTTGCATGTCCGGTTATCGGACAAACCCTCACCCGGCGCGCGTGAGCAAAAATACCCGGTCACTGTCCGTATCGCACCCTACAAAGATGGCCGCAGCGGCGTTGAACCGCGCCAGGTCGGCGTTTCGACGGCGCGCATCATGGGGCTGACCGGCAAACAGATCGTGCTGGATCAGGAAGCAGTCATTCTGGTGGGCGATGTCATGCGCAAGCAGCTGGGCGATGCGGGCTTGCAGATGCTGGGAGCGGGGGCTAAAAACGCCCAGTTTCAACTGAGCGGATCGATCAAGACCTTGAGCGTCGAGATCAGGGAACGCGATTATCTGCACATCGTCATTGAATCGACTTTGACCGAAGTCGCCAGCGGCCAGGTCATCTGGTCGGGTGTGGTGGCGGAGAAGCAGGAACGTTATGCCGGCAGTTCCGGCAACACCAAAGGGGATGTAGCCAATTTCCTGCGCAACGGATTACAGGTGGTTGCCGACAAGACCGGGGAATCCCTGTTGTCGGTGCTGATGTCAACCCGCCCCGAATTATTTGGTTTGAATGCCGCGGTCAAGCCGGTGTCGGGCGTAACCGTGAATGCGGTTGCTGTACCGATGGTGTCTGCGCCGCCTGTGCCTGCGGTTGCCGCGGTCAATTCGTTACAGGGTGCGTTGTTGTTAAGTTCGGTGCCGTCACGCGCCAAAGTGTATGTAAATGATGTCTACTACGGGCTGACCCCGCTGCGCCTGGATTTGACGCCCGGCATCTACCCGGTGCGGATAGAGTTGGAAGGCTACAAGTCGGTTGCAGAAAAGGTTTCGGTGCGCAGTGAGGATCACACCGAGCTGGAGATGAAGTTGCGCAAGTAACGTTGCAACGTTCGGAGGTGCAAAAAGCCGCGCACTGCGCGGCTTTTTTATGGGATGTTTCAGTTCAGTGCTTGCCGGTGCTGCCGAAGCCGCCGCTGCCGCGCTGGCTCATTGGGAATTCCTCCACGATGTTGAATTGCACCTGTGCCACCGGCACCACCACCAGTTGCGCGATGCGCTCCAGCGGCATCAGTTCGAACGGATGCTGTCCGCGGTTCCATACCGAGATGAATATCTGTCCCTGATAGTCGGAGTCGATCAGACCGACCAGATTGCCCAGCACGATACCGTGTTTGTGGCCGAGGCCGGAGCGGGGCAGGATCATCGCCGCGTAATGCGGGTCATTCAGATGCAGGGCGATGCCGCTGGGAACCAGTTCGCATTGGCCGGGGCGAATGGTCATGCAACCCTCGATGCAGGCGCGCAAGTCGATGCCGGCCGAACCGGGCGTGGCATATCCGGGCGGGTGCTCGTGCAGGCGCGGATCCAGCACTTTGACGTCCACTTTCTTCATTTTTATTTCCCCTTTTTGTAAAGCGTCACGGCATGCCGCAACAGCGCGCGCGCGGTGGTCAGCTTGTCCGCGCGCGGCAGGCGGTGCTCGCCCGCAGCGTCGAACAGCAGCAACTCATTGTCATCGCTGCCGATGGCGTCCTGCGCCAGATTGGCGGCCAGCAACGGGATATTTTTCTGCTTGCGCTTGGCGGTGGCATGCTCGCGCAGCTTTTCACTTTCGGCGGCAAAGCCGACACAGAACGGCGGCTGCGGCAGGGCGGCGACATAGGCCAGAATATCCGGGTTGGGGACGAGTTGCAGCGTCAGCGCGGCATCGTTCTTCTTGATCTTCTGCGGGCTGGTTTGGGCAGCGCGGTAATCGGCCACCGCCGCCACGCCGATGAAGATATCAGCCTGCGCTACTTTTTGTTTGACCGCCTCGAACATCTCGCCGGCGCTGACCACGTTCACGACCTCGACGCCGTGTGGTGGTCGCAGCGCCACTGGCCCGGAGATCAGCGTGACCTCGGCGCCCCTTTCCAGCGCCGCCTGTGCCACTGCATAACCCATCTTGCCGCTGCTGCGGTTGGTGATACCGCGCACCGCATCGATTGCCTCGTAGGTGGGGCCGGCAGTGATCAGCACGCGCACGCCTTGCAGGGTGTGCAGGTCGGACTGTAGGT
>Ga0100397_1002849_pt1 | contig 9936 bp, 4 predicted proteins | sample CryGeymeta201521_FD_81550 | JGI IMG/M metagenome (GOLD analysis project Ga0100397, IMG submission 81550) | Groundwater microbial communities from Crystal Geyser aquifers in Utah, USA - Crystal Geyser metaG 2015-21 | ecosystem: Environmental > Aquatic > Deep subsurface > Groundwater | place: USA... | reverse complement strand
TCAGGTGAAAGATACTATCAGAGATCCGCTGAAACGGAAAAAACTGAGAAGACTTTTATATCTTTTAAGTTTTGTAGTCATTATCGGCCTTACAACACTTATCTTGAGAGGCCCTTACATATCGAATACCCTGAAAAAAATTATACTCCCGGAATTAGAGGCTACATTCGGACAGAAGGTCATAGCACAGAAGATTTACATCAATATATTCCCATTATTCATAGAGGCAAAAGGTCTGAAGGTTTTTGATGAAGACGGCAACAGAATATTAATTACAAACAGGGTAAAAGGATATTTTGAGCTTTCAGGACTTTTAAGAAAGCGTCTTTCTATTAAGAGGCTTGTAATAAAGGAACCTGATATCTCTACAAATGGAGAACAACTCGACGAAATAATTAAGAGTGTCAAAACATATATTGAAAAGGATAGAAAGAGGGCATTTAAGGTCAAGATAAAGGTAATTGAGGTTATTAACGGTGTTGTTTCTCTCAGGGATAACGATTTAAAAGGCATGGTAAACATCAAAGGGCTTACAGGTGAGTTAATCATGGGCGCGAACCCCAGGCTTAAGACGGCCGCAAAAGAATTTGTTTTAGAAAGAGAAGGATGGCCAAAGATTAAGTGTGATATAAATACTTCAATAGTATTAAAGGGTAACATGGTTGAGATAAAACGTTTTGAAGTCGGTTCTTATGGCTCAAGGTTCAGGGGTGAAGGTTTTTATTCTAAAGGTAAGGGCGCTCTGAAAACCGAGATAGCCCTGCTTGTTGATTCTGTGAAGCGTATTTTTAACCTCAGACAGAAAGGTGATGGAAGGGTCTTTGCTAAAGGTGAGGTAAGACTTGAAAAAATTCAAAATTCAAAATTCAAGATTCAAGACTTGAAAGACATTTTTGTAGATCTAAAAGTCAGCGGTGATTTTTATCTCCAGACATTAATGGAACTACTTAAGGTAAAGGAGCAGGTAGAGGGGCTTGTTGATTTTGATGGGAAGATAACAGGACCTCTCTCCAATCTCTCTGGAAAGGCAAAGGCAAGACTTCGAAATGGAAACCTTTTCAGTGTTGATATAGATTCACTCAGTTGTAAGGTTCTTTACCACGATGGGATAATGAGATTCGAAAAAGGTGACGCATTATTATATAACGGTACAGCTCAAGCCGATGTATCTTTAAATCTTCCCGGCGCTGAGTTCTTTACCTTGAATGTAAAGTTTAAATCAATAGACAGCAGTGCTGCACTCAAACTAATCGGATGGGAGCCCGGGATACCCGCAGGCAAGGTAGATGGAGAGCTTTCAACATCAGGCAGCCAATTTAATCCGGATGGATGGTTTGTCTATAAGGCGCATCAACCTTCAACAAACAACGTCCTCGGCAGAATAAAAGATATAAAGGGAACTTATTCCATAAGGGGTGATATTTTATCTTTGTTGGATATACAGTTAAATACATCCCTGTCCAATCTGAATGTAAACGGTCAGGTTAATCTCGCAAATAAAACCCTCAGCCTTAAAAACAGGCTTTATATAGATGATGTCTCTGATTTCACACTTCCTTATTACAAAGGAGCTAAAGGCCGTGGGGATTTTTCCGGAGAAATAACCGGTTCGTTTGATAATCCAAAAATATCCGGAAAGGCTAATCTATCGGGTGTATCCGTAGAAGGGTATAAGGTAAACACTGTTACATCTGATTTCTCATATGAAAAAAATCTACTTGATATACATGAATCTGTCTTCAGGTCACCCGGCGAAGAGCACAATATAAACGGTAAGATATATTTTCCACAAGCAAAGGAACTCTTTGATCTTTCAATGCCAGTGTATAACCTTAAGGCAGCATTTAAGAACGCAGAGTTTGGACAGGCTGTGCAGATGTTCTATAAAGATTTTACAGCAAAAGGAAGGCTGAATGCAGATATCAAAATAGGGGGTAAGGATAAAAACGTTGATGTATCCGGACGTGCCTTTATAGAGAAGGCGCTGTTATATAAGGTTCCGGTTGATTCTGCATCCATGGACTTTTCATATTCAAATAAAGAGCTTTCTTTTAAAAAGGCTAAAATTACAAAGGGCAAATCCATTCTGACTATAGAAGGTGACATTTCACATGATAAGAGATTCTCTTACATGGCCTCATCCAAAAGGTTTTTGATAAAGGACATAGGATTAGATCGCATGCCTGATGATGCTGTTTTAAGCCTGCGATCAGAAGGTCACGGTCATTTTGAAAACCCTGACATTACACTTAGCGCTAAGGTTAGTGGTGGTACTTTTAAAGGCAAAAATATGGGCAGCGGCACTATAAACGCTTCGATTAGGAACAGAGATATCTCATTGAACGCTGCATTGTTCAATGAAAAAATGAGGCTCAGGGGAAATGGACATCTCGACGATAAGTTGCCATGGAGTGCTGAACTATATATCCAGCCAGCCAGATATGATTTTATTGTCAGTTCAATTTTGAAGGATGTGCCGGAAGACCTGCAGCTTGATCTTGAAGGCCGTGTAGAAATGAAGGGGGACAGAAAACACATTACAGCCTCGGCAAACATAAACCACTTGACACTTTCACTCTTTGGACAAACCTTTTCGAATAATTCTGATATAAAATTTTTACTTGATAACAGAAAACTGTCTTTAACAGCATTTAGAATTAAGAGCGGCGCAACTTCATTTAGACTCCAGGGCAGAATGGAAATTGGCAAGGAATATGACATTCTATTCGATGGTAGCTCTTCTCTTTCACCATTGAAAGGCATGTCAAAGAAAATAGGATATCTTAAAGGAGATGCAGATTTTGTCTTCTCAATTATGGGCAAATGGGAAAGACCTGAGATAAATGGAGGGATGAATGTATCAAATGCCTCTTTTGGTCTTAGAGATTATCCTACCTATATCAGTTCTATGTACGGCTACCTATATATAGATAAGAACAGGATTGTTGTGCAGAGGATTTTCGGGAAAATAGGAGGCGGCGATATAAATATATCAGGTTTCGTTTACCTTAAGGCATTTCGTATAAAAAGATTTTACTTAGAAGCTAACCTCGATAATATAACAACTTCAATTTCAAAGGATTTTAATATAAATTTTAATGGTGGACTTCTATATAAGGGGACACTGGATGCTCAGGGCATTACTGGCGATATAAAGATAAACAGGGCAAGGTATAAAGAAATGGTAGAGTGGAGGTCATGGCTTCTGACAGCAAAGGCAAAAAAGAAACCCAAGACTGATGTATCCGTGTTTGAGAGGGCAAAACTAAATATAAGGATTTCAGGCAGTGACAATATTTCTATTGATAACAACATTGCGAGGGCTCTTGTTAGGGGAGATATGATATTAAAAGGGTCAATATCGAGCCCTGTATTGCTTGGCAGGCTTGAGTTGACAGAGGGATATGTTTATTTTAGAAATAATGAATTCAGGATAATCTTTGCCAGCGCTGATTTTACAGATCCCAACAGGATCAAGCCGGTTATGAATCTTACAGCCGAAACTATTGTAAATGGATATTCAATCAGATTGAATCTTGAAGGGCAGATGGATCACTTCAATCTTGCCTTGTCTTCTGTCCCGCATCTCGAAGAGGTCGATATCCTTGCCCTTCTTACAGTAGGTCAGGTAGGGAAACAACTTAAAGGTCTTGAAGGCGGTATTGGCGCAGGAGAAGCAACATCATTTCTGACAGGCAAGGTACAGGATGTTCTTGAAGAAAGGCTGAGGGCTATAACAGGCTTAGACCGATTCCAGGTTGATCCGTCTGTCTCAAAAACTACCGGCTCAGTAGGGCCCAGGGTAACCGTATCAAAAAGGCTTATTGGCGATAAGTTATTTGTAACCTATACAACCTTAGTTGGCTCTACGGAAGAACAGATACTCAAGCTTGAATATCTACTCGATAAAAATATTTCTCTTATTGGAATCAGGGATGAAAAGGCAAGTATAGGAGGTGATGTAAAGTTCAGATTCGAGTTCAAATAAATAAGGAACGGAAGGCAGAAGATAAAAGGTTCCTCGCCCTTATCTTTTATTGCTTACTACTTACTGCTTACCTTTTGATGTTTTTTACTTCTGAGGCTGCAGGTTCAGTGGTCGGTGAGATAGAAATCAACGGGCTTTACTCTATAAGTAAAGACGAGTTCCTTTATATTCTCGACATTAATCCCGGCAAGCAAATAAATGAAGAAAGTGTAAGGCTGGGCATAAAAAGGGCATTTTTAAAAGGGATGTTTGAGGATATTTCTGTTGAGACAATTGATGGCGAAAGAGCGAAGGTTATCATTAATGTAAAGGAGAGAAATTTTATAAAAAACATTTATGTAGAAGGTGATTATCCGCTTTCCAGAAAGACAATAAAGAAATTATTTCCCTTAAAAGAGGATCAGGTTTTGATATGTGATGTACTTGAAAAAGCTATGGTAGATCTAAGACATGAGTTAGCGCTGCGAGGTTTCCCACATGCCGGTGTTAATGCAGAGATCAAAAAATTAAAGGAACCATACAGGGTAAATATACATCTCCAGATTAGTGCGGGTGACCCGGAAAGAATAAGAGAAGTAAATATCTCCGGTGCAGGCGATGAAGTAAAGGCTGTAATGAAATTATCCGATGGAGATATATATGACCGGTTAATTTTAAAAAAAGACATCGAGAGGATCAAGGCATACTATAAAAATAAAAAATACTTCAAGCCTGTTATAGGTCCATACACCTATACTGATGGAATCCTCCATATTTCTGTTAATCCAGGTAAACGTCTGCAGATTTCTATAAAAGGTAATAATGCTGTTCCCACAAATGCCCTTCTTAAAGAGATTCCTTTTTTTGAGGCAGAAGAGTTTAGTGATGATATTATAGAAGAGGCAGTGCATAAGATGTTATCCCTCTACCACAGGGGGGGGCATCCCTTTGCACAGATAGCCCCTGTTATAACTTCAAGCGATGATGTCATAAGTCTCAATTTCTTCATCTTTGAAGGAGTTAAGGTAAGTATTAGGACGATTAAGTTTAGTGGTATAAGTCTGCCAGAAAAGAATCTTAAAGAGATTATGTCCCTTAAAGAAGGAGGCATTTATAATCCGGACATTATTGGGACGGATAGGGAAACACTTAAAGATTTCTATAATGCCCTCGGATACCTGACAGCCAATATCGAAGAGTTTCAGACAAATCCCCCCTTCCCCCCTTTAGTAAAGGAGGTCGGAATCGACTCGTACCGAGGTGAAGGGGGATTACCAAATAAAATAGATATAATTGTCAGGATAAATGAAGGATTAAAAACAGAGATCGAGAGGGTAAATGTTATAGGAACAAATCTTGTACCCGAGGCAGAGGTAAGAAAGGCAATTAATATAAAACCGGGGGATGTATACAACGATTTTGATATCTCTGATGCAAGATTCAGAGTGATTGACTTATACAATACCTATGGTCTTACCGAAGCAGTTGTATCAATAAAGAGAGAAGGCATTGGTCAAAAAACATCCTTAACCTTCCAGATAGATGAGGGCGCCGAAACACTATTTGGCAAAACAATAATTGTCGGGAATAATAACACAAAATATGCAGTCGTAAGAAGGGAGTTACAACAAAAAGAAGATACGCCTTTTAATTACCGCATCCTTACAAAAGAAAGGCAGAAGCTTTACAAACTAGATTTATTTACAGATGTTGATATGGAAGTGCTTGACAGGTATGACCACAAAAAGGATGTCCTGATAAAATTGCGCGAGGGCAATGCAGGCGCGGTCGAACTAAGTTTTGGATATGCTGAATATGAAGGCTTCAGGGGAATTTTTGATTTGAGTTACAGGAATCTCTGGGGCATGAACAGACAGGGTTCATTAAGGTTTGAGCTGAGCTCACTTGAGAAGCGGTATATATTACAGTATTCTGAACCATGGTTTCTGGGCATACCTTTACAATTCAGGGCATTCTTACTCAGTGAGGACAAAAAGGAAATAAACATTGATACCAGAGAGACCCGATACAGATTAATAAGACATACTGCTACTGCTGGTTTTGAAAAAAAAATCGGTGACAGTTTAAAGTCTGAATTGTACTATGAGTTTTCTCTCGTGAATACATTTGATGTAAAACCTGATGTTATCCTGAGCAGGGAGGACACAGGCGCTCTTGTCATAAGCGGCATAAGGCTTGGAATTATTTATGACACAAGGGATAATCCATTTTATCCCGAAAAAGGAATCCTCTCAGGAATCTCGGTTAAACTCACTTCGCCTGTTTTTCTCTCGGAAACAAGCTTTATAAAACTTATGTTCTATGGTAATGCCTATCAAGAACTTATCAAAGGGGTTGTTTTTGCCATATCTTTGAGAGGTGGTATTGCTCAGGGTTACCTTAAGACTGATGAACTCCCTATTGTCGAGAGATTCTTTCTCGGCGGCAGAACAACTGTAAGAGGTTATGAGCAGGATACCCTTGGTCCAAAAGGATCGGATGGAAATCCTACCGGTGGTAATGTATTCCTTATGGAAAACCTTGAAATAAGAACATCTTTAGGAAAAGGCATAGGGATTGTTGCCTTCCTTGACGGAGGTAATGTCTGGGTAAAGATTAAAGATATAAATTCCACAGATATTAAATTTACCACAGGTCTCGGTTTGAGGTATAACACCCCAGTTGGTCCTATAAGGATTGACTATGGGCAGAAACTTCAGAGGAAGCCTGGAGAAAGCAGAGGAGAGATCCATTTTAGTATTGGGCATGCATTCTAAACAAGCAAAAAGCATAGAGCATAGAGCGCAGATTTTCACCCCCTCCCTAACCCTCCCCCCTCGAGGGGGAGGGATGGGTGGGGGGGGGCTGTGTTCTGTGTTTTTTTTCATGTTATTTGTTACTCTCTTATTGTTCTTTGCTTTCTGCCCTTCGCTATTTGCTGGGATAAAAGACCGTGTAGTTGCATTTGTGGGCAATGATGCAATAACCCTCAGTGAATTAGAAAAAACTTTTACAGATACGCTGAGAATAACCCCGAATGTAACAAAAGATGAGGTCTTGAATACAATGGTCAACAGGTTGCTCCTTCTCAGAGAGGCTAAAAAGATTAAGTTAGAAGCACCATCAGAGGATGAATTGCTCAGGGAATATATTGAACTAAAGATTAAGGCTTTTATAAGGATAAAAGAAGATGAACTGACAGACTTCTATGAGAAACATCTCAGTGATTTTCAGGGCAAGGAATTTGAGTCTGTAAGAGATGAGATCGAAAGCTATCTTACTGAGAAGGAATTAAACCAGCGTCTTAAGTTGCATATTAATGAACTCAGGGAAAAGGCTTGTATCAAAATACAATTAAATCGAGACCTTCAGAAGTAAAAAAAGGATTGAGCAATGAAGGGATACAGGAGGAGAAAAATAGATATTTCATGAAGAGCTATCGTAAAGAACTATGGTTTAATGTACCGACACGCCGGGCTTTCATAAATATTACCCCTGAGGTGGAAAAATGTCTCATGGAGAGTGGCATTAAGGAAGGTCTCGTGCTTGTAAATGCCATGCATATAACCGCATCTGTTTTTATAAACGATGATGAATCAGGACTTCACCACGACTATGATGTCTGGCTCGAAAAACTCGCCCCTCACGAACCAGTTTCCCAGTACCGTCATAATGTTGGAGAAGATAATGCTGATGCACACATGAAACGGCAGATTATGGGAAGAGAGGTTGTGGTTGCTGTTACTAATGGAAAACTCGACTTCGGCCCATGGGAACAGATATTTTATGGAGAATTTGACGGAAGGCGAAGAAAAAGGGTGCTGGTGAAAATTATCGGGGAATAACGCGAGTAACACTTCCTTCCTGTAGTCTGCATCTTTGGGACTGAAAGGGGGTCATATTTAAACTCTTCAGTTTTATCCAATATATCACAACTGCACTTTTCAGACAGGATTTCGCAGAGGATTGTTCATGAAATAGCTTGAAAATTATTGATTTCGAGAGATAATGATTAATAAAACTTATTAAAATGCTGAGATAAGCTCAGGCATTCTTTTTATTACTCTAATCAACTATTGAAATATATTAATAAAAGAGTAAAATTATAATTAAGAAAAGGGATTGCGAGACCCAGGACGGGATTAAACCTGAGGATCAGCAATTAGAAAGGGAGCGGGAGTTAGATGTGGTGAGCAAGCCTCCAGCAGCGAGGAGGAAGCCTAAACATCTACCAAAGCACCCACTTAAAAAGAGCTCAAGGTTTCCCGAAACTGGGATCGCAATCAATAGTCTGGAGCCATATAAGGGTATTTGGTCACCCTGTAAACGGAATGGCAGAAGTTGAAATAGCCAATGCAGAGGTTGTCCAATGAAGCAGACCCTTAAAATGGCTCTATTTATTTTATCCTGACGTTATACAGAGTCTGCCTTCCCAACGAAGAAATCTCCCCACGCTATGTCTATATTTGGATGTAAAAGATCTAAGGTAAAGATTGAACTTGGAGTTGGGACAATGTCCCTTTAGTTGTTGAAGTAGGAAGCGACCTCGACCTACATTCAACCGTGAAGTGCAACGCAAGAAGCGGCGACTTCATTAGGTGTTTTGAATCCGAGACATTTTCTTGGTCTGTTGTTTAGCCTGTTTTCAATGAATTGTAGTTGCTGTTTGGAGATTGTACTAAAGTCTGTGCCTTTAGGCAAGTAGTATCTGATCAAACCGTTCGTGTTTTCGTTAGTGCCTCGTTCCCAGGAGTGGTAGGGATGGGCGAAGTAACATTGAATATCTGTTTCCAGAGTGATCAACTCATGACCGGTATTTTCCGTGCCATTGTCAAGAGTCAAGGTTCTCCTGGCTGCCGGAGGCAGATCTTTGAGATGTCGGATAACAGCCCTGGCGGTATGACTGGCACTCTTTTGCCTTAAACCGGTTAAGCGCAACAACCGGCTTTTACGCTCGGTTAAGGAGTTCAAGGCTGCTTTGCTCTTTCTGGAGATTAAGCTGTCCGTTTCCCAATGGCCAAACTGCCTTCTGGCCTGAACCTGCGCCGGCCGCTGATCAATGGAAACCCGATTGGGAATCTTCGTCTTCTGCTGGTGGCGATAGAGTCCTTTATGCCGGCGTTTACGATGAGACCTTTTCAAAGAAGCTATTAACCCTTTGCGGTCAACGGTGTCTTTGGCATAGATATACTGGTAAATCGATTCATGGTTGACCTTCAAGCCCGGATGGTCTGTCCCGATTTGCCGGCAATCTGTTCCGGGGACCAGTCTTCTTTGAGCTTGGCTAACACATAAGCTCGCACTAAGGGATCCCTTAACCTTTCCCTGTGGACAGCCTTATGTTTCCTTTCGTTGGCTCTTTGGCTGGCTCTATGAGCCAGATAACAATGATACTCAGGGGAACTGTTGCGCTTCAGTTCCCGGGCAATCGTGCTTTTGTCCCGTTTCAGCTTTTTCCCTATGGCAGCGCAGCTTTCTCCTTTACGGTTGAGCACATCAATCTGATCTCGTTCTCTTTGGCTTAACTGATTGTATTTTTCAGGCTCCTCGCTAAAATGTATGGGTAACCTGATTCAAGGCATGATAGATATCCGTCATCAAAAGATGAAGGAGGTTAAGACGGATCGCTCTGAGAGATACGGAACTGTTTCAGTTGGCATTGGGTTTGACACCGCCATGGCATGTGGCGTCGTGTGAGTTTGATCCGGATAAACATCGTCTGGACATTGAGATTGATTTCCCTCGGGGCAGCCTTTTTGCCTGCCCCATTTGCGGTAGAGAAGGGTGTCACGCATACGACACGGAGCGGCACGAATGGCGGCATTTGAACTTCTTCCAGCATGAGGCCTATCTGACAGTCCGTGTTCCTCGTGTGAGTTGTGGAGATTGCGGCATCAAGACCGTAGAGGTTCCTTGGGCTCGTTCAGGAAGCGGTTTTACATTGTTGTTTGAGGCTCTTATCATGATGT
>Ga0100397_1002826_pt1 | contig 9990 bp, 6 predicted proteins | sample CryGeymeta201521_FD_81550 | JGI IMG/M metagenome (GOLD analysis project Ga0100397, IMG submission 81550) | Groundwater microbial communities from Crystal Geyser aquifers in Utah, USA - Crystal Geyser metaG 2015-21 | ecosystem: Environmental > Aquatic > Deep subsurface > Groundwater | place: USA... | reverse complement strand
TGGGAGAAAATCGGGGTTTCTATGAGAACGACCCTGCGTTCCGCGAAGCGTCCCGTGAACTCACCGGCCAACTCGGTAATGAAATAGCGGTACGCCGCAACCGTCTTCTCCAATCAGGGGTCTCGATGGCGGATGCTGACCGGATGTTGATGCCGATGACGATTTCGGGTGGCGGCAACTTCGCCAATCTCTATGACCGTCAGGCCGCAAGGGTGCAACAGATACGGGAGCAAAGAAGGGCGAAGAGACGCGACTTCTGGAAACAACTTGGAAGCAGTATTCTTGGCATGGGCGGCGGCGCGCTTATACAGGCAGGATTAAACAAACAAATGGGGTCGTACATGAACGCGCCGGATAGAAAAAAAGTAGGTTCCCTGGGTAGACTTGGCCGTTGGGGGTCGTACATGGACGCGCCGGATGGAAGAAGAGTAGGTTCCCTGGGTGGACTTGGCCGTTGGGGGTCGCTGATTAATTACTATCCCAAATTAGGACTCGGTCTTCAGTGGGATGTGCCTATGTTTCACCCCGAAGATTATGATTGGTAAGGAGAACATCATGGCAAGAGATAGTGGAGTTGATGCGTTCCTGAACGGCCTCAGTATCGCCAATCAGTACGGAGAGACCGCTCGCGGTAATATGCGTTATGCCCAATCCCTGCGTCAGAGGGAAAAGGAACTTGCGCGCAGGGCGTCGGAGCGTGAAGAGGATATCGCCCGCACTGAACGATATCGCGCCGAGGATCTGGCGCTTGACAAAGAGGAACGTAATATAGGTGCCATTGTTCTTAGAAAGGACACACTTGACTTCACCTTCCAGCAATTATATAAAGATGCTCTGAGAGACAGATGGAGCGCTAAAAAGTGGTTAGCCATGCCGGATAAATACGGAAATTCGCCAGTAATATCACTTGACGCCAAAGAACGCGCAGTGGCCATGCAAGATGCCACCAGGGCAATGAATGAACTATATCCCGGATGGAATAGGGAACTCCCTGTCTTGAACGCAAGGATAACACAGTATTACGGAATGCCGGAAGTGCCGGGGGAACCGGCAAAAGGAACTGACGGAAAGACAGAAGAGGAAAGAGAGCGCAGATTGGACGCGGCAATAAAGAGGGCACAGGAAGCCGAGGCAAAGAAGGCGAAGTCTAAAGTATCTGGAACACTCTGGGAAATATTTCCAAATGAACATGTCGGGCCGCTGATGGAAAGTGCTTGGGAGGGTACTAAGGGTTACGCCGGAGCAGGTGGCGCCTTAGCAGGTGGCGCCTTAGCCTCAGGTGTCGGTCAGGCGCGGACGCAACCCATAGGCCAAACCATAGAAGATGTCAATCAGGGATATCGAGATATCGGTCAAGGAATGTCAGACTTGGGTCCTTGGAGAGAGTTGATGAGACGTAGACTTACCCCATCCGAGTACGAGAACTTTATTATCGAACAACCCAATGCTCCATACTGGGATTCCGAGGCAGTCCGAAACATCATGGAGGGAAGACGCAGGAACAGAAAGAAATCTGCACCCAAGACCACAAAGACATCCAAACTACCTAAAAACAGTCGTATGTTACTGAGAAGCCGGACAGACTTGCCGGAATACGCATAACGGGAGACCTTGATGGCAAGTAAGTACCAGCGTGAGGCTGAACGATACGCCAGGGTGCCAAAGTTGCCCAAAATCAGGGTGCCAAAGTTGCCCAAAGTCAGGGTGCCAAAGTTGCCCAAAATCAGGGTTCCCTGGGCGCGTAAAGGCGACTGGCCTATTCTAATGGGCCGCAGTCGCAGTTCTATGATACTGCCTCCTGAAGAAACACCGGCAGGGGGCGTGCTTAATACGGGTCTTTCTGCTCTCGGTGCTGGCCTACGGGGACTTGAATACGTATCCTTAACGCCTTACCGTGCCATCCATCAACTTGCCTATCCTCAAGGCGGGGCGGAGAAACAATCGTTCGGCCAACGGCTCAAAGGCGTGATGCTTGAGACCGAACCGTTGGGATACGAGTCTCCAAGTAAACTGGTCGGCGATACCATCAAGAGTATGCTGGTTGGTTACGGAGGAATGAATCCTGAGAGCAGAGATGTGAGAATTCTCTCAGGGGCAGGAGGATTGCTCGGCAGTCTTCCGATGGACCTCTTGGGTTATGTCGGCCTTCCGAGTGCGAGCAGGGCCGCGACGACCATTACTGGCAAGGCGCTCTCCGGTATCATGAAACCTTTTGTTTACACCGGAATGAAGGCACAGAAATATCTCATCAAGCCCGCCGAGGCCGCGTTGCGCGCAAGTCCGTCCAGGCTATCGCGTGCGATTGCAAAAGAATACGGCTTGGGCGCGGCGATAGCGGCACCAATCAGATACGTCGGCGGATACATCGGCACCAAGTTTCCCAAGATGGCATCGGCCTACGGAGCGGTCAAGAAGGAACTCGTTCGGATGTTTGTATTGAGTCCTATCGAGAAACAGATGAAAGAGGCCGAGAATTACAACAACTATGTTTCCGAAACCATAAAGAACGTACCTGACGGATTGGCACGGGGACGGGTTGGGGGCAGGGTCGATGTTTCTAGCGCACTCTTCTTTCTCGACTTGAAGGGTGCCAAAGAAACAAGAGCGCTCTTTGAGTCGTGGGGAAGCCCTCGCGTGGCCCACGGTCGATTAAAGGCCGTTGCTCGCGAAATCAAGGATAAACTCGGCAACAAGTATCAGGCTCTTCTGATGGAGGCCGGAGAGTATAAAGCCGTTCCGTTCGAGCAGACAATGAAACCGTCCGGTTTGAGCGATGACGCTGTTGCGTGGAGCAAGGCATACGAGACGGACAGGCGTGTCATCACCGAAGAGTTGAGAATGATGCAGGAACAACAGTTGTTATGGAAGAGTCATATCTCCGACGATACCCTTCGCGGTCATTTACTCGGCGCTCAAATGGAAGCGGGTCACGTATTAGGCCAATCCGAATTGAGTGATGTTCTGAACAGCATGGTTATCAAAGGTGCGGTCCACGGAGCGACTAAACAAGCGATTAGGGCGACCGCCAAGGCTACGCAAGCGCAAGTCCGGGGCGCGGAAGCCGCGTCCCCAAAACTGGCGCGTATCCAGGAACTCAATACCAGATTGACGCGTCTCTATGAAGACAAAGTTAAGATAGAGGCAATGATAGAGGAACGCGCTCTGACCGGGGAAAGTATCGAGGACTTGGCGAGAAATCTACGGGCGATGAGGAAAGAGGCCGGCGCATCCCTGAGAGAGATGGCCGCAATCGAGAAGGAGATAGGTTCTCAACATCACATGGCCGCGTGGCTGTGGAGCGACACCAAAGAGGGCCGGTTGCGCGTTCTGTATGCCAACAAACTCCGCCGACTCGAACATCAGCGCATCCGTATCCTGAGACGGAAAAGTGGCAGGATGGGGAATCTGGTTCGAGACATAAAACGTGCCCAAAAGACCGCAAGAGCGGGAAACGAGGAAACACGTCTCATTTATCAAAAACTGAAAAAGATAGATGCGCGGAAAAAGGCGTTGACACAACTTGAACACGGGGAGGTGAGATTTGCTCCCGAAGTGGTGCAACACTTAGATGATATGCGTAACAAACTGACCGAGCGTTTGGCCAAAATAAACGTCGCAGACGTGACCAAGAGCGTTGCGTTCCGGGACAGCCTTCAAGAATACCGTAACCTTGGCCGTAAACAACGGCAAATCTCTGAGAATATTCAAGCGATCAAGAAGACCCTCCGTAACACTCCGAAGGGCGCAAAATACAAACGCATCAACCATGACATTCTCAATCTGACCCGCCGTGAGAGTTATTTGTTGAACAGAATGGACAAACTGATAGACAATATCAAGGACATTACGAAGCGCGCTCCTATTGCCAACCGTAAACTCGAAGTAGCACTGGCGGAGCGTGCCGACATTAAGGAGTTCGACCGGGCGTTGGCGAAGAACCTCAAAGAACGCAATCTGGTGGGTCAGAAGTTGCGCGACCTGAGAATACGCACCGCAAAGAGCGCAGAACTCCACACAGGGCGCGCAATCGAAGCCGAGACTAAAGTGGCGCGGCTATACGCTCAACGCGGCCCGTGGACCACAAGGCACTGGGATGAGTTGCAGGCCACACCCAACTACAAGCGTGACCAAGTGGCTTACGTCCGCAAGATGACCCCTATTGGATTGGATTCGTGGCGGGTGTATCACACCAAGCATATCTACCCCGGCGATTCACTCAAAGAGGTGAACGTAAAAGGCCTCTGGGGCAAGATAGCTGAAGAATTGGTTGCCATAGTTCGGGCGAAGGGCAGAACCAAAGAAGAGATTGACCGACTCATTCTGGAAATGTCCCGGCCGGAAGTAGCGGGCAGGCGAGCGTTCAACGAGTGGGGGCGCACCAACCTGACGCGCCATTTCTCCGCCGCCGAAATCAACGAAGCCGCGCGGAAAGCTGGCCTATCCCCGAACAAGCAACTCGTTTTGGAACATTCCGGTCTTGCGTCAGCAAAGCAAATAATGGAAGGAACACCAGGTATCTTGTTCCAAAGGGGTCGCTTGGCCGTTGTGGAAATGGCGAGGGAAAACCCGGAGCTAAGGGCCAAGAGTCTCGACCTCGCCGACATCCTGAAGAACAACGACAAGGTTGAGAGGGAAACTCTGACGGCATGGAAGAACGAAGACATTCTCGTTGGCAAAGAGACCGGCCCGTTGGAGGGTCTGTATATCTACAAGAGTCCGCGCTTCGGAAACGTCCTTCTCGATGAGGAATCGGCCCAACTTATCCACAATATGAGAACCACGATACAGAAACAGGACCCGGTGAAAAACCTGCTTCCGGTCGTGATGAAGTGGTACGATGCCGCCCTGAGTTTTATGAAGGGCCTCACCCTGAACTGGTCAATCGGGTACATGACCCGTAACTTTATCGACGACGTTGCGAGAATGTTGGTGGGCGAGGGAGCGAAGGCGGTGGGAGACGGGTTCGAGCACGCCTACCGTGCCCTAAGTGGCAAGACCATCAGTTATAAGTTTGCGGATATGGCCAAAGGTCATACCTTAGGTTCAGTCCGGATGGAACTCTCCAAACGCGGTCTATTGCAGGGTTTCGTCAGCACTGAAAGTGAGGCCGGTTCGGCGGAGTATCTCCAAAAGGGACTACTGCAAAGGTCAACCAAGGGCCTACGAGACGTTAACCAAGTGCTCGAAAACGGACGCCGGGAAGCTTTCTATCTTGGCGTACTCCGCAAGTACGAACATCTGACGTGGGCGGAAGCGAACGAAAAGGCCCTCAAAGCGGTGAGCGATGTGATGTTCCCGTACCCGTTCCTGACCGCGTGGGAACAGACCTATCCGGCGAGGATATTCTTCTTCTATCGGTTCATGCGTTTTTCGACCCCGTTCTGGATAAAGGCCATGATGGAGAAGCCGCTTCTCGTCGCATTGACAGCCAAACTCCCCGGAGCGACGTTGGGCGAAGAGATGACACCGGAAGAGAAGAAGTTCATGCCCAGTTGGATAAAGTGGCGTGGCGGGTTCATGGTCAGGAAAGAGGGCAAGCAGGCCGTATTTGGGTCAGGATTGGGTATATCGCTGTTCGATGTCACCGCTCGCCTGTGGCCGACGCGGTGGTGGCAGGAAGGGCTTGGTTCTCTTGCACCGAATCTGAGAATTCCAATGGAAAATTTGTCGGGTCACTACTTCTTCCTCGACTCCGACATCCTCGACCGGAACAAGATTTACAGTCCGGCCTTCGCTAAGGCGCTGTCTGCACTTAATCCTGCATGGAAGGGTCTCAAGGCGAGAGATTTCGTACAGGAAATCAAGACGCAGGGCGGGCGTCACTACTGGACCATCCCCGCTCCGGCCCTATATATCATCAACCAAATCAGGCCGGTGAACGACATTATGAAGATGATGGACCCAAGAATGTACGGAAAATCCTGGTATCATCTGGCTGAGTTTGGTATTACAGGTATGAAGGAATATCCGGTGGATTTGGCCGCTGAAAAACAGAGACAGGAAATAGAGATGTATACAAATCAACTGAGGGAACTGGCTTCATCCGGCATCGTCAAGTTCACTCAGATACCGTCTCTGGTCAAAGGAATACAAGCCTCACCGGAACAAAGGAGACAATTCAGAGAAGTGTACGCCCGGTACAAGGGCGCTTTGAGTGCCAGACGGCACCAGAAAGGACGATAAAATGTCAAGGTTGCTCAAGAAACGCACGGTTCACAGGACGGACAAGGACGGCAACGTGGCTTCGGGTCTTGGCGGAACGGTCTATGTGGACATAGAACCGCCCAAAGGGATATCGCACGAAAACCTCGTCGGTCTCATCACTAATGTTTACAGGTGGAACGGGCCGGTTGAGGTCAAGGAAATCAAAGACCCGCAGACAAAGAACGTCGTCAGAGTCGTGGAAATCTCTCAGGAGTTCAAGAAACAGAATGACGCAATCGGTCTGGATGGATTAGCTGACGCTATCCTGTCCGACCTGAGAAAACTGTTCCCGATGGCACTGATGCTGATACAGCCAAGGGTGGAGACGCCCAGGAAAGCGTAGACTGTGTCCATTCCGGCCAACATAGGCAGGTTCGTTGAGGAGATGATAGGACGCAGTAAGCGTTCGGTCATCAGGAACCTTTCTATCCAAATCTCCAACGGTGGGGCGGCGGCGGCTCTTGTGAGGGCCAACCGTCTCCCCTTGGCGTCGGTGGTATTCCTCACACCCGTCCTGACCTATGACTTCTCCGCCGCAAGCGCGGACTGGTCGCTGTATGTTTTCGACAACACTGGCGATAGCGTCGCGTATGGTGAAGTCGATGGCGCGACTATCACGGCTACTCCCAAACCCATAATGGTTCCCGACCCTGAGTTCACCGGGTTGGAACTGGACGCCAAAACTATCGACGCGCGTAATATACAGTTCACCAAAATCATCCCTCCCGCTTACGCGTCCGCTCCCGATATCAGCTACATCGGCCTCAAGGACGGGCCGGTCAGTGAAGGGTCATATTCAAACTGCCGGCCCGGAGAGTTACTGATATCCCTCGACGCCGACGGCGGCAATACCCGCATCAAGGTCGAGAACTCTGGCCACTATGGCTCGACGCCTCTGCTCGATTGGACTTCGACGGGAGTCGCCCGCGCTACCGGGATAGACCTGCTCGTCACAAACGATAGCGGCACGCTGACGGTCAAGTACAGGGCTTACGGCGGCGGCGCGTGGACGACCGCCTGCACAGATACCTACCAGACCAACATTCAGATGCTGAGTTGGGCAGTGCAGAAGCATAACTATGGCGACGAGGACAACACGATGTCCATCCTGTCGATAGTCGCGGACGGAACGGACGCGGTCAACGCTTATAACGGGTTCATTCCCTCGATTTCCTACAATGGACTGAACAAGGACGGCGTCTACGTCAAACTGGCCGACGGTAGTTGGCTTGAGATAGTTCCGGTGGTGAACGACATCGTTCTCGACATCACTTCCGGCCTTCTGTACCAATGGAACGGCACCGCATGGGTGGTTTACACACATGCGATTAGCGGGTCTATGCACACCGGCGTACCGGGTGCAGTCTTGGACAATTTCTTCTCAGTGGATGCGAATCAATTGCCGAAGGACAGCGGCACGAACTTGGCCGCGATTGTGGTAGCATACACCTTGCTTGTCACAAACTTGCAGAAGTACATACTTGCTCTTTTGAGCGGATTGAATTTGGGAGCGATACCAGGCAGTCCAAAGTTGCAGAAGTACATACTTGCTCTTTTGAGCGGATTGAATTTGGGAGCGATACCAGGCAGTCCAAAGTTGCGTACATTTTCACAGAACGCGAAGCCACTTTATACAGACTTGTTTGATGGCGAGGGAGCATGGTGGATTGACACGGATGACGCGAATGCCCTGTATAGTATCCGCCGTCAGGGCACGGATGTCAAGTGCGTTGAACATACGGCATAGGAGGCGATATGAAAGTTTGGGTGTGCAAACGCAGGGATGACGGGTCTGTGGTGGACGTGCTTGAGCAGTCCGTTCATCCGGTACTCACGCCGGATACGATAAGGACATTCGACTGCACAGACGGGGAATGGACTGAGGAAGATTTGCGAGAGTACCATTACGTTACCTCTCCGGTTGCGCTTGAGAATGCGACACCGGAACAAATACAGGCCGAGTTGGTGAGACGAAACGAATTGGAGTCCTTCAAGACAATGCTTCAAGTCGCTATAAAACTGAAAAGGAGGATTTGACTATGGCGATCCAATCATACACAGCGGGTTACGGCCCTCAATGCACGATGTCGGACAACGGCGCGGGCAAGGTGCGGGTGACTTTCCCGGCGTGGGATTTCGACTGGGAACTCTACAATGATATGGCGGTAGATGGAAGCCATTATCTCTACAATCAGAGTACGGCGGTATCCGGCGCGATAACCGCAAAGGGCGGTACTGAAAGTGGCGGTTACTATTTCGACATCGGCGGCACGGCATTTCCGAGCGCGGACTGGAACAACACCGATAGGTGCGTTCCTACATTTCAGGCGGCGGCGAATGACTACAATACTATCGCTCTCGCCAATAACGCCATGTCAGCGTTAGACATACGCATCGATTGGTATAATTCGACGGCGTGCCAGTCGTCTTTGTGGACGACGCAAACGACCATCCCAATATCTATTTATGGTGGCCTCAGTCGGCAACGTGTCTGCTATTATTTACAGGCTTCGAGTGTTCTCTATCTTAGTGGTGATATATCAGCAATGACAAGTCAGGTCACAGTTCGTAACGTAACAGCTTATGTAGGAAATCTTCTGACTTACGCGCCCAATAGTGGTCAAGCAGGTGCCGGAGTCATAGTATCGAGATGTATTGCTTTGGGGCCGTACACAGTTCTGGTGAGGTTGGAACGCTATGCCGCCGCAAGCACTATAAAAAACTGCATTGCTATCGGAGCCAATTGCATGATTATGGCTTACACGTCAGAGGCGGCGCACATCTACGAGTTTTGCACGGCATACGACTGTCTTTACGGAATTTCTTGTGCTTACGCCGGACAGACCATCAAAAATTGTTTGCTCTTTACGTCTTCCTACGGAATATATTCTGGAACCGCCGCGAGTATTACTTATTGTGCCTCGCAAGATGCGACGCTGGGTGAAGGCGCAGGCAACATCCAAAACCAGACCAGAGCTAATCTTGCTATGTGGGTAGACAGTAACAGTGGTTGCAAGTGGCCAAATCCGCGGATATTATCGACTTCGGCGTGCTACCATACCGGCACGGCGGTCGGCGGTATCACTACCGACATTGACGGCAACACAAGAATGAACCCGCCGAGCATCGGAGCGCATGAAGGAACATCACAAGCATATCCGGCAACCGCCGGTACTATCTCCGGCACATTCACGGCCACTCTCCATGCCTCTCAGAACAAGGTAACGCTCGACTTGACCGGATTGAAACAGACGGGCGGAATATATTGGGTCATTTGCGTCAGACAGGGTAGTACGCCCGTTGGAAGTGAGGACGCATACAAACTCTATTACATTCCAATTGCTACGACTTCTTTCGACATAATGCAGAATTATGACGGCGCGCAAGCGTCTCATGCAAGTTTGCTTTACATAACCGTGCAAATCGAAAACACGGCAGGTGTGAGAACTGCACTTGGCACTGCTGTAAGCGTTACTCCGCACGGCTATTTGGAGGTCAATGATTAATGCCAGACGAAACTAAACATCGCAAGGCACATGCCGCCGATAGCGCGGCAGACCACACGCTCGGCAGTCTGACTACCGGCAAACTTGTCGAGGTTGGCGATGGAACTCCGCCGTTTGTGGACAGCGCGAATACGGGAGCGGAAGTGGCCTCGGCGGTGTCGGCAAGTCATGCACGACAGCACGCGATAGACGCGGCGGCAGACCATACAGGGCAAGGCGATATTGTAACACATAACGCGGCTGAATTTGAGGCGGCTGGAGTGAGTTTGCTTCTTGCCGG
>Ga0100397_1002821_pt1 | contig 9998 bp, 9 predicted proteins | sample CryGeymeta201521_FD_81550 | JGI IMG/M metagenome (GOLD analysis project Ga0100397, IMG submission 81550) | Groundwater microbial communities from Crystal Geyser aquifers in Utah, USA - Crystal Geyser metaG 2015-21 | ecosystem: Environmental > Aquatic > Deep subsurface > Groundwater | place: USA... | reverse complement strand
TACTATACCCCTGGTGTTGCTGAGCCTTGTAGAGCAATACAGGCAGATGTGTCAAAGCTTGGCGAGCTAACTAACAGATGGAATACTATAGCCGTTGTTTCTGACTGCACCAGGGTGCTGGGACTCGGGGATATTGGTCCTAAGGCGGGCTATCCCGTAATGGAAGGAAAGTGCTTATTGTTTAAGTACCTTGGTGGTGTAGATGCTGTGCCTATTTGCCTGGATACTAAAGCCCCCGACGAAATCATTCAGGCAGTTAAATGGCTGCAGCCATCTTTTGCCGGCATTAACCTGGAAGATATTGCTAGTCCTAAGTGTTTTTATATTCTTGATCGCCTAAGAGCAGAAGCTGAAATTCCCGTATGGCATGATGACCAACAGGGAACAGCTACGGTGATGCTAGCCGGGTTGATGAACGCTTTGAAAATTGTGGGCAAGAAGATAAGCGAGGTAAAAATTGTTTTCAACGGTTTTGGAGCTGCCAACACTGCCAATTTCAAACTCCTTTCTAAATATGGAGCCAAAGAGCACAATTGCCTTGTGGTTGATATTAAAGGTATCTTTCATAAAGGCATGAAGGACATAGAAGTCAGAAAGGAGGAATTCCCTCATTGGTGGCAAATCTGCCAGATTACGAATCCGGAAAGAAAAACCGGTAATCTAACCGAGGCATTGAAAGGTGCTGATGTGCTAATCTCTTATTCCAGGTCTGGTCCTGGTGTAATTTCACCGGAGCAAATTAAGCTAATGGCAAAGGATGCCATATGTTTTGTCTGTGCCAATCCTATACCTGAAATCTGGCCTTGGGAAGCTAAAGAGGCAGGAGTTAAAATTGTAGCCACTGGCAGATCCGATTTCCCCAACCAGATAAATAATTCTATAGGTTTCCCCGCTATCTTCCGCGGTGTTCTTGATGTACAAGCCAAGACTATTACTGATGAGATGTGCATTGCCGCTGCTGAATCGCTGGCGAAGTATGCGGAAGAGAGGGGAATAAACGAGGAGAATATTGTAGCGAGGATGGATGAGCGAGAGGCTTATGTTCGTGAGGCAGTAGCAGTGGGAATGAAGGCTCAGGAATTGGGCATTGCTAGATTGAAAGTTAGTGCTGATAAACTTCGCAAAAAGGCTGAGACCATGATAGCGAGTGCCCAGGGGCAGGCTGATGCCTTAGTAAGGGATGGCTACATTGCTAAGGCAATAACTGATTAAGGAGTGTCAGGATTATGAGAAGAATTAAAGTTGCCGCTATTACTGAGAGTGTGGCCCATTTATTCGAGCATTCTTGTCATTATCTTCCCGAGGATGTCGTGGCTGCTCTGAAACAGGCACGAGGAAGAGAGAAATCCCCCGTTTGCCGCGATGTGTTAGACAGGATACTGAAGAATGTGGAAATTTCCGCTAAAGAACAAATTCCACTGTGTCAGGATACAGGTTTTTCCGTAGTCTGGCTGGAGTTAGGTCAGGAAGTTCGCATAACTGGTGGCGACCTTTATGCTGCACTGAACGAAGGAGTACGTCAAGGATATGGTAACGGATATTTGCGTAAATCTGTGGTGCGTCAGTGTTTTTCGGCTAGAGTGAACACTAAAGACAATACACCGGCTGATATTTGGACTGAAATAGTTCCCGGGGATAAGCTCAAAATTACTGTAATGCCTAAAGGGGGAGGCAGTGAAAACATGTCTCGCTTGACTGTGCTATCTCCAGCGCAAAGTCGCCAGGGAATCATGGATTTTGTCGTAAATCGTGTTGATGAGTCCGGTAGTAATCCCTGTCCCCCGGTTATCGTTGGCGTCGGTATAGGAGGGACAACAGAAAAGACCATGATGCTGGCTAAAAAAGCATTATTGCGTAAGGTAGGTGAGCCAAATCCCGATTCTGAGGTTGCCGGTCTAGAAAGGGATATCTTAGAGCGAGTTAACAATTTAGGTATTGGTGCTATGGGATATGGTGGTACAGTTACGGCACTGGGAGTCCATGTCGAGACTTTTCCCTGTCATATTGCTAGTTTACCAGTAGCAGTTTGTTTGATGTGCTGGTGTGGTCGGCATGAGGAAGCAATTCTGTAAATGGAGGTCAGAATGCTCGACATCTACATCATGGGGAAAAGGTATCAAGTTCCTGAAGGGCTTACCATTCAAGCAGCAATGGAGTATTGTGGCTACAGGCTGATTCGTGGTTGTGGCTGCCGCGCGGCATTTTGTGGTGCCTGTGGCACAGTGTACAACTTTAAAAATGACCCAACACTAAGGTACGCCCTTGCCTGCCAGAAGCTTGTGGAGCAGGATATGTATTTAACGCAGATTCCATTCTTCCCCGCTGCCAAGCCTAGTTATGATTTGGAGAAGATGGAACCTACCGGTGAACAGATATTGAAAATTTACCCTGAGTTACTCACTTGTTTTGGTTGTAACAATTGCACCAAGAGTTGCCCTCAGGATCTTGAAGTGATGTGGTATATGTCTGATGCCTTAAGAGGCGATATTAAAGAGGTAGCCATTAAGTCTTTTGACTGTATCATGTGTGGCTTGTGTGCTGCTAGGTGCCCACAGGGACTTGTGCCCTATAATATAGCTTTGCTATGTCGGCGTCTATATGGTCGCTATGTGACACCTCGCTCTAAGCACTTAGATGACAGGATAGCTGAGATAGAGGAAGGTAAATTTGATGCTGAGATAAAGGAATTGCAAAACATGAGCCTGGAAGAGCTACGGCAGCGGTTTGATAAACGGAAAATCCTGAAAGAATAGTAGGGGGTGATCGATATGCCATATCCTTCTTATATGGAAGAAAGTATCAGGAAAGTAGAGGCTACTAGAGAGAGACGGTTAAAGGAGGAACTTCCTCGCATTCCCGTTGGTGAGAGGATGCCTGTATTAAAGGCGTTTCACCCTGACTTTATCAAAGCCGGTATGCGTGAGCTATTAGTAGGGCCGAACAAAGGTGAGCGCACGCCCAATGAGCTAGCTGATTTATTGGAGGGAAATAGCCGCATTGACCCCGATAAAATTGACCTAAGTAGGGTTGACTATGATGTGGATGTTTTGGTGATTGGTGCTGGTGGGGCTGGGGCATCAGCGGCACTCATAGCTCAAGAAACTGGTGCCGATGTCCTGTTAGTGACCAAGCTGAGGTTGGGGGATGCTAATACTGTGGGATTTCAAGGAGGAACACAGGCAGCAGATAGACCCGATGATTCCCCCGCTCTTCATTACTTAGATACAATGGGTGGCGCTCGGTTCACTAACGACCCTAAATTGGTAGAGGCATTGGTAAAAGACGCCCCCTCAGTGATTAAGTGGCTGGAATCGCTGGGAGTGATATGGGATAAGAAGCCAGATGGCTCAATGGCTGAAGTAGCTCTTGCTGGGGAGTGTGTTCCACGGTGCCACTGTTGCCGAGATTATACTGGTCTTGAGGTAATGCGTGTTCTGCGTGATGAGGTCAAGTCTCGGGATATAAATTATGTGGAATTCGCCCCAGCGATAGAACTAATAATGGATGAAAAGGGACAGGTGGCTGGGGCGGTATTGGTGAACCTGGAGACCAACGAACCCCTCTTGGTGCGAGCCAAAGCAGTAGTCACGGCTACTGGCGGCATTGGAAGGTTGCATATTCAAGGTTTCCCTACAACTAATCATTATGGGGCCACTGCTGATGGGCTGGTATTAGCTTATCGAGTAGGCTGCCCCATTGTCGATCTTGATACCATGCAATACCATCCCACATGTGCTGCCTATCCTCTGGCAATTCTTGGGCTGCTAGTTACGGAGAAGACAAGGGGTTTAGGAGCGCAAGTGCTCAATATTGATGGGGAGCAGTTTGCCCATCCCTTAGAGCCCCGAGATGTGCTAGCCGCCTGTATTATTCGAGAATGCAAAGAGCGCGGCAAAGGAATAGCTACACCCACAGGTCAAGTAGGTGTGTGGCTTGATTCACCCAGGATTGACATGATACATGGAGAGGGGACTGTTGCCCAGAATTTGCCGGCTATGGTTCGCCAATTTGGCCGCTTTAATATTGATATAACCAAGGAGCCAATGCTGATTTATCCTGCTCTCCATTACCAAAATGGAGGCATTAAGTTCAGCCCTGATGGTAGCACACCCATACCGGGGTTATTTGCTTGCGGTGAAGTTGAAGGTGGGGTGCATGGTAAGAATAGGCTTGGTGGCAACTCAACGCTGGATTTGTTTGTTTTTGGAAGGAGGGCAGGCAGAACGGCAGCTAAATATGCTAAAGGGGTGAAACCAGGCAAACTTACTTTAGACCATGTGCGCCAATGGCAAAGGGAACTTAAAGAGGCTGGCTTAGCGGAAGTAAGGCCTATTTCACCAAAACTTTTACCGGATTATGCCAGGCAGCCATATGATTATTTGGCCGATTATGTTACCGAAAGATTACAGCCTGGTCAGATAAAAGTAGCTTAAAAGAAAATCAAAGATTAAAATGAAAAAATCAAAGATGAATTTTGACTTTTGAGCTGCCATTTTGATTTTTAATTTTTGACTTTTGATTTAGGAGGCTTATATGCCGCTGCGTGAGCAAACAGATGTTAAGGAAGTTGAAACTATCTTAAATAAAATCTTGAACATTAGTAGCCCACCCGTAGCTCGGTGTAGGCTCCTTTCCAGCGGCTTTAATCCCGGCCACGCTCTAAACATAGCTGAAGATATTGCGGGACATAAAGAATGCCTAGGCTGTGGCAGTTGTATAGATATTTGTCCCTTTTTGTTTCGCGAACCCTCTCGCCGCCAGAAGACAGAGCAGAGGACATCCATGGCGCTGGAAACCACAGTTGGCGCGGATTGTGACCAATGCGACGCTTGTGTTCTGGCCTGTCCCCAAGTAGATACCACCATTAAGAACTACATAGTCAATCGCCGTATGATAGAAGTAATGTCCCGGCTGGAACAGCGAATAGGGGATGAAGATGAGCCCGATTTAGATTTATTTACGGAGGAAGCTTTAACCTAATGAAATGCAAAAAGCAAAAATAAAAATGCAAAATGACAGAGCAAAGTTAAAAAATTTGCATTTTGAATTGTAATTTTAATTTTTTATCTTTGATTTTTGATATTTGCAAGGGGGCCTAGATGGACTTCGAGATATCTGAAGAAGCGAAGATGATTCAGGGGTTAGTGCGTGATTTTGTTGTTGAGCAGCTTAAGCCTTTGGAAAGAGGTCTTCTGGGACGAGCGGCTGACCTCTCCGATGCCATTATGTACCTACCGCCAGAAAAAGAACAAGAACTAATAAAGATGGTAAGGGATATGGGGTTGTGGGGGGTTAATGTACCACAGGAGCTTGGCGGCGCAGGATTGGATACTCTGGGTAATTGCCTCGTTGGGGAAGAGCTAGCGCAAACAATTGTCCCCTTTAGTTTTGGTGATGTTACTCCCCTTCTTTTTGAATGTAATGAAAAACAGAAAGAAATTTATTTCTCACCAGTATTCAACCGAGAGAAATATCCTTACCTGGCGTCCCTCGCCAGATATGGGGAGTTGTCGGGAGGGCCACCTTCTACTCGGGAGATGACGGCAGAGAAAATGGACGGCTACTATATTCTTAATGGTAAAAAAGCATCCTTTTCCCAAACAGGTAAGGATTACTTTGCTATAGTTTTTAGCATTTCTGTAGTGCGAGCCCTGAACTTGATTCAGGGTAGCCTCGTGCAGGATAGTCGCATTACTTCAGGCGAGGCAAAGAAAAGAGAAGGGGCGAGCTGTTTTTTAGTAGATAAAGACACTCCTGGATTTACTGTGGGCAATGGTGAAGAAAAGGCGGGATGGGAAACTCGTATGAGAAAACCAATCTACCTGAATTTCGAGCATTGCCGGGTGCCAGCAGAGAATATTTTGGGTGAAGAAGGGAAGGCTTTCTCTTTAGCCCAGAAGTGGCTTCCTTCAAGACGAATTGTCAGGGGTGCCCGATGCGTTGGCGTAAGTCAGCGCATACTTGATGAGTGTACAATACAAGCCCAAACCTGGACATCATTTGGGCAGGTTATTTCAGGAAGGCCGAGTATTCAGGCAGCACTGGGTGATATAGCCACAAATATTCATGCCGCCAGACTCATGGTTTATGAAGCTGCTTGGAAAGCAGACCAGGGGAAACCAATAAAACGGGAGTCAGCCATGGTGAAGTTATTTACCACACAGATGATTCATTTTGTTTGCGACAACGCCAGCCATATTTTTGCTGCCCCACCTTACATTGCCGGGCTACCTATGGAAAGATTTTGCCGTGATGCCATTGCCATGAGTGCTACTGACTTTGCCTTACAACTCCAGAGAAACATAATTGCTAGAGATATGCTAAAGGGATTAAAAGTGTGACAAGGAGATAAAGACATGGCGTATAAGACTATTATCCTTGAAAAGAAGAATGGGGTGGCTACTTTATTTCTTAACCGCCCAGAAACATTGAATGCCTGGAATTCCGAAATGACAGAGGAAGCATCAGATGCCATCAACGAAATAGGCAAAGACGAAAACACAAAGGTACTTATTATTACTGGAGCGGGAAGAGGCTTCTCCTCTGGGGCCGATGTGCGGCAAGAGCTAGCAAAGGTAGCAGAGGGAGCTTCAGGGACAATTTTTGAGCGCATAATCCAGGGCAAACCGAGTATTGTAACTATAGCGCTTCAACTGCGAAGAATGGATAAGCCGGTTATTGGTGCCATAAATGGGATAGCCGTCGGAGCTGGCTTTTCCGTTGCCTTGGCTTGTGATTTAAGGATAGCTTCAGAGAGAGCGCAATTTTCTATGGCATTTATCCTGAGAGGACTTATACCCGATTGTGGAGGCACCTTCTTTCTTCCTAAGCTTGTTGGCAGTGCTAGAGCCTGTGAATTAATTTTCACGGGAGATATAATTGATGCCAGGGAAGCAGAGCGGATTGGCTTGGTTAACAAAGTTGTTCCCCATGAAGAGCTAATGAAGGCAACGGAGGAACTGGCAAATAGGTTCGTTAAACGTCCCTCTATTGCTCTCAGATATGCCAAACGAGCTATATATAAGGGACTTGCTGAAGGCGATCTGCCCTCACATCTTGATTATGAAGTTTCTCTTAATAGGATGTGCATGGACACAGAAGATTTTAAGGAGGGAGTAAGAGCCTTCCTGGAAAAGAGAGAACCAATATTCAAGGGAAGATAAAAACCCATCCAAAAAAGGAGTAGCCAAGGTGGGGAAGGAATCCCAGGTGATTAACAAAAGGTCGAGTTTTTGGGCAAATTCTTATTAACAAAAGGGGGCTGAATTATGTTTGAGACAAGAGTTACTGAAATATTTAAGATCAAATATCCCATAATACAAGGGGCGTTAGGTTATCTTTCTGGACCTGAATTGGTGTCAGCGGTGTCCAATGCTGGTGGACTAGGCTCGCTGGCAACCGCAGGCATCTCTAGCGCCACTGGGCTACGAGAGGAAATTCGGAAGACAAAAAGCCTGACCGATAAGCCATTTGCGGTTAACTTTTCCTTCCTTCCCGGGAGGGGGCTGAAGCATGAGGAGACGAGGGATATTATAATTGAGGAAGGGGTTCCGGTAGTAGAAACTATTGCCACCGGTAAGATTCCGGAGCACATCTTAAAACCCCTTAAAGAAAGTGGAGTGAAGAGAATACATAAGTGCAGTAAAGTAAGCCATGCGATGTCAGCCGAGAAGGAGGGGGCGGATGCTGTGGCGATTCTTGGCTTTGGAGCTGATGGGCATCCAGGGTTGGATGAGATAAGCCATATGGTTAACGTTCCTAAAGCTGTTGAAAGCCTGAAGATACCCATCATTATGGCTGGGGGAATTGCCGATGCTAGAGGCTTCATTGCCGCTTTATCCCTGGGTGCTGAAGGGGTGCTCTTGGGAACCAGATTCCTCACCACCAAGGAGTGCCCAATCCACCCTAACATCAGAGAACGATTATTACAAGCTCAGGAGACTGATACGGTTATGGTCGATGTAACTCATGGTGTTCCCTCACGCCGGTGGAGGAATAAAATTACTCTAGAAGCCCTAGAGGCGGAGAAAAAGGGGGCAAGCCTGGAGGAGATGATAGAATTTCTCTCCGGGGAGAGGGCAGCAAAGGCGCTGCGGGAAGGCGATGTTGAAGGGGGATGTTTTGGTTGTGGTCAAGTAATAGGCATAATACATGAAATAGTAACGGTAAAGGAAGTTATTGAAGGGATTATCAATGAAGCAAGCGCTATCATCGAGCGCTTGCGACTTTTAGCTCAGGCATGAGTCTCTATGAGATGGTGTCGAACATCAAAAAATCCAGGCCAAACTTATGATGATAGGAGGTTAACTAATGGCTCAAGTTAAAAAAGTTGCACTTCCTTTAACTGACGAGATCTTGAAAGATTTCAGAGCTGGAGACAATCTTTTGCTTACAGGTGTTATCTATGTTGGTCGTGATGCTGCCCACAAGAGAATGGTTGAAGCTCTGGAGCAGGGAAAGCCTCTACCGTTTGACATTAAAGGGGCAACAATATACTACATGGGCCCTTCTCCAGCCAGGCCAGGAAGAGTAATTGGCTCTGCTGGTCCGACTACCAGTGGACGCATGGATGCTTATGCCCCTCGCCTTCTCGCTGAAGGGCTAAAGGGGATGATTGGCAAAGGTTTGAGGTCGAAGACGGTGAAAGACACTATAACGAAATATACGGCGGTCTACCTGGGTGCCATAGGTGGTGCTGGTGCTCTCATTTCCAAAAGTATTAAAAAATCAGATGTTGTAGCCTATGAAGAGCTTGGGGCTGAGGCAGTTCGCCGTCTGGAGGTAGAAGACTTCCCCGTCACCGTAATAAACGATATTTATGGCGGCGACCTTTACGAAGAAGGAAAAGCTAAATATCAGGTCAAAGCCCGTTAAAACGGGCGTGCTAATTCCAATTCGAAGAAACTGAGTTACCCTAGGGGTAGTGCGAGGCTTCAGCCTCGTGCCTAAGTAGTAGTGGTTAGCTGACTTCCGTTTCAGTGTTTACCAATTTTCTATAGGCAGCCATCAGGTTTTTGGTTAACTCGCCTGGTTTACCTGCGCCAATGGGCTTGCCATCAAACGAAGTCAGGGGCATGATCTCCAGTATAGAATTAGTAATCAAAGCTTCCCCAGCTAGAGTTAGTTCCTTTAACTCCACTTCCCTTTCTACCGCCTTAATATTGGAAGCCTGAGCTATCTCCAGAACTGCCTCTCTGGTAATCCCGGGCAAGACGCCACTTTCCAACGAGGGAGTGATGAGCATTCCTTGCGATACAAGAAAGATATTGCTGATGCTACCTTCCGCTAGGTGGCCTCGCTCATTGAGCATAATGGCTTCATCAACTCCAGCAGCTTTGGCTTCTGTCCTGGCTAAGATGTTTTCCAGATAGCAGGTGGACTTCAGTCGTGATAAGGGCGATTGGCTGTTGCGGTGCACTGAAGATAGTGCTGCTTTAAAACCCTGCTCATACCTTTGGGGTGGTAAGGGAACAAAATTCTTGGCAGTGACCAAAATAGTGAGCCCAGAGCAGGTGCCGGGGGCAGGAGTCATATCACCTTCCCCTGCCGAAATGGTGAGCCTTAAGCGGGCGTCTTTTAACTTGTTAGCCTTTAAAGTTTCCCGGCAAGCGGTCTCTAGAGATTGCTTCGCTTCCCCTTCTTTATATTCAGGGCTTCGGCTCATCGCGATGACATTACGCGCCAGACCGAGGCTCTGGGCGGAGCGGCAAAGGCGAGTCAGGTGGCGGTCAAGGCGAAATATATGTCCGTTATAAGCCCGCATAGTCTCAAATAATCCATATCCGTAGAGAAAGCCATGGTCAAAAGGGGATAGTCTAGCCTTCGAGCGGGGGACAAGATATCCGTTGAGATAAATTATCTCTGCCAAGATTTCTCCCTCACCTCGTATCTTAACAATATGTTATCCTAATACTCAAGAGGGGCGGGACAGACCGTTCTCACCTGGGTCTAAAAAGACCGTGATTAAGCGTGGTCGTCTCGCCCCAGGTCTCCAGGAG
>Ga0100397_1002816_pt1 | contig 10007 bp, 10 predicted proteins | sample CryGeymeta201521_FD_81550 | JGI IMG/M metagenome (GOLD analysis project Ga0100397, IMG submission 81550) | Groundwater microbial communities from Crystal Geyser aquifers in Utah, USA - Crystal Geyser metaG 2015-21 | ecosystem: Environmental > Aquatic > Deep subsurface > Groundwater | place: USA... | reverse complement strand
TGAAAAGAAGAAATCATGTCCAATTCGCCTTCAACCAAAACCGCCTGGTCTTTCTTTTTAATCTCCTCTTTAGCCTCTGATGAACCAAATAAAAGTTCTGATTTATGATAAATGAACGTCTCTGGCGTATTAACATATTTAGCTTCTTTGGCTTGCGGATCAAGCAGTCTTCCGGCAAAACCACGAATATTACCATGATAATCTTTTAAGGGAAACATCAAGCGACCGCGAAAGCGATCATAAAAGTCGCCTTTCTGGGTTTTTATCACCAACCCGACTCTTTCCAAGTCTTGGACTTTGTAGCCTTTTTTGCCAACCAAAAAGGCTTGCAGGCTTTGCCAAGAATCAGGGGCAAAACCGATTTTAAACAAAAGCAATGAGTCTTTTTTAATACCTCTGCCTAAAATGTAATCAAGGGCTTTTTTGCCGGAAGGATGGTTTAAAAGCAAAAAGTGATAAAATTCAGTGGCCAAATGATTGATTTCATATAAAAGCTGTTTGTTTCTTTCATCTTCTGAAGGTTGATAACGGGTTAATTTTACGCCGGCTTTCTTGGCTAATTCTCTCACCGCTTCACCAAAATCCAAGTTTTCAATCTTCATTAAAAAACCAAAAATATCTCCTCCTTCACCACATTGGCCAAAACAATGCCAGATTTGTCTTTCCGGCGAAACCACAAAAGAAGGTGTTTTTTCAGAATGGAAAGGACAAAGAGCTTTAAAATTACGGCCGGCTTTTTTCAGGGGAACATAACTGTTAACCAATTCAACGATATCGATTTTTCTTTTAATTTCTTCTAATTGGTCCATAGGTTTCCTTTTTTAACGCATATTCTCCGCAAAATTAACGCGCTTATTGGCGGAAGGGATGGGATTCGAACCCATGATAACCTTACGGCTATACACGATTTCCAATCGTGTTCTTTCAACCACTCAGACACCCTTCCGTTTCCTCTTAAACCAACTTTATCTGCTGAATCTTTTCTGCTTCCTCCCTTATTTTTTCTGCCTTTTCCAGTAAACCAATTTCTTTTTCAAAAGCCAATCTTTTTTTCGCTTCTTCAAATTCCAACCAGTCAATCGCCTCTGTTTCGAAATTAAAACCTTGGCTGGCTTCTTGACTGTATTTCATCAGGTAAAAAACTACGGTTTTAAGAATCTTTTGTTTATCCCAAACAAAAAAGAATTTTTCATCTCCGATTTTACCTAAAACTTCGGCTTCTACTCCAGCTTCCTCCTTAACTTCTCTTTCAGCCGCAGATGCCGAACTTTCAGCTTTTTCAATTTTCCCCTTAGGTAAACGCCATTTTCCATCACTGGTCGGTTTAATTACCAACCATAAAATCCCTTCTGGTTCTGAACGAAAAACAATCCCCCCGGCCGAAAATTCTCTTTTAATCTTTTTCTTAGATTTCATGGCGCCCCTGGGAGGATTCGAACCTCCGACCTCCAGTTCCGGAAACTGATGCTCTTATCCCCTGAGCTACAGGGGCCCTAAATAATTTGGCGGTGGGAGTGAGATTCGAACTCACGTAGATCTTTCGACCTGCAAGCTTTTCGAGAGCTGCCCGTTAAACCATCTCCGGCATCCCACCAAGTTTAGCGCGGCCACCCAGAATCGAACTGGGATCGGCGGTTCCGCAAACCGCTACTCTATCCGTTAAGCTATGGCCGCAAATCATTTTTCTAAAGGAATTTGACGAGTGATCCATTCACCGGACCGGTCAATCCAGGTTTTCTCTGGTTTTTCCTCCGGCAAGTAAGAAGCAAGTAATTTTTGAACGGTTTCTTTTTTCTGCTCACCCAAAAGAAGTAATAGACGAAAAGGCATTCTTTCCAACCCATCAACTAATAAAACCGTCTGATTTTCTTCTCCCTCAAACCAAAATCTTAAAAGCTGTTCCCAAAGATAAGTTTTATTACTGGTAACAATACCCTTGTTGGTAATTTGGTGCTCAACTTCTTCTGGTTTAACCTGAGAAAGAATGTAAGAGAAAAAAGCCAAAGCCACAATGACGGCAATTAAAAACCATTCCTGAAGAAAAACTAAGATGATGCCAACTAAAAAAACAATGGCGCCAATGGTGGCAAAACGTTCACGACTTAATCTTTTAAAAAGACGCGAGGGCGAACGCCAAGTTAATAAAACCTTAAGCGGTTCCGGCTTCCCGGTTGTTAAAGAACCTTTAATCTGGGTTTCTGTTTCTTTGTTTTCGGCAGGCATCATTGATTAATTATAACATTTTCCCTTAACTAACGTTAAGGGTTTCACCTCTAAAGGAAAATGTTTAACAGCTTCAATTCATCCGTACAATAAATTGACGGTTTTCTTGAAACTTTTTATAACATTTAAAATCATTTTTATCGAAAGGCGGTGAGGGTGGGACTCGAACCCACAAGCCCCTTGCGGGGCAAAGGTTTTCAAGACCTTCCGGATAGCCATTCCCTGCACCTCACCCTGTGCGGAGAGTGTGGGAGTCGAACCCACTCTGGACTTTCGCCCAGCAAGTTTAGCAAACTTGTGTCATACCGTCAGACTCACTCTCCAAGCGTGTTTTATTATAGCATTTTTAACGGCAAATCGTTAACCCGTAGACTTTTTTAAAACCGGCTTTCTTTAAAACTTTAGCTGCCTCTTTGAGGGTTGAACCGGTTGTCCAAACATCATCAAAAAGAAACACTTGAGAATCACGAATTAAGTATTGCGAATTATGATTAATCTTAAAAGCTCCTTGAACATTTTCTTGACGCTTATCATTTTTTAAACCAACCTGAGGTTTAGTTGATTTTTGTCTAATTAAAACATCGGTTCTTAATTGCCAGCCAAAATAATCAGCCAATCTCTTGCCTAAAAGCTCTGATTGGTTAAAACCACGCCAATTAAAACGTCGATAATGAAGAGGCAAAGGAATTAAAGTAATTTCTTTCCTTTTACTCAATTTCTTAAGCCAGCAAAATTCTTTTTCTTGACTAATGGTTTTAATAATTAAATCGGTTAATTCTTCCACTAAATCGGTGACGAAACGGTATTTCAGATTGATAATCGCTTTTTTAACCAAACCACGATAAGGAAAAAAGGAAATCACTGGAAAGGTCTGAAAATTTAAAGGTTTTATTTCTTTTTGGCATTGAGGACAAAAATAATAACCTTCTTGCCCGCAACCCAAACAACGCTTTGGTAAAAATAAATCAAGCAAAAACACTCTAAATCACTAAAAAAGCCCCTCATTTAATAACCAAATGGCATCCGCTTAAAACCGGCTTGCCACGTGGCCAGAAGGGCTTTACGTGGTGGAGATGGGGAGTATTGAACTCCCGTCCGTAAAAATTATCTGAAAAACTTCTACAAGCTTAGTTAACTTTTAAATCTTACTTTAACCTGATCCTGTTAACCGGAAAGTTAAAGCCAGACTAATTAAGCTTAGTTTTAACCGACTAGTCAATCAGCCAAAATGGCATCTTGGCTTTATTCAAGCCCGAATTGCTTCACCAAGAGAAAACAAAGCGGACTCCGTTTAGGCGTAAGCGTAAACGGGAGCGTATTTATTAGATACGTTATTTATTTTTTGATACGCGTTAACGAGAAGTATCATTCTCGGCTTGCTGTTTTTCAAAGAACTTTCCGTCGATCAAAGCATCCCCTTAAACTTTTAATTCTCTTCGCCAATCTTTTTTCTTAATCGCTTCCCTTTTTTCGTGTTCCCTTTTCCCTTTAGCAATGGCTATTTCCAACTTGATTTGATGGCGTTTAGTATAACACGCCACAGGCACTAAAGTCAAACCTTTTTCTTCAGTTGCCTGTTTTAATTTTAAGAGTTCTTTTTTGTGCAACAAAAGCTTTCTGCTCCGCTGGGGGTCGATTTCTTTCTGTTTATCAGAAAGTAGGTAAGGATGAATATGGGCATTAAAAAGCCAGGCTTCACCATTTTTAATTTTAACAAAGGCCTCGCCAAGCTGAAGATGTCCCTGCCGAACTGATTTAACCTCAGGCCCGGTTAAAACCATGCCGGCTTCAAATCTTTCTAAAAGCTGGTAGCGGTAACTGACCTGGCGATTGAGAATTTTCATTAAGGCATCTCCATCAGGTAAATTTTATTGCCCAGCAGACAAAAAATCTTTTTCTCTGCCTCAATGACCACCAAATCCTGTGCCTGGTTAAGTTCTGACCAATGATATTCAGCTTGATACTCCCCATTTTTACTTAAAACAACTATCCGCGCATTGCCTTTATCCAAAACGTAAAGATTTTGGCTATCAAAATCAGTAAAAAGTGCTCTCGGTTCAAAAAAAGGTTTGTTTAGACCTGACAAAGCAAAAGAGTCTTTTTGGCCCTGAAGAAACTTCAGGATTTGGCCGTCTTGGGTTAAAACCCACAAAGAACCATCAATGGCCAAACTGACAGCTGAAGAAAAATCCGCTTTTTGCTGAAGCCATTTCTGTTTCTCGCCAAAGCCGCCTTCAATGGCCGGATATTTCCAAATCTCCCCCTGGCTATCCAGAAGATAAAGACTACCGGTAAAGCCTTCGATATCAACGATCTCTCCCCAGGTTTCATCTTTTTTAACTTTAATTTCCGGTAGTTTACCCCCCCTCAAAAGACCCTCGCTCACCAAAACATAAAGATTATCACCAGCCTGGGTGATTATTTCAGCCCCTTGAATTTTTTCTCCGCCAAAAAGAATCGTTGATTTTTGACCTGTTAAACCAATTTCGTAAACAGCAGTTTGTTTTTCGTCTAAAACAATTAATTGTTCTTCGGTTAAAAGTAAATCTTTGCCCTCGGCCCCAGCCTTAATCAACTCTAAATCAAAAAAGGGTTGACCCTCAAGCTCATGCTCCCTTAAAGAACCAACCAAAAGACGATTTAATTCTTCTTTAAATTTCAAAAAATCCTCGCTTTGGCCACCCAATGCTTCAATCTCCTTAACTAAATTTTGAGCCTCAGCCAGGAATTGCTGTGATTTAACTGGATTAAGTGTTTTTAAAGCTTCTCCCTCTTCCCTTTTAGCTTGGGCCTGATTAAGCAAAACAGCGGCCTGACCAGTTAAATCCGAACCACGTCGTTGTTTCATACCGAAAAAAACACTCACTCCCAAGATAACCAATAAAATTAAGGCGACAGTAAACAAAGTCTTCTGAGAACGAAAATTCTTTTCCTTGTTATTTCTTAGATAAATTAGTCTCTTTTTCAACCGGTCGTCAACCGAAACAATCAGGGCAATAATTTTTTCTTTCAGTTTTTTACCTGGTTTCGCCACTGAAGGGGCTTCAGTAGAAATTACTTTTTCTTTGGGGGAAATTTTAGAAACAATGGCGGCTGAACTACCATCAGCTTGGCCGTGAATGACCGGCGCTAGAATTTCAACAACCTCTTCAGGGCTAGAACTAATCAAGGCGCTCTGAATTATTTCTTGATTGACCAAACGAAAAAATTCCTCAGTTCCCAAAAGCAAAACATCTTCATTTTTTAAGTAGCCGCTGCCGGTTTCTTCCCCGCTAAAAATCGTCTGTAGTTGCCCTTGACGAAAAAGCCTCAGTTGACTCCCATGATTCATCACCGCATATAAAAGATTACCGAGGATAATCACCACGCCAAGATTTAAACTTAAATCACCGCCCTCGTTTATTTCCTGACTAACTTTGTTAACCGCGTTTTTTAATTGAGCAAAGGGTTTGTTGATTAACCCACCATAATATTCTTCCTGTAAACGAGAGATAATTTCCTTACCGATAACGGCCAAGTCCCCTTCGCCAGTAAAATTATCCAGACCGATAACCGCTAATAAATGACCTCTTTGAGAAAGCTTTTGTTCATCGGTAGGAGAAAAGATATGAACCCAAGAACCAGATTTTCCCGTCGGTGTGCCAACAATTTTCGCAAAACGAAGGCTAAAATTTTCCATAAATCTATAAAACAATTAAAGCCAAAAGAAAAACCAAAACCGCCACGGCCAAGTGAATCCAAGCAGCCAATCTTAGGGGCCAATCAAAAATATAAAAACCCAAGATACGATCAAAAGCTTTGATTTGACGAATGACTAAAATGGGAAAAACTAAATACAAAGCCAAGCCAATCACAAAAAGAATTTTTACAACCAACCATAAAACCAGGTTGGGATTTTCTAAAAACTGTGAGACAAAGGTAAAATTTTCCATTAAATTTCTCTCCATAAATCATTTAATATCTGAGAAATTTTATTAGGACTGGGCACTGCTTCAAACTTAATTTCCGGAACCGTTCCGGCGGTTTGAACCCGGACGTCGCCAAAAGCCAGTATAGACCTCATAAAACCAGCCGTTTCCGCGGTAATGTCTTGAATTTTCCCTAAGGGGGTTTGGGTAATATCTCGAAAAAGAATATTGGGAATATTAACATCAAGAATTCTTTTATTAGTCACAATCTCCACGTTAAAAAACCAAACTAAAAATCTTTCAAAAACAAAAGCAAAAGTCAAAAGATACCAAATCAAAAGACCAACAAAACGAAAGTTAATCGGGATAAAACCAAAATTTAAAAAAATAAAGGTAAAAGGAGGAACTAAGGCCATTAAAACAGCTAGAAGAAACCATTTAAGATTAGTAATCAGATGGGGACGAGTAAAAAGAATAATTTGCTCATCAACGTCTTGATCTTCAAAGCGCAGACGAGCTGGCTTAAAAGCGACTGTTGTTAAAGAATGTAGTTTTCGCCCCCAAGCTCCAGCTTTTTCTGATTCCAACTCCCTATCTACTTTAGGAGGAATCGGATGAGAAGGAATTTCTTTTTTTTCTTCGGTAACAAAAATATCAGGCATGGTTTGATTTTATCACTTTTTCTCAATATTAAACAATTTTGATTTTAAAGCAATCCTGCCTGGCGCCCGCAGATTAAAAACCGTATAAAATTCATCTCCAGAAACTTCGAAGCTGCCACGGTTGGTCGAAAAATTAACTTTGGCGGTTTGTCCACCAGAAGAATAAGTGGTACTCACCCCAGAAATAGAGCTAAAGGCTCCGCCGCGACTGTTGGCTTCGTTTCTCATCTGCTCTTGAGACCAAGAATCCCCGGACGAACCAAAACAGGAATTATAATCAACCGGTAAAATATGTTCTGCTCCTTGCCCTGAACGGTAAACAACAATCGCATTTAGAATATCAGCCATTTCCTCCTGGGTCAACCAAGGATGAGAACGGCCGCAACTTGAACCACTGCGAGATTTATACCAACCCTTGTAAAACCAAGGGGAGTCGGCTTTTTTCTCCCAAGCTTCAGATGTCCAACAGCCTTGATTTCCACAACTGGTATCCCAAAGGCCTGGCGTCGAATAACCTTGAGCAGAATAAGAATAGGTATAACCGCCGGCGGTCGAAGCATACCAGGCGGAAAAAGGCTGACCATTAACTACTAAAACCCAGCCCGTTGTCGCATTAACCGCTTCTTCCCATTTGCCTCCTTTATTGGTTGGTTTGTAAACCTGACAAGACTCCGTCGCACAAATTGAACCAGCCCCGTTATTGGTGTAAGCTAAAGCATAAGAACGAGCGGCCACTGCCTGGGCTTTTAAGGCTTCCATCCCGCCTTCATCTCCCCAAGAACCAGGCATCTCGTAAATTCTTTTAGTATAAGTTTCAATGTCAACAGAGCCATATCCTTGAACATTGATGTTAATTGAAGTCGAATAATCTTTTTTAATCTCAATTCCTCCGCCATAGTAAGCCTTCAAAATTTCTTCAGCTGACTGGCCGGCTTTGGCCCGACCAAAAGCACCGTATTGGCTCATTCCTTTACGATGGGGAGCCCCAAAAGAAAAAGCGGCAAAAGCCGGCGAGAAACCCGGATTGTAATCCGGTCGAGAAGCCGGATCATCAGCTAAAGGAACTTCTCCAACAGTTGTTTGAAAGGTGCCGGTTTTTTCTGCTAATAAAGCCTGTTGTTTGGCGCTTAAAGCGGCAATGGTGCTTTCAACTTGGCTAAAAAAGTCTTCAACCTTCTTAACATCGCTGGCAAGATTTTTAGTATCTTGATCAAGTTTAGCCTTAGCATTATTTAGTTTTAAATTATTAGCTTCCAGTTTGGTTTTATTGTCATTCAATTTTTTAAGATCTTGAGAGATGTCTATGATAATTTTCTTGTCATTTTCAGCAGCTGATTGTCTATAAGAAAGCTCACGGAATAAATCATTGGCCGAGGAAGAGGCTAAAAATAAAGCAAACAGTGAATACCCTCGACTTTTTTTATAATAATCTCTAACCCGGGCAGCAAAAATTTCTTTCTGATATTCTAATTCTATTTCTTGCTGAAGAATCTCTTTTTCTAGATTATTAACCTGCAACTCTATCGCCTGAATCAATTTTTTAGTTGTGGCCAAATTTTTTTCTAATTTCGCTAAATCTTCCTTGTTTTTGTTTTGAGCTGGCATTCTGGCATCGATGTCTTTCTGACAATCTTCTTGCGCCTGTTGAAGAAGATTAATATCATCACTGTCGATAAACTCACAAGCACTATAAGCAAACTGATGAGAATTAAAAAACATCAAGATAAAAATTATTGACAATGAAATAATGAAATAACGTAATTCTTTCCTCATTTTCCCTCCATTATTGGTAAAATTGCTTTTTTAAACCGCGCCATTTGATGAATATTTAAATTGAGCTCATCGATTTTGGTTGTTTCTTTAATAATCAGTTTAGTCTTTTTTGTCTGATGTTCCAGTGGTAATGAGGTTATGATAAAAGTCCATCGATTTTTCTTTTTAAGCTATTGACAAATTCCTTAGCATACCAATCTTCAAGATTCCAAAGATCAACAAAAGTCTGAGCTAGAGTAGTTCGTTCTCCATAATTTTCTAAAAAGGGGTCGGCCTTAAGGACAAACAAATTGGCCCTATCTTTGCCTGATTGAAATCTCTCTTTTATCTTTTTAAGGGCTGCGGGTTGAGGGTTGGAATAAACATAGACTTTATCGTAATCAGCCGAAGCTTCTTTTAAAATCTGTCTGGCGGCGGTACAACCACCAAAAACGATTCCGTTCGGCATTCTCCCCTCAATCTCAAAAATCGACAAATCTACCCGACCAGCAAAAACAATCTCCTTTTTAAGATTCCGATTGCTCGCCCAATGGTAAAGTAACTTCTCTGGATCCTCAAGAACAAAAAATCTTCCGGTTACCCGAACCGCTCCCATTTTCCGTGGTGCTTTTAAGGCCTGAAAAACCGTACTGGTAGAAAAATTAAACTTTTCTGCTAAACCTTTTTGGGTAAAGCGGCGGTTTTTTTTCTCGATGGCCTGATAAAGTAATTCTCGCCAGATGATTTCGATTTTCTTCATCTTATGTCTCCTTCTTTTCTAGGTTATTCGAAATGACAGTTCTTGTCAAGAACCAAAAGTGAAACCACTATCCCTCATCTTGCGTCTTACTTATTTGTAGTGATAAACTGAAATCGTGCAAGACTTAACCAATAAAATCAATGATATTTTAAAATACGCCATGGGAATTGGGGGTCTTATCGCTTTCATCCTGATTGTTATTGGTGGTCTTCAGATTATTCTTTCGGCTGGCAATCCAGATCGGGTAAAAGCTGGCAAAGAAATGATTACTTCCGCTATTGCCGGACTTTTGTTGATTATTTTTGCCGTTTTTATTTTAAGATTGATTGGTTATGATATCCTAAAAATACCAGGATTTGGAGGATAAAATAAAATGTTAAAAAATCTACTTGTTTTAAAACTACCAAAGATAGGGGAAGAAGAAGTAGAAATTAAAGGACCGCTCACCATCGAGGGAAAAACCTTGGAGGAAAAATTCCCTACCATTGGTAATCTTATTAGCCAACTTCTACCTTATATTTTTGTCATCGCTGGTTTGGTTCTCTTTATTTTTTTAATTATTGGTGGTTTTGGCCTGATGACTTCGGGCGGTAGTCCGGAAAAGATGAAAGCCGCCCAGGGGAAAATTACCAGCGCCGTCATTGGCTTTGTGATTATTTTTATTAGCTATTGGCTAATGAGAATTTTGGAGATTGTCTTCGG
>Ga0100397_1002812_pt1 | contig 10012 bp, 10 predicted proteins | sample CryGeymeta201521_FD_81550 | JGI IMG/M metagenome (GOLD analysis project Ga0100397, IMG submission 81550) | Groundwater microbial communities from Crystal Geyser aquifers in Utah, USA - Crystal Geyser metaG 2015-21 | ecosystem: Environmental > Aquatic > Deep subsurface > Groundwater | place: USA... | reverse complement strand
GTTCATTCTGGTAACCAACTTGCATCAAAGAACCGCCCGTGAAATCAATATCAAGCGGTAGACCGAAGAAAAGAATCGCGCCGAAAGCGGCCGCGAGGATGAGACCTGTGATCCAGAAATATACTGTCCGATGTATGGTGATATTCATATGTTTCGTATGCCACTTCCGAGTAGGAATTCCCAGACGCCACTCCTATCCTCTGGCACGAGCGCGAGCAAGAAGATGCGCGAAAGCGACACAGCTGAAATGAAGGACGCAAGCACGCCGAGTACGAAGACAAGCGCAAAACCCTGCACGATGCTCGTGCCGAGCCAGAAAAGAATAATGCCAGAAATGATCATCGTGAAGTGGCCATCGCGGATGGCTGTCCATGCGCGCGCGAAGCCGATATGCACTGCCTCGCGCGGCATTTTCCCTTCGCGCAATTCCTCTTTCGTACGCTCAAATATGAGCACATTCGCATCAACCGCCATACCGAGTGAGATGATGAGCCCAGCGATGCCTGAGGCCGTCAGCGTAACCGGTATGATCTTAATAACCGAAAGCATACCGACAAGATATTCGGCGAGAGCGATAACGGCGATAAGACCGGAGAAGCGATACCACATAATCATAAAGAATGCGATGATAGCGAAACCGATGATGCCGGCACTAACACCCGCAGAAATGGCGACAGAACCGAGCGTCGGACCCACAGAAGAACTGCTTTCAAGAGAAATGGGAACGGGAAGCGCGCCGAAATTAAGATTGCGCACGAGATCGCGCGCTTCGGTCGCGGTGAAACGGCCGGTGATGGTCGCCTGTCCGCCCGGGATCGCTTCCTGAATAACCGGTGTGGAAATCGGCTGTCCATCGAGGAAGATGGCGAGCGTCCGGCCGACATTCTCGCTCGTGATTTTTTCAAAAAGCTTCGCGCCGTCGGAGTTGAAATTAAGGATAACTTGCGGCGTGGCGAGGCCTGCGGTCGCGCCCGAACCGAACTGAAGTGCTGCGTTTGAAAGATAACGGCCAGTAAGACCGGTGGAGATAAAAGCAACCGATGAGGTTGCTTGTGGTGATTCTGTTGAACTCGCCGTCGTTGTGGCGAGCCTGAATTCAAGGGTCGGAGTTTCGCCAAGAGCGGCAACAGCGGCCTTAATATCGGTCACGCCTGGCAGGTCAACGATGAGGCGGTCTTCGGTAGTGCCTGAAAGCGCGCTCGCCTGATCGGTCTGGACGAGCGGTTCCGCGACGCCGAATAGATTCACACGGCGCTCTATGACGCCTTGAAGCGCCGAGAGAGCATCGCCACGGTCGCTCGCCGTCGTCTGGCTCATATCTGCCTTGTACACTAGCTCTGTGCCGCCAGCGAGGTCGAGACCGAGCTTGAAACGGTAGGGGCTTGTCGGGTTCGCCTCTGTCGACCACACGAAATAGGTAAGCAAAAGCCCTGCAATAAGTACAACAACTGCAAACACTCGATACCGGATCATGTGTAGAGTATAACTGAAACGCTTTAGAAAGTGAAGTGAGTAAATAAACTATTCCCACGAGGCGACGCCTCGTGATAAAATACAAACATGGCAATGCGGAAAACAGAGTTCGCGATTGATGAGTGGTACCACTGTTATAATCGCGGTGTTGATAAACGAATTGTCTTTGAAGATAAGCGGGATTATTACCGTTTTCTTGAATACTTGTATCTTGTGAATACAAAGACTCCCTTACATCGTGCGGATCTCGGCATATGCGATCTCGAAGAAATTCTACTTCTCCCGCGAAAGGATATATTAGTTGCAATAGGAGGATTTTGTCTCATGCCAAACCATTTCCACTTGATGTTAAAAGAGATTATTGAAGACGGGATTACGACATTCATGCAAAAGCTCGGCACTGCATACACTATGTATTTCAACTCGCGTTACGAACGAATGGGAAATTTGTTCGTAAAGCCGTTTCGATCGCGACATATAGATACTGATCGCTACTTTCAATATCTCATCAATTATTTGCATTGCAATCCTGCGGAACTGTACGAGTCAGAATGGAAAACCGGGAAAATCAACAGACCAAAAGTTATGATTAAAAAGCTTATTGAGTATCCATACTCAAGTCTTGGTGCCTATGGAAGTACGAGATCACCGTTGCGCGCAATTCTTGATGAAACGATATTTGATGTCGTACGCCTATCGCCCGCTAAACAAATGATTGAAAAAGCTCGGACATATTATCTCGAAAATCCTACCATTCCTTAACTACCGCGAGGTACCACGAGGCGACGCCTCGTGGCATTTTACACCCGACTAATTAATTTGTCAAGTACCGGAAAAAGATAAAAGGGTGCGGATGGTTTTGATGGCGATCGCGAGGTCGAGCCCGAAGGAACGATGTTTGAGGTAGTACAGGTCGAACGACAGTTTTCGTCGCGTTCGCTCAACATCGGCAGAACCGCGCGGTGCGTCGGCATCGTTAATCTGCGCCCAGCCGGAAAGGCCGGGGGTAATTAGATGGCGCATGCGGTAGTGTGGAATCTCCCGCTCATAAATTTCCGCGATCTTCGGCAGTTCCGGACGAGGACCGATGAAAGAAAGGTTACCAATAAGCACGTTCCATAACTGCGGTAATTCATCGATACGCGTCTTTCGGAGCAAACGCCCGAGTGTCGTCACTCGATTCTTTTTCTGCTGTTCTGGATCGCCGTGGTCGTCGAAAAGCATGGAACGCAACTTCACTATACGAAATACCCGGCCGTTCCTGCCGATGCGCTCATGGCGGATAAACGGCGAACCGTTTTTCAGAGAAAGGAACATCGCCGCGATACCGATAAACGGAATGGCGACAATAGATCCAACGGCCGCGAGAATAATATCGAATAAACGCTTAGCGGCATCATACATCGCACGGTGCCTAGGCAACGTCTCGAGAAGTTGACCAGCGTGCAAATGCGCAAGCGGCACCCGATCAAAAATTTCCTCATACAATGGTGCGAATTCTAAAAAGAGAATGCCGTTCGTCATGAAATCATAGAGCATCGGCATATCGCGTATGACGACCGAATCGGATGTATCGAGAACGATAATGCGGACGCCGTCTTTTGGGGCGGAAACAATCTCGTCCGCCACAGTGCCATTCGAGAGACCAGTCGTCTCAAGATGGCGGACAAAATGGATAAGATATCGCGAGTTTTCGCGCACTTCGTCATAAAGTTCGAGGACGGCGGGACCAGAACCAACCAGGAGCGCTGGTATGCGGGCGCTCGACTTTATTTCATACTTCATGCGATAAAAACGCCATATGCTCTCGGTCGCCACTGATACGATTAGATAGAGTACAAGAATGGTCTTCGGCGCAATGGAGAGCGGAAGGATAAAGAATAGAACAGCGGCAATCGCTACTGTCGCTGCTTGCGCTCCGAAAATACGCGGGCCCATGACGCGCCGAATCGGCCGCGTCTGTTTTTCATACAAGCCGGCGATATAGAACACTGCCAGCGAAAGAAAGAATATGGGTAAAAATGGCACGAAGTTTGCATCAAAGTAACTAAGGGATGGGAAAGACAGGTTACGGAGAAGAAGAGCAATCCAGAGAGATGCCGCCAACATGAAAAAATCTCCTATAAGCAGAAGTGCCGTCTCGCGGCGGTCGAATGCCATACGTATGGATACTATAACGCAAAAATATATTGTACAGTTGCACTATAGAATATGGAAACTATTGTCAAAAGGAAAATATTATTCATAATAACAAAATCGAATTGGGGTGGCGCTCAGCACTATGTGTATGACTTAGTGACCAACCTACCTCACGAACAGTTCGAGATTGCAGTGGCGCTGGGCGGTACCGGAGAATTACAAAAAAGACTTCGGGAGATTGATATCGCCATCATACCGCTTCAGAGCGTCCAACGTGACCTTTCGATCAATGCTGATGTGACTGGCCTCGCGCATCTCTACCGCGCAATCCGCGCATACAAACCGGACATAATTCATCTCAACTCCTCTAAGGCGGGCGGACTGGGCGCAGTCGCGGCCTGTTTGTCTGGCACTCCTAGAATTATTTTCACTGCACATGGGTGGCCTTTCATGGAGAAAAGAAACACGGCGTGGCGTTTATTCGCGCTATTCGGTTCGTGGGTTACTTCTCTCCTGTCACATACTGTTATCTGTATATCCGACCACGATTTAAAGATTGCGAAGCGAATGCCCTTCATCGCACACAAAGCTGTACGCATATATAATGGCGTTAATCTGCATCCGGTGCTCGATTCCGGAGAAAAAATTCGCGAAGCATTCCCTCATGGTGTGCGCATCACTGGCACCATCGGAGAACTGACGAGAAACAAAAATCAAATTGCACTCATCGAGCAGGCAAGAGATAACCCCAAGATGTATGCCGCTATCGTTGGTGAGGGCGAGGATCGCTCGTATTTGGAGAAAAAAATAGAGGAATACGGACTCGGGAGCCGGGTAAAGTTGTTCGGATTTATGCTGGCGAGCGAAGTGTTACGAGGTTTTGATGTATTCGCCTTGCCTTCAATAAAAGAGGGCTTCCCTTATGTGCTTCTTGAGGCAAGGGTGGCAAGCCTCCCCATTGTTGCTAATCGCGTCGGCGGCGTGGGTGAAATACTCGATGCTAAAGATATGAGTAAATTTTCGCTTGCGCGCATGATAGAAAAAACTATTGCCGTCTACCTTGCCGACAGATAGGTCACCTAGCCACCCAAATACTCGTTCGCGCTTATGTCGCGCGAAGCATCGCGGCCGTGGCGTGCAAGCGAGGTGACGATGCCAAGCGCTGCGAATTCAAGCACAAGGTGCGAACCGCCCGAACTCATAAACGGTATTGTCGTACCAGTCACCGGCATGAGCCCGAGATTGATGCTAACGTGTATCACGAGATGTGCGGCAAAGAGTATCAGCACGCCGAGCGTGAAGAACGCGTCAAAATTGGTCGCCGATGCGCGCGCAATCTGCGCGAGCCGCGCGAAGAGAAGTACATAGGTCGAGAGGAGAAGTATGACACCGATGAAACCCCATTCTTCCGCAAATGCCGCGAAAATAAAATCAGTCTGATACTCGGGTAGGAAACGCAGCTTTGACTGCGTGCCGTATCCAATACCTTTGCCGAAGAGCTCCCCCGAACCGACAGCGATCTTCGCTTGGTAGGCGTTATAGCCTGAACCGTGAATATCGCTTGCTGGATTCACAAAGGAAATGATGCGCGCCCGCTGGTAGGGTTTCAATCCATCAAACCAAAATACTGAAGCAACAATGAGACCAACGCATCCGAGTATAGCGAGATGCTTCTTAGAAATACCTGAAACAAGCATCATCCCGAGCCAGATGGTGCCGAATATAATGGCATTCCCCATATCCGGCTCGACAAGAATAAGCAACATAGGTGTGAGCGCGTATGCGCCCGAAACGATGGTGTGACGGAAATCGCCTATCTCGACATGCCGGCGCGAAAGATATTTGGCGAGTAGCGTGATGAGGGCGAACTTCGCGAGATCCGCCGGCTGGAAAGAGATTTGACCGAATGAGAACCACGCGCGGGCGCCCATCACTGGATGAGTAAAAATGAGAAGAAGCGCAAGAAGTACGAATGAAATTATATATATCGTCATTACAACCGCCGTTCGGCGGATAAATCGCACATCAAGCGTCGAAATACTGAAATAAATACACAGTGCAATGACGATCAAGAGAAGTTGCCGGAGCACGGACGACGGCCCCTGTCCAAACGTACTTATAGTGAGAATACCAAGAAGCGTGAGCACCAGGGCAGGAAGGAGGAGCGTCCAATCTCCGTCTAAGGCGGAAAAAATTCCAGACGCTCTTTTTAACAGATTCACGGAAGTGGAATAATCGGCATTACTTCTATCGAAGCGGGTACACTAGAGAATGCGCTGTTCCAGGTGAACGTCGCCGTCGCATTGCCTTGCGCGGGTATGAGAGGCAGTATCGTTTCCGATGCGGCGATAACATTCTTATACGCATCGCGCACAAAAACGATTGCCCGCACATTCATAAGTGGTAAGGCGCTTCCGTTCGCGAGCACTGCCTCGATGCGCGGCGTGTCTGCGGAGCCGCTTTGTATCGTGTTCGGCACCGTCGGTATGATGCGCGGATCAGTCGTCATAACGAACCAGTGCGGCGAAGATGGATCTATATCAAGGAATGCATTCACGATTGTTTGTTTCCCCGACGGCACATTCGGCACGAGTACTAGCACACGTGTGCCTGGCGGCAGATCAAGTGTACCGGTCAGTTCTTGGATAAGCGACTGGCCATTCCCGTACAACGTTATGCGATAGTGGACATTTTTTGCGGCGGCGTCGGCGTTTTTATTTTCCACTTCTGCGACAACATTCACGCGCCCTGCGCCATTCTGGATTGCCTTCGTGAACAGGACCGTCGGCGGTTGCTCTTGTGCGGCACAGAGATATGAGCACGGACCGCCACAGTCTACACCCGTCTCCCCTTGATTTATGGCCCCGTCGGTGCATGTCGGAGTTTTATAAAAAATAGCTACAGATACGATTGTTAAAAACACAACAACTACAGCTCCAACAATCAGTAGAATAATAAATCTCCTTTTTGCGGCCCAGGACATGCGGATAGTATAGCAAAACCGTCCGTCTTACGTCTGAGTGATTTTTTCAAGTGCTTGGTTCTGGCGGTTAGCTACTCTCTCCATCTGTAATGAGTGGGCTCGCGGGAATTTCTAGCAAGAAATTATCCGTGAGTGACCCTACGACCAAATTATGGATTGAACTTGAAGGTTGAAAGGATTTGCTTATACGTATTTTTGTAATCGTTGCTTAAATCAATTTCCGATGGTTGTAGATTGAAAAGCACAACGAATCGTTGTACTGTCTTTTTACTGTGTCTACCACAATTGATGTTGAAACTATTTTTTTATCGAAAACAGACCCGCTAAAACTGAACTCAGTATTGCACTCCACTTGTGTTGGCGTCTTTGCTTTTGATACTTGAAAAGTAAAAACTCCATGTGATGACTCATAACTATCGAATTCAAGATTCGCGGGGTACTGCATCTGAAATCCATATTTTTGATTTTCATATGTCTTCCATCCAGCTATTTTAGAATCTGAGGTCTGTGCCGTTGAAGTTGCTTGTTGCGACGCAACATTCCCAGACACCGGCTGATTTGTCTGATTCTTCTGCAGATACGCATATGCTCCACCAGCGAGCAAAAGCGCAATAATCGCCAAGATTAACGGAAGTGCAAAACCCTTATGTGAGTTTTTCATGCTACAGGTTATATCACAAACTTAACGAAAGATGTCGTCGTGCGTGCCGAGGTTAACAAGAAGAAGCACGAGGACATTCTCGTGTATCTGATACATAAGTAGCAGGTCATGTTGTAGATGACATTCACGATATTTTTTGAATTCTCCCGCCAGTTGATGATCGCGTTGTCTTGGGTCTAGCTTTTCTCCACGAGCAAGTATTCGAACAGTTTGTTCGAGAATGTTCCGGTCAAAATCTTTGTGCCGAGAGAGTCTCTTAAAAGCAGTCTTATAACGGCGCGAGAGTTTAACTCTATACATACGCTACTTCTCACTAAGAATATCTCGATGTGCTTCCTCTATGGTCGCGTAGCTTTTACCATATTTGAGTGCCTTTTTTGCTTCTTTGACAATTTGCAACTTCTTTTCTCTAGGCAGGTAGTCAAAACTCCACACTGGAAATGGAATGGACTTAGTGTGCATCACCTGCGTGAGATAGAGCTTCACTCCCGAGGACATATCAAGCCCCATAGAACGGAAAGTTTTTTGTGCCGCGTTTTTGGTCTTGGCGTCAATGCGAATTTGCAAGGTTGTAGTCATACAAACAAGTATATACCTATCTATTTCTATGTCAATACAATGTCATTACACATTGTGGATAACAAAAAACGCCACTTGTAGGAGCGTTTTTTGTTTCAAGTGCTTGGTTCTGGCGGTTAGCTACTCTCCCCATCTGTAACGATGAGTACCATCGCCGCTAGGAGGCTTGACTGCCGAGTTCGGAATGAGATCGGGTATAACCCTCCCGCCGAACCACCAGAACCGAACACTCGAATGAGTTTTCGGGACATAGAATACAAGAAGGTAAAAAGTGCGTGAAATAATTGTGCTACACAGAGTTCCGCACGAGAGACTGGACATATTAGTACTCCTCGGCTCCACGCCTTGCAGCGCTTCCACCTAGAGCCTATCAACCTAGTCATCTCCTAGGAGTCTCATAACGATTCCTAATCTTGGAGCACGTTTCCCGCTTATATGCTTTCAGCGGTTATCGCAACCCGACATAGCTACCCAGCGGTGCCCTTGGCAGGACAGCTGGTAGACCAGAGGTCAGTTCATCCCGGTCCTCTCGTCGCTTCGTCCCCTGTTTCCAGGAGCGCAGACTATATCTTCATCCGTTCCCACTAATCGGGACGAGGATGATGGCATCTTACCCATGTGAGCTGTCGTTCTATGTGGAACGATTCCTCAACACATGAGTCCGCGCGTCTTTCAGCGCGAGTCGTTACGGGGTCAAACCAAAAATGGTGAATAACTTTTGTACGGAATTAACTTCTTTAGAATATCGCGCACTTGCGCATACCCATTGATTCGCAATTCAGTCATGCCGTCATTTCTTCTTGAAATGCAGCCGATACCGAACCTCTGCTGAATCCAATACAATTCTCTTTCATGTCGCGTATCTTGATAAAAGCATATGGTAGCCATAAGGCGTTTTTTCAACGCTCCGTCTTTACGCTTCTTTATCTGAAACATAAGACTGCCATCGCCATCAAGAAAATCTGCGACATACGCTAGATTTATTTTTGATCGACTTCCCACGGTATTATCATAGTGCTATTCTGGTCCTCAAGCGAGTTTGATATCAACAGGACCGCGAGATATCAAACTCTAAAACCAGAAGCACCGTAGACTTCACCGTTATAAGCCACATTATCATCAGAGATCTCTCTCTGAAGTAGCAATTCTTTACTAGGGACGACCCTCCTCAAGAATCAACGCCTGTAGTAGATAGGAGACCAACCTGTCTCACGCATCTACGTTTACTCCGATTACTCGGAGGATCGGACTGTAACTTCGTCGGTTCTCGACGATCAACATTCAGTCTCTACGGGTCAATTCTTATCGCTCATGGTGAGCGGAGTCGAACCATTCCCTCGGTGTTGTCCTCGCGTACACAACGCGATCGGATTTCATCGATATCAGTTGATTTCTTCGCGCGTATTCCTACGCGCAACCGCCGTGATTTTTGTCTTACTAACCTCGTGGATTCAGACCGCTCAATTCCCCATTTCAAGATGACATCTTGAATGAGACACTGAACGGTCTGAACCCAGCTCGCGTACCTTTTTAATTGGCGAACAGCCAAACGCTTGGGAGCTTCTCCACCCCCGCGCTAAGGTGAGCCGACATCGAGGTGCCGAACTCCGCCGTCGCTATGGACGCTTGGGCGGAACTAGCCTGTTATCCCCAGGGTAACTTATATCCGTTAATCTCTGGCCGCGTCTAAGGCGTACCATCGGTTCACTATGCTCTGCTTTCGCATCTGCTCGACATGTACGTCTCGCAGTTAAGCTCTCTTATGCCATTACACTATCGGCACGGTTTCCATTCGCGCCTAGAGAACCTTAATAGACTCCTCCGTTACTTTTTAGGAGGATAGCGCCCCACCAAAACTACCCGCCACGCACGGTCCCCCGTTGGATCCCAACGGGGTTAGACATTGCACACAACAAGAATGGTATTTCACTGATGGATCCACACCAGCCGAAACCGATGCTTCAAATCCTCCCATCTATGCTACGCATGCAGCACGCAATGCCAATACGAAGCTGTAGTAAAGCTCCTGGGGTCTTTTCGTCTAACTACAGGTATCCGGCATCTTCACCGGAAGTGCATTTTCACCGAGCGAGTCCTCGAGACAGTTTTCCAGTCATTACACCATTCGTGCACGTCGGAACTTACCCGACAAGGAATTACGCTACCTTAGGACGATT
>Ga0100397_1002810_pt1 | contig 10015 bp, 9 predicted proteins | sample CryGeymeta201521_FD_81550 | JGI IMG/M metagenome (GOLD analysis project Ga0100397, IMG submission 81550) | Groundwater microbial communities from Crystal Geyser aquifers in Utah, USA - Crystal Geyser metaG 2015-21 | ecosystem: Environmental > Aquatic > Deep subsurface > Groundwater | place: USA... | reverse complement strand
GTCAATCCCTATAAGAAGTTATCACCTCGGTCGGTAACATTTTATATGATTCAACAACCTGCAGTTGGGTGACATACTTAAATGATTTGACACGTCCCTTCAATCGTCCCGAAACCTGATCTAGTTCAGATAGATAGTAGACACTTCAGAAGGAGAGTCAGCTTGCACTTTAACTTTGAGACTTGCCCTAGTAGTTTTCTATGTCATTGCGAGCCGAAGGCGTGGCAATCTCATTTCAGAATGGCATCGTGAGAGCAGTGGTGGATCCATCCCCATGGAGATTGTGGAGCCTGTTCCGAGCGCAAGCGAGGAATCCCTGCTCCCAGTTTGCTTCGGCTACGCCTCGCAATGACAAGGGGAGAGATCAAGTGTCACTAATCATATGAACGAGTACACTCGAACTACCAGAAACCCCCGAGACAGCTTGGTCAACCTCATTTGTGGGCTGTCTGGAGGAAATAGCATCCACTCATTTCCTCGCCCCACTGCTTAATGAGTGGAAAGAAGGTGAAATAGGCATAGGCAAGGCTACAAACTAATCTCCGAGATACACGGTATTAAAGATGAGCAAATTGTGCTAAATGTGAGCGCACCTATCACTACGAGCTGAAAAACATTTATGTAGATAAGCGTGGCAAGCCTATCATCGAGGATATAATCCAGTGCAAAGGTTGCGGGAGCATCGAAAGGCTAAAGACTCTCGACCAAGGACTAATAAGGGACGAGTTGGGGTTATTAGACAAGGACTCCCCTTTCAAGTTTTTATTCGTACTTTACTTCTAACCCATCAGTTTTACTAAGCTTGAAAAAGGAAATAAAGCGCTTCATAGAGTCATCCTCTACTTCAACCTTTTTGCCCAATTTCTTATGCTTTCTGAGGAGATATCCTTTGAGATTAGGGGCAAAGACGAACGATATGCCTGAAGTCATAAAGTCTCAATAGCATTTTTGCCCTCCACCTTATATTCATTGACGGCAAAATCCATAAAGACATTGGTCTCATCCATACTGTCAAATATCAAAGTATTCCCTCTGGCAATGCCGAGTAATTTAGCTGATTCCATCATGGCATCGCGCTCAAGGCAAGATTCCATAATCTTGTGATTTAACTCCTTGTTTGCCTTTCTATGCATTTTGTACCTTTCTACAAAGTTCGTATTACCCTTTTGCAACCCTGAATCAAGTTCAGGGCATAGTACGCTCCTCTTTGAAGGCTCTCAAAAATACCTCTGGTATTTCTGGTAGATAGCGTATTGAAATTTCAATCTCCTTTCTCATCACCGAATTTGCGAGATAGCTCGCCGTATTTGACCCAGCCGCCGCTGTTCAGTGCGTAGGTCATCGCTGACGAAACAGCTCGTTAGCTGATTTACCTCCCCGATCCGGCTGAGGCGTTGTGTTCCAGATGTTCGTAGCCAGGGCAAGCCACTTATTTGCCTCCTGTATGGACTTGAACTTCCCCGTTCGCTTGTAAATCTCTTCCACGAATCCATCGAAATCGTTGCTCATCATATGCGATAAGACGATAGCTTTCCATTCTTCTGGTGATATAATCAGTTTCACTTTGCCTTCCTTTTGGGCTGCTTCAGACATACGGGCTACCGCTGCTTCAAGGGTATCATCATGAGGATGCTCAATTTTCTTTAATTCCTCCGGCACTTTTACTCTTCCTTGGAGAAATCTCTCCACTTCTATAGGGCTAGGTTGGAAAACACTTTTCAAGCGTGAGCGCATCCCTGGCCCTGGCAGAATCGGCCATGCCAACCAACCTGGACCGACTAGCCAACAGTTTCGTGTAGTGGGCAAGATATGGGCGGATACAGCCTGCCCTCTATGCAGGATATGGCTTAATACCGGACCATTTATAGTAAACTGCTCATCTTCTGACTCCATATAGAAACCCCGACCAGATATGATCCCAGTGGCTACGCCGGTGACATATCTTGTCTTTTGGATGGCGTTAAGAACTGAACTAAGTCTTGGCTGTTTTAACAGGGCATTGGCTGCCAGCTCAGCGGGGTGTCTACCATTAGGTAGTTTAAAGTTAAAGGCAAACCAGCCCAGAAACCGCCGCTCGCGGCTGTTAATATCGCCAGTATCAGCCATGTAGTTAACTGGGTCTGGTTCAAAATACCCAAAAAACTCACCTCGAGCACTTGCCCGAATATCAGCAATAGCTTCACTTCCAGCACACCATCCAACTAATTGCTCTACTCTACTAGAAGTTATCGCCATAGCTCACTCACTGGATAAGCTTACACCTATATCTTCAAGCCACTCCAAAGCCCCTTCCTTCATCTTATCATTCTTAAAGCAAGACCACCTTTCCCTTTCTTCAGGATAACGAGCCATTACATCCTTGAATCGGCAGAAGGCACCTTTACCATTTATTGCCACCTCAAACAATTCTCTAAGGTGCTCATCCTCTACAGTGGCAATGAAATCTTCCATATCTTCGTGGCCTTCGTGCGATTCCGCCTTTGGTATCGGCTCGTTACATTTCACAGGTTAGCTTATATTATAACCCAAGCGGCTAGCAAAGGTAGAGGGCCACCCTTCCCCCCTATTCCTTTCTACCGGCGGGAGGGAGTTAGAGGGAGGGGAAAATTCACCCTCACGTCCCTCTGTAAATCCTAAATTCTAAGCTCTAGATTCTAAACAAATTCAAAATACTAAATGCAAAATCCAAGGAACTAACTGGTTTTGAATTTTGGTTATTAGTGCTTTGATATTGTTTAGCATTTGATATTTAGTGCTTAGGATTTTCCTCTGTGTTCTCCCTTCAAGGGAGAGGGATTTGTGCGAAGATTTTTGCAACATACTATAATTTGACTGGCTTGCTGATAGAACGCTAAGGGTCAGTACTAACAATTGAACTGGTGATGACTCGCTCCAGATCGATGCTATCCCACATTGCGGTGAATTGGTAAATAACCTCGCTATCCTTCTAAAGGTGATGGTAATTATCTTATGGCTTACATTCGCGTTTATAATTTTCCCTGTGCGGCTATTTGAGATATAATTCTTTGTTGTCGTTTCCTTTATCATGAAGAAGATTCGGAATTTACTAGATAGGCTGATTCTTAATTGGTTGAGCATCATACCGAAAAGCATCCGTAAGGCTCGTAGCAGCGAGGAAGCAGGCAAACATACAGGGACCCCTAAGAAGCAGACCTATTTCGTCTTTGCTATTGTTGCTCTGGCGCTTCTGATGTCGGGGATAGACTTCACGATTGTAGCTGTAAGCTTGCCAACCTTTCTCACTGACCTCCGAGCAAATTTAGCCTTGGTAGGCTGGACCATTACCGGCTATCAATTCTCGCAGAGCATAATCATGCCAATAGCTGGTAAGCTGAGCGATGAGTGGGGACGGAAACGGGTGTTCTTGGTTGCTGTGATTGTTTTTACAGTTAGCTCAATGGCCGCTGGCTTAGCGCCGAATATATTCTGGCTTATTGTGTTTCGGGTTATTCAGGGTATGGGTGGAGGTGCTTTTCTACCTTCGGCAACAGGCATTGTCAGCGACGCCTTTGGCGAACGGAGAGCGCCAGCAATCGGCCTCTTTGGCAGCATCTTCGCTATTGGTGGCATTCTAGGACCAAATATGGGTGGCTTTATCATAGATAACTTTTCCTGGCGCTGGATATTTTTCGTTAATGTTCCCATTGGCGTGATACTCCTGTTGTTCGGAACGAAAGTGTTGCCAAGAAGCAGTGCAACCAATAATTTTCCCAATCGTCAAATAGATATTGCCGGGATGGGATTATTTATTGGAGCAGTCCTGGCAGTGCTTTTTGCCATAACCAACTGGGCAAATGATCCGGCGGGAGTTGGAGTAGTGACCTGGGTCTTATTTGCTATAGGCGGGACCCTTTTTGTCCTTTTTATAAGGCACGAAGATAAAACCGCTCAGCCAATGATAGAAACAAAATTGCTGCGATGGCGTCCCTTCCTGGCGGTCAATATTTACAATTTCATCTTTGGAGCAGTGGCCTTTGGCTTGCTTTCATTTATTCCTTATTATGCTACTGTTGCTTATGGAATGACAGCCGGGCAGAATGGTCTCCTGCTAACTCCCCGCTCGGTGGCAATGATGGTAGTAACCGCCGTAACCAGCGTATTTATAATCCGCTTTCGGTACCGGATACCTATGATCATTGGTCTAGTTCTTATATCATTGAGTCTCTTTTTGTTGAGCCGCGGCTACCACGATGTAGCCGTCCTCGGGCTAGGTTTCCATAATTTGTTGCTATTAGCATTGCTAGTGATGCTTTCTGGGATAGGCATGGGGATAGCTAACCCCGCCGCCAATAATGCCGCTCTTGACCTTATCCCGGAGAAGGTCGCCGCAGTAGCCGGAATTCGTGGCATGGCCCGGGTTATTGGTGGCGTGGTAGGCACAGCAACAGTGACACTGGTTCTCAGTTACTTTTCTGATCAGGCACTGGGCATGCAGGATATCTACACTGGATTTGCATTCTTGCTGTTACTTTTAATCCCGATCGTTTTCCTGATTCCCGATTCAGCACGCCAGCGACGGAAACACCTTGGTTCTATGCCCGAATAGAAATCTCAGGAGCCCTTCGAACCTTAAAATGTATTTAAGCTACAATTGGCTATACTGGCAAAACGCTTTATATCATGGATTGCCCGCACCCGCTGCAGGAGAGGTGGGTGCGAGTAGTTCAGAAAAACGTAGAATGCGTGTGGCGTCAGGTTTGATAGGTTTGTGGCAGAAAGTTTCTTTAACGCATTGATTAGACTAACTGGCTCATCTATGGTCTCGGCCGCAAAGCAATCAGCTTCGTACTCATTCCTTCGGGAAATCATTTGCATTAATACCGAGAACACTAATTCTATCGGAGTGTATAGCAAACCAAGGAACAGCAGGCCGGCATAGGTAGATAGCTGTGTCATGTAAAAGGCTTGGTACAAACCTGGGCTACCTAGCAATAGCGACAGTAAAAAGAATATTAGTCCCGTATGCAAAATACCGATTATGACTCCCTGCAGAACATGTTTTTTCTTGTAGTGCCCGATTTCATGCGCGAGCACGGCCACCATTTCCGCAACGTTGTGTTTCCCTATCAACGTGTCAAACAGAGCAATGCGCTTGTTACGACCAAACCCAGTGAAGAAGGCGTTCGATTTGCTGGATCGCTTGGAACCATCTATCACAAAAACATTTTTGATAGGGAAATTGACCGAATGAGCATATCTGAGAATGGCCTCTTTCAACTCTCCCGACGCCAGCGGCGTGAACTTATTAAACAGTGGCATAATCCATGTTGGAGCTACATACTGCATGACTAACGAGAATATAGCGACTGCGGCCCAGCAATAAAGCCAGGCATAATGACCAGCATACTCAAATAATGCCAGGATAGCTGCCAGAAGCGGTATGCCCAACAGCAGAGCCATGCCAAGTCCTTTCACTCTATCCAGGAAGAACATGCGTGGGGTCGTCCTGTTAAAGCCAAAGCGCTCTTCAATAACGAAAGTGCCATAAATGCTAAACGGTAACATAAGGAGACCATAAGCTAAGAAGAGAATGCCGATGTAGAGCAGCCCACTGACAACGGGCACAAAGCTCCAGGCTCTGATAACTTGGTCGAAATAATTAAAGCCTCCGGCAAACCAGAAAGCCAGTAGAATAAACAATGTGAAGGCACTGCTTACCAAACCAAAACGTGTGGTTGCACGAATGTATTCTTGAGATTTGCGGTAGTCTTCAGCCTTATAGATCCCTTCCAGTGTAGGAGGCAATTCGAGCTTCAGGGCCTTCAGATTAAGCAGGTTAGCAACCAGCTCGAGGACAAACTTCAACAGAAGGGCAACAAGTACTATTATGGAAAATACGTTCATGATTGTGTGTCAATTACGCGCTATCACTGGTCACTCTCTAGCATAAGCATTCTGTCTGGGATAAGCAAGTATTATGCCGTCAGATTACACATTATGACGGATTGTGCACTAAGCGCGCGGCAGGCTCAGTCCCTCATAATGAAAAAGCATAGTATCATTGTGTAGGGTGGTTTTAAAGAGCCCATCACCCTTTTCATTACAGTCTATTTATCCTGAATCAAGTTCAGGACATGTTTCAAGCACCCCCAAAGCTTAGCGGACAACCTAAGTCTTGTCTAACCTTTATTTCTCCCGAATAGCAATCCATCGAATACCCAATCATGTCGGCAGCTATCAAGGCGGAACCGTCTCCTGTCCTATTTTACCATCTTGAATCGATTGGTTGAAGGTCTCCTGCTGAACAAACCGCTAGTCTGTGCAAGCTAGGGCAGGATGCAAGAGTGAGACATATGCCGATACACGTTCTATCTATGTCGCTGGTAATTTGCAGCATCTTGGTAGCTCATTTATAATAATGGGCGAGTGAGATGACAAATGTAGCAGGACATGATCTGAAAGAACTTCTTGGACTTCTCAGAGACAGAAGTGCCTATTGTGACGATTAATATGAATTGATGAAACCGAATAGATCCGGCGAGGCTGGACTACAAATGAGAATGGATAGAGGAGAGGTTTTGCTAAACATATGAATTATCGCAGTGACATAAGAAATATAGCTATTATCGCCCACGTTGACCATGGTAAGACTACTCTGGTAGACGCCATGCTTAAGCAAAGCAGGGTCTTTCGGGATAACCAGAAAGTGGGCGAGTTAATAATGGACCAGGGCGACCTGGAGCGAGAAAAAGGCATTACTATCATGGCTAAAAATACAGCCGTAGTTTACCGGGGAGTCAAAATCAATATCATCGATACTCCAGGCCATGCCGATTTCAGCGGAGAGGTGGAGCGGGTCATAAGTATGGCGGATGGTTGCCTGCTTCTAGTGGACTCTATAGAAGGTCCCATGCCCCAGACTAAGTTTGTGCTTCGCAAAGCTCTGGAAAAGAGTCTAAGACCCATTGTGGTTATTAACAAAATAGACAGACAAAATTCGCGGATAGCAGAGGTGCTTAAGCTCACCGAGGACCTATTCCTGGAATTAGCTACCAGCGCCGACCAGCTTGATTTCCCGGTAGTATATACCAGTGCCACGGAAGGTACAGCCGTAAGCGAACCAGGTATGAAAGGCAAAGACATCACTCCTCTCTTCGAATGCATCTTAGAAAAAGTACCACCACCGCAAATTGAAAGCGGGCCATTTCAAATGCTGGTTTCTAACCTAGACTATGAAAGCCACAAAGGTAAAATAGCTATTGGTAGAATCTGGAGAGGCAAAGTTGCCCCCCACGACCAAGTAGTTAATATGAGTGCTGATGGGAGCATAACTCTTTATGCGATTGGTGAAGTACTCACGTATCTCGGTCTCAAGCGCTTGGAGGTAGCAGAAGCCGAGGCGGGTGACATAGTAGCTGTGACCGGACTCGAAAAAGTCAGCATTGGAGATACCATTGCCAGCCCGGAGCGGCCTGAAGCTCTACCACGCATAGAAGTTGGCGAACCAACGGTAGAGATGGCCTTCGGAGTAAACACCTCACCGTTCGCCGGTCGCGAGGCGTACTTTAGCACCACGCGCCAGTTACGGGCACGACTCTACAAGGAACTGGAGACCAATCTCAGTCTCAGGGTACAAGATACAGATAGCCCGGACACCTTCCTGGTAAAAGGGAGAGGAGAACTGCATCTGGCTATTCTGATTGAGACCATGCGCCGGGAGAGCTACGAATTTGAGGTCTCTAAGCCAGAAGCCATTACCAAGGTAGTTGACGGCAAGCTTATGGAACCCGTGGAGACTCTTACCATTGATACCAGAGATGAATATATTGGAGCTTTGACCGAGATGCTGGGCAAGCGGCAAGCTCAGCTTACGGATATGCGCAACGATGGTCATGATAATGTACATTTAGAATTCCATATACCTACAAAAGGACTCATTGGTTTCCGTGGTGCTTTTCTTACTGCCACCCGTGGTGAAGGCATAATGAATACCGCTTTTCTTGGCTATGAGGCATGGCATGGAGATATAGCTTCGACTCGTAATGGAGCACTGGTAGCATCGGAACAAGGTATAGCTGTTGCCTATGGTCTAAATAATGCCCAGGGGCGGGGCCTCACATTCATTGAACCCAGTACACCAGTCTATGAAGGTATGATGGTGGGGCTGAATTCACGGTCACAGGACATAGCCATCAACGTATGCAAAGAAAAGAAGAAGACTAATGTACGCTCGTCAACATCCGACATTGCCGTAAAGCTCACTCCTCCCGTGAAGCTGAGCTTGGAGCAAGCCATTGATTTTATCAATAAGGATGAACTGGTTGAGGTAACTCCTGAGAATATCAGATTGAGGAAGAAGTTACTCACCCAGGCACAACGGTTGAGGGACATCTCCTCTGCCCGGCGCAGCATAAAAGCATAGACTATTGATCTCGTTCAGATAGATGGGTGACACTTTATATGCTTGTGAAATTGGGTAATAATCCCCATGTCATTGCGAGCCGAAGGCGTGGCAATCTCATCTCAGAATGGCATCGTGAGAGCAGTGGATAGTCTCATCCCCATAGAGATTGCTTCGTCGCATACGCTCCTCGCAATGACAAAGGGAGGTCAAGTGTCACTAATCACATGAACGAGTACATCTATTGCCAGTTTGTGCTAATATCCAATGAAAGAAGAATGGCAGATATTATCGAGGGTAGAAATCCTGTAATTGAGGCACTGAAGACTGGCCGTCCCATAAACAAAGTATTGCTCGCCCGCAATATTGGGCTTCATTCGGCAGTTGCCGAAATATTGCACCTTTCCAAATCTAGAAGGATCCCCGTTGAATACGTGGAAAGACGGTATATTGACAAGTTAAGCGCAACTTCCTCTCACCAAGGGGTTATTGCTTACGCCTCAATCAAGGAATATGTTGCCTTGGAAGATTTACTCACCATCTCTAGCGAAAAAAACGAATCGCCCTTTTATTGTATCCTGGATGGTATTGAAGACCCGCAGAATCTAGGAGCAATTATAAGAACTGCCGAAGCGAGCGGTACTCATGGTGTGATTATCCGCTCAAGAAGAGCTGTGGGGCTCACCGCAACGGTGGCTAAGGCATCGGCTGGCGCTGTGGAGTATGTGCCGGTGGCACGGGTATCTAACATCTCCCAGGCCATGGTGGCATTGAAAAGAAGCGGTGTCTGGGTTGTTGGCATAGACCAGAGTGGCGAAATCCTATACACCCAGGTGGATTTCAAATTGTCGACAGCGATTGTAATAGGTAGCGAGGGCAAGGGACTGTCAGATTTGGTCAAGAAAAGATGTGATTCTCTGGCGTCTATCCCTATGCTAGGGAGGATTACCTCACTTAATGCCTCTGTCGCAGCAGCGTTAGTGATGTACGAAGCTTTCAAACAAAGAAGCTGCTAGTTTCCCATTCTTTCATCCACAGCCATTAGCATTGGCAGACAGTAATAAGCCAGATTGTGCAATCTCGATCCTCGCCATGGTTTCAATCCACGCCCTCGCACGGAGGGCGACCAACCGGTTCACCCCCACATGCGTGGGGAATACTGTGGATACCACAAGACTTGGCAACATCCCTAACGGTTCACCCCCACATGCGTGGGGAATACTGCTCCACTCATACCCTTCCACAAGCGCCACTGCGGTTCACCCCCACATGCGTGGGGAATACTCTGCCATTTCAAATCTTCCCCTCGCTCCGCTGCGGTTCACCCCCACATGCGTGGGGAATACGTGGTAAGGGCGACAAGGATAGAGTTATACCCCGGTTCACCCCCACATGCGTGGGGAATACGCGGGCTTCTCTTCCTTCTCGGGCTCTTGTGCCGGTTCACCCCCACATGCGTGGGGAATACTGTATGTCATTCTGACCATTCTGGGCATAATGCGGTTCACCCCCACATGCGTGGGGAATACACATCGTGGCTAGCTTTGTGTGTTTCCTCTAGCGGTTCACCCCCACATGCGTGGGGAATACGAACTTAAAATGGTTTCATCGGATAGTGATATCGGTTCACCCCCACATGCGTGGGGAATACCC
>Ga0100397_1002800_pt1 | contig 10044 bp, 8 predicted proteins | sample CryGeymeta201521_FD_81550 | JGI IMG/M metagenome (GOLD analysis project Ga0100397, IMG submission 81550) | Groundwater microbial communities from Crystal Geyser aquifers in Utah, USA - Crystal Geyser metaG 2015-21 | ecosystem: Environmental > Aquatic > Deep subsurface > Groundwater | place: USA... | reverse complement strand
ATTTTCTGTTAGTAAAAAAACAAAACCGGCGGATAGCTGACAATCAGGTCGTTTTAGATTTTGTTTGTTTGATAAGAACTCTTTTGTACTGTAAGTATAATAGGGGAGTGCCTGTGTGTCAAGGTAATTTGACCAAAAGATACGGTGTTGGTTTGGGGAGAGGTCAAGGGTGGGGAGAAGGATTTGGGGTCAGGCTTTGGTAATTAGGTATTGACTTTCCCCTGATATGCTTATCTCTTTCTGTATTCCGTATTTCTCCATCCTCCGACGAAGGCTGTTTCTATTTATACCCAGAAGCTTTGCAGCCTTTACCTGATTCCCTTTTGTTTTCATAAGTGCCTTTATTACAAGCATTTTCTCCAGGGATGAGATCACATCCTTATCCCCGGTTGGCGATAAAGGGATTTCTTCAAGAAGTCTGTCTAAGATTCTATCCAACTCTGAGGCCAGCTCCCCTTCTTTTTCCAGGGGATGAGCCCTATTTGTTTCCTCCTCAAAAGAGAGGTCTTCCTGGACAATGACTTCCGACTTACATCTAATAATGGCCTTTTTGACAACGTTCTCCAGTTCTCTGACATTGCCGGGCCAATGATAACCCATCAATACATTGACTGCCGATGGAGTAATATCCTTTGTTTCTTTATTCAACTCAGGGCTTGACTTTTTTATGAAGTACCTTACCAAATCCTCTATGTCCCCCTTCCTTTCCCTCAAGGGCGGAAGGTAAATAGAGACTACGTTCAAACGGTAATAGAGGTCTTCTCTGAACCTTCCTTCAGCGACTTCCTTTCTCAGGTCCTTATTGGTGGCGGCTATCACCCTGATGTCAACCTTTATTGTTTCGTTTCCTCCCAATCGTTCAAACTCCATCTCCTGTAATACACGAAGCATCTTGGCTTGAAGAAGAAGAGACATGTCCCCGATTTCATCCAAAAATATGGTGCCTCCACTTAACTGTTCAAGCTTCCCGATCTTTCTTAGTCGAGCGTCGGTAAATGCCCCTTTCTCATAACCAAAAAGCTCCGATTCCAGGAGGTTATCCGGTATGGCAGCACAGTTTATGGCCATAAACAGTTTGTTTCTTCTCATACTGTGTTTATATATAGCCCTGGCAACCAGTTCTTTTCCAGTACCACTTTCTCCGGTTAAAAGAACCGTTATATCTTTCCCGGCCACCTGCCCTATGTACTTGTATACCTTTTGCATTTCAGGCGAGTTTCCAACCATGATGTCCCCGTTCGGTTCCCCTTCTTGGGAAGGGGACAGGGCAACCTTTCTCTTCATCATCTCTGTCACGGATAAGGCGCTGGATATAGTCGTCTTCATCCAATCGATATCAAAGGGTTTCAGGGTGTAGTCGTATGCCCCTAACCTCATGGCCTCCACCGCGGTTTCCATAGTTCCATACGCCGTCATAATTATAATATGGAGTTTGGGATCTATGCTCTTGATCTTTCTCAGGGTGGTGATTCCATCGATCCCGGGCATCCTGATATCCATTATTACCAGGTCTGGGGTATCCCTGCTGATGATGTCTACGGCTTCTTCCCCGGACGAGGCAGAAAGGACAACATAACTCTCGGAAAAGACCTTTTTAAAAGAGTAATGAACGTTGGGCTCATCATCAACGACCAGTATCTTTTTCATTGTACTACCTCTATGGGCAGGCTTACGGTAAATGTAGCACCAATATCCGGGGTACTATCCACTTCAATTTTCCCTCTATGCTCTTCAACAACCCGATGGACGATGGCCAGCCCCAGCCCCAGTCCTTTGGCCTTTGTGGTTACAAAAGGCTGAAATATCCTTTCCTTTATTGATTCCGGGATGCCAGAACCGCTATCCTTTATCTTGACCTGGATAAAACCTCCGATAGCCTCTGAGGAGACTTCCAGCTCTCCCCCATCTTCCATAGCGTCTATGGCATTAAGAAACAGGTTGAGAAATAGCTGAGCCGTCTTCTCAGGATAACAGGATATAGAGGGGAGTGGTAAAAGTGTCTTTTTGAGTTTCATCCTCTGTTGAGAAAGACGGTGCTCTACGAGAAGAAGGGTGTTTTCTAAGACCTGGTTTATATCCATTTTCTGCTGCTCTGGCTTTTCTCCCCGGGCGTAGTTCAAAAACTGGGTCACTATTCTATTCATGCGGTCCAGCTCGTTCTCGATTATAGTCGCATCCTTTTTATCGGGGATAGACAGGGAGTGGAAAAGCATCTTGACTATGGTAAGGGGATTTCTAATCTCGTGGGCCACCTCAATTGCCATCTCTCCCAATACCCCGAGTTTCTCTGTCTCACGTATTCTCTCTTCCAGTCCTATCATCTGTTCATACAGCCTGGCATTCTCAATAGCAATGGCAGATTGGTCGGCAAGGCTGGAAAGGAGCTGGATTTCTTCTGAGGTAAACCTGTGTTGTGCAGCGGTATAGGTGTTAATAACCCCTATTATTCTCTCTTTGACCATCATAGGAACAGAAAGGAGGGAACATAGACCCACTTTTTTTGCCAGATCAAGATGTCTGTATCCCTTCTCTTTTCGAACATCCAGGATCATCAGAGGTTTTTTAGTCCTGACCACCTGACCTATTAAGCTCTCATCCACCTTAAGATTGGGCTTCAATGTTATAGTCCATACCCCCTCCATGGACGGCTTTAATCACTAATTCGTCTCCACCCGAATTCAGCAGCATGAGTGAAGAGACTTTGGTATTCATCAGGTGTGAGGCTTTTTCCACGATTGTCTCAAGAACCTTTTCTAAGTTCAGGGTTTCGGTAATGACCTTTCCTATGTCAAATAAGGCTGAAAGCTCTTCTACTCTCCATTTCAGGGTCTCATAGAGCTTGGCGTTTTGAATGATTTTAGCCGATTGGCTGGCCAGGGTGAAGATCAGTTCCATATCTTCCTGGGTGAATGCGGATGCCCTTGTGCTGTCCACATTAACCACCCCTATAACCTCGTCTTCCAATATCAGGGGGACTGCCAGCTCTGATTTTACGTCTTTATCTATCTTTATGTATCTTTTATCTCTTGTCACATCAGGCACCAGGACCGGTTTCCCCTGTTTTGCTACCCAGCCTGTAATGCCTTCACCTATCTTGAGTTTGGTGTCACTAACCACCCGGGGAGGGAATCCACGGGCTACCTCGATATTCAAGATCCCAGAATCCCTGTCGATCAACATCAACGAACCTGTCGTAGCCTTTGTAATCTTTACTGCCGCATCTATAATCAGATTCAGAACCTCCTGGGGCTCCAGGGTTGAACTGATGACCCTCGACAGATTGTAAAGCTCGGTCAATCTGGAATTTTCAACCATCCCACTCTTCCAGCCCGTCTTCCGCTATGGTCTCTCCCCTTTTGGGCTGCACCTTTCTATAGACTTCAAGAGGGTCTCTCCTCTCTCCGCCAACCTTTAAGAGGTCATCTTCGATTGAAATCCCAAACAACCGCTCATTCTCTTGCAGGTAGGGAAGGATCAACTCCCAGTCTCTTCCTTCCAGCGGCACGATCTCTCCCCCGTTCAACCGCTGATCGTCCACCGTGCTGTGGGGGTCACGGACATAAATGGCGCCGCCTGATGCCAGGGAAAAGAGGTTGGAACCCGGGTACGGAACAGATTGAGGTATGACGGTCCCGTCACTGTTGAATTCCATACCGTTCAACACTACAAAGCCGCCTCCGTTATGAGGGTCGCCGGCCATAAACGACTCGGCAAGGTAATCGAGGCAAGTGCCGTTTATCACTACCCTTGGCCGACCCACTGCATTGATAAGCGGCCGACCGGCTGCGTTGCCCATAACATATACTTCGCCTCCCTTAGCGCCATACATGAAGGTCTGACCGGTATCTCCGTAGATGACCATCTTCCCTGACTTCATAATCTGTCCAACCTGGTCCTGTGCATTCCCATGGACATGAATGGAGAGCCCGTCAATCCCGGAGCCCAGATAATCACCGGAGCTGCCGTAGATATCGATCCTCACGCCATCTGACCCTGGGCCGAGGCCGCATCCGTGAAAGCGCTGCCCCTTGAGTCCAAATACAATAAACCGGCGCCAACCCATACAATAGGCATCTGCAAGCAGGCGGCTGTCACAGTCCTCCCCTTCGGGTGGGAAGAGTGAACCGTCAATAATCAAGACATCTTCCCCTTCAACCGGCCCCCTGAGAAGATTCCTGCTCTTACAGTCTATCAATCTGCATGAAACCCTATTGCCTTCCCCCTTTCTGCTGCCATCCGATGCCTCAAGGGAAGGGAACCCGCGGAATATACCCTCAAGGGTGCGGTCTGTCATTTGAAGGATAGACCGTCGTTTCTTGTCATAGGTTGGGTAATGTCTATCGATCAGTCTGGTCAGGGCATCCAGCGCCGTCTCAAAGCAGCCCTCTCCCCTTAATGCCCATGTCTTCACTTCCATCAGGCAATCGAAGAACTCTTCGTAGCCAGAGTCCTTGATCCTGTCTTTCAGATATTCATACAGGAGATCAGACTGCTTTTTATGAAAAAAAACGGACAGTTCAGCCCCTGTTTCCAACTCCTTATCCATCAGGGAATATCCCCTATCGGTTATATAGGCGTCTTGATTGGACGGCACAGTAATCTCACGCCCGAATTTGTCCACGCATGTCAATCTGCGCTCAAGATAGTTGCCATCGCTTTCTTCCAGATTGAATACAAATGCCCCTCCATCGGTATAGCTTCCCCCGCGTGCATTCCAGTATCGATCCGCCACCGTACCAACCCTTGGATCTTCCTCTGCCAGACTCTTCAATGCAGCGTCGATAGCCTGTTTCTCAGAACATACCAGCCCCACCTGGACTTCCCCGTCATGCAGGGCAAAGACCTGGGGTCTGAGCATCGAGGTATCGGTAATGCCAATGAGCTGTAAACGCTTATTCTCAGTCTCATTCCTCGCGATAATAAAAAACCATGGGCCGTCCGGAGATCCGTGAATATGGGTCGCCTGAATAGCCCGGTAGATCTTCTGTTTTTCTAAAGGCAACTGGTCAAAATCCCTCTCCATAGTGGGGGCAAGCGCTTCAATAACGTATTCCAGAGGATAACCATAGGTTCTGCTATATAAATCGAAGAGAAGGGCAGCCACCTCCGTATCGGTCAAAAATAGAGGGTAGATATTCCTCTGTCTCAAATATTCCGCGACTGAGCGGTAGTTTGCAAAATCTCCATTGTGGACAAGTGCCTCATTAAGACCGACAAAGGGATGTGCCCCACCCGGATGCCAGACCCTTCCTTTGGTAGGATAGCGTTGATGAGCGATCCAGATATGTGCCCTGAAATCTTCAAGTTTGTAGTATTGGACCACTTCCTCAGCATAGCCGACAATCTTAAGTATAATGAAGTTCCTGCCGTGGGAGACAACAAAGGCATGCTGCCTTCCTTCTGTCTAAACCCCTTAGACCTGTTTCATTTACAAAAACATCGAGAACGTCGGACTTTACACGGACAAAATAACGCCGGATTTCCGGGGGGGCGCACTACCATGCCGGGAATGTCCCTGTAATCATCTATATGAGGCAAACGTTCCGAAAAATCTACCCTGAAGAATGGCTTTATAAAACGATTTTCCAGGTCACTCATGACCACTTCTTCCAGCACAGCGATCTGAAGTATATAATCCTCTTCCAGTACCTCCTTAGTCACCCCCAGAGCATTGTGGTCGAACCCCATAGCCGCGATTCCTCCTCCACGACCGTTCCCCCTGTTGTGCATCTGTTTTGAAGGCTCAAAGATATGCTTCCCCCTGACCGGCACGCTACAGGCAAATCCGGTAACGCCACAGCCGCCTTCTGCCTCTACCTCAAAATTCATCCTTCCGGGCAGATCCTGCACCAATGGCTTTCTCGATTCTACAATCCTTGAAATGACTCCCTTTCTTTCCATGGCTTTGGCACTTCCTCACATATAATCGAGGTGGACCAGACACTCTGTCCTCCCTACAAGCTCTTTTATGCTCTTCATACCCAGCTTCCTGAGTATCCTGATCAGCTCTTTTCGCCAGGCCAGGTACATATTGATTATCCGCTGCGCTCCCCACTCAATATTCATCAATTCTGACAATTCAGTATCTGTTGTGGCGATTCCACGGGCACACCCTCTCCCGCTTTCGCAGTTCTGGCATCGCACACACTCCAATGCCACCAGATCCGCCGTACCTGTGCAGACCCCGTCGGCCCCCAGGGCTATAATCTTTGCCACATCATGAGGCGTCCTTATACCGCCACTGGCAATAACCGTCATCTTGTCCCTCACGCCTTCTTCCTGTAAGAACCGGTGAACCTTGGGCACCGCATATTCGATAGGCATTGCAATATTCTTCTTGGCAATATCAGGGGCAGCGCCAGTGCCTCCATAGCTCCCATCGAGATGTATTATGATATGAGCGCCGGCGTAATAGCTCCCTACAGCCACCATATCAACGTCGGTGGGCGTAGATACCTTTACTGATACCAGCGCTTTTGGATTTATCGCTTTAATCCAGTCAACATGCTTCTTATGATCCTCTACGGAATATACGCTGTGGAATGGAAAAGGCGAAAAAAGAGGATATCCGACCACAGCCTCCCGCATACGCGCAACACCAGGGGTTACCTTATCCCCCAGGAGATGCCCGCCAAGACCCGGTTTTGCACCTTGGGCATATTTAAATTCAACAATCTTGACCCGCTGTATGGTCTCCTCTTTTACCCCGAAAAGGCCTGTTGCAACCTGAGTGATCATATGGTCATCATAAGGCTTCAGCTCATCCGGGTATCCGCCCTCACCTGTACAGGAAAGCGTCCCAAGCGCCGCGGCTGCCCTGGCCCTGCTCACCATAGTTGTAACGCTCACCGAACCATAGGACATTCCTCCTCCGTAAACAGGGACCTCAATCCTTATCCTGTAAGCGTTATCATCCCTCCGGTTCAATTCAAGGCTTACATCAATATCATCATCCGGAATATCCTCCAAGCGTGACCTGTTACCATTAAAAATCAGACGGAGTTTATCGAAGCCTCCCCCGGAGTTTCCGACCTTGTATTCTAAACCTGCGGAGGGGCTCTCACCAAATTCTGCCATATACCAGGTACTGGCCAGTAGTTCATTTGTCCATCTGAAATCCCCCAGTGTATCGAAAACAGGGTTCCTCCGGACAGAAAGCGCCTGCACCGGACAGGCTTTGTAACACGGCTCAGGGCACTCGGTACCTACGCACAGGTAATTGTTTTCAACAAAAACCTGCCCCCTTCTTTCCACGTGTACTCCATAAGGGCATATCTCCACACATTTTCCACAGGCTATGCAGTCATCTGTCCGGTTTACCCTGAATTTTCCAATGGGATTCCTAAAACGGGACCGCGTCCGCACAGTCTCCGGAAATTGAAAACCATTTTGACTACTCAAGCTCACATCCCTCCTCGACCTGTCCCATAGATTCAAAGGCGGCTCTATCCATATCATCAAAAAACATGGCGCGTCCTACCTCTCCCCTCAATCGGCGGGCATCCCTGATACCCATTGCTCCCATCACTTCGATTAGTTGATTGTGCCATGCCCCGATCAGGTTTACGACACGGGAGGCAACCCAGTTGGGTGAGGCTGTATCTATCTCCACAGGACATGAGAGCCCTTTGGTGCATCTGCGACACATACGGCATTCCAGGGCTATCAGAATAGGGAAGTCTACAAAGACAGTGTCTGCCCCGCATATTATTGCCTTAGCCACATGCTCTGCCATGGCCAGTCCACCGCTGGCAAGGAGAGTAACCCCATCCCTGATGTTCTCTTCAACAAGTTTCATATGGACCGATCTAATCCCATCTTTAAGATTACGGGTGTTATCATCCATAAACCGAGACATCAAGCTTCCTTCCAGATGGATAATGGAGATACCGCCTCTTGCCAGAGAAAGCGCCTTCTCATCCATACCTTCAGCCATAGGTATCCTTATGGATACAAAGATATTAGGGAAGCATCCTTTAATATCCTCAACAACCCCCTGCCATTCTTCTGTCCAGGGAATCTCTATAATTTTTGCATTCTTCGGGATATTGCCAATTGAAGTTCCTTTGGGTAAAACCAGCGGCATCAACCAGCCGCCCATGTCCTCCAATGCGGAATCGATCTTCTCCATGGGAAGGGCTATAAAAGTCCCAAGACGCCGCGCACCCATGGCCCAGCCTTTTATCGTGTTTGAGCTGATTGTGCCAAAAGAAGGCATCTTCAGGAGTATAGGCAGCGGAATGTCAATAATGGAAGGGACCTCCCCTTCAAGTGTATCGCTGTGATTGAACATCAAATGTTCCGGAGTCTTACCAATGTCCACTGCAGTGCTTATATATTCACGACCGTGAATACCGTCTCTTGTCGGACGGACTATCTCTGACATATCCGTCCACATGGAATCAAACCCGGGGCCGCTGAAAGGACCGGGATATCCGGCACCTGAAACCGGTATCTTTCCTGTTTGAGACTGCTTCCACAACCTGACAATAATCGGCGGTGACCAGTGAGAATCCCCCATGGCATTAAACTCGGGATTCAACGACTTATGTATCAGTTCCTTAGGGCAATTCTGAACGCACCTGTAACAGTTCATACACAGGTTGTCAATGGATTCGATCATGTGACGGGAATCAATGCCCCTTTTATCATAGACGTCGTAAATACACCTCTTCTTAACGCAGACGGCGCACTTCAAACAACCCTCTTCCCATGCAATAATCCCCGATCTGCTTACAGGCTCGAAGCGATTAGGCACAGGTTTTGTGTGTATCATATATTTGGACGGCATACGTTCACTCCCTTGTTTCTATTAGTTCATACTGAAAAATTCCCTTTTCCGCTCTCTAGTGCAGGCTTTTTGACCCATCTATGACTCGCTCCATGCATTTTCAGGAACTCGCCCTTCAGGCTCAACCACCTGAAAATGCTTATCTTTCGCTTCGTCAAGATGGGTGCCCCAAAAATCCTGCTCATGTTCGCTCCAAAGGAAATTTTTCATTAGCCCATCGTTGTCAGGCAGCCGGCAAAGACAACCAAAAATGGGGCTCTCATTCCTAATCAAAGACAGGCCTCGGCAGAAGCCCTGCCCTCTCCACGATTTCACCAACTACCTCTTCCCACTCGATGGCCATGATATGAACCCCTTTGATGCCCGGCACCCCTCTCAACCTCTGGATTGTCTCTACACAGATATTAATACCTTCCTCCCGTTGTTTGTCCTTAGGTACCCCCTCCATCCTCTTTATAATTTCATCCGGTATATCCATCCCCGACACCTTGTTCTTCATGTATTTAGCCATGCCGGGCGACTTCAGGGGTGTAACCCCGCCAAGGATATAAGCCTTGTCAGTAATGCCCCTGTCTCTGGCCATTCCGATCCACCTTTCGAACCTATCAAGGTTGTAGATACACTGGGTCTGGATAAAATCAGCGCCTGCCCTTATCTTCTTGGCAAGGCGTATCACTCTGAAATCGAACGGATCGGCAAAGGGATTAGCAGCCGCTCCGATAAAGAAATCCGGGGGCTGACTCAGGCCATCGCCTCCGAGAATCTTCCCCTCATCCCGCATCGTTCTAACCACCTGAACAAATTGTATGGAGTCCAGGTCAAAGACGCCCATTGCCTGGGGCTGATTTCCAAAAATATGATGATCGCCTGAGAGACACAAAACATTCCTTATGCCAAGTGCAGATGCACCCAGAATATCAGACTGTAAGGCTATTCTATTACGATCCCGCACCACCATCTGGAGCACAGGGTCAAGCCCCGCTGTTTTCAACAGACTGCAAGCCGCAATACTAGACATCCTTACTATGGCAGTCTGGTTGTCTGTAACATTAACGGCATCCACCTTGTTTCGCAGCATCTCAGCTTTCTTTAGCACAACATCAGGGTTCGCCCCTTTAGGGGGACCACACTCTGCTGTAACTGCAAAACCGCCTCCCTCAAGCACTCTTTTTAACTTGCTGCTATTGTTCACTTTTGTTGGTCCTCCCTGACTATCTTTCTCGGTCCTCCGCCCTGTTTTCTCGACCAGTCCT
>Ga0100397_1002776_pt1 | contig 10086 bp, 7 predicted proteins | sample CryGeymeta201521_FD_81550 | JGI IMG/M metagenome (GOLD analysis project Ga0100397, IMG submission 81550) | Groundwater microbial communities from Crystal Geyser aquifers in Utah, USA - Crystal Geyser metaG 2015-21 | ecosystem: Environmental > Aquatic > Deep subsurface > Groundwater | place: USA... | reverse complement strand
CGGCGGCGTAGAAGCCCGAGAGCGCGCGCCCTTCAGCCAAACCGCCGGGGTGGCCCGAAACAAAGGCGGCGCCCACCGGCGTGGCCGACGGCCAGGCTGCGCCATGATGGTGCGCCAGACCGATGCGACCGATCGCAAGACCGCGTGACGCATCGACATGGCGATCGACGCTCTCGGCGGAATTATGGCGCAGCGCCGCTGCGAGAACGTCCAGCGTCGCATTCAGTTCGGCGGGGTCGGCGGGCCGGCGACCGTCGAGGGGCGCTACGCCAAAAATTCCGGGCATGTGACCTCACACTGCGCAAGCTTTCGATGGCGTGAGTTTCCTACGATACAACCGTTGCGCCGTCGATGATAATATGTGGGTTCTTGCGGCGCAAAAGGCGCGGGCGGCCCGTCGCACAGACCACGCCGCATCCCGGCATGAGCGATCTTCGCGGATGCAGTTTCTGCAGGCGGTTGGCGTGACGCGCGCCTTGGCGTAGATGAGAAGAGCGAACAGACCGCACGAGGATCAGCCGCCATGCAGACCGCGCAGCGCCAGAGCGCGACCCTCTCAGCGTCCGGACCCGCCGCAGCGCCACCAACCCATGGCGCCGTCGTCGCCGGTGACGCGCAAGCGGTCGCGCTGCGCGGCGCCGCCGTGGAGGACGCGGTTCGTCCGGGCCGCTTTGGCGGGCTGCGCCGTCGGCTGCGCGACGCGATGGCCGCGGTGAGGGGCCGGGCGCCTTTCCTGATCATCGTCGTGCTGCCGACAGCGCTCGCCGGGATCTATTTCGCCGCGATCGCCGCTGATCGATATGTCGCCGAAGCCCGCTTTGTGGTGCGCGGCGCCGAGCGCGGCCCCGCCTCGGGGATCGGGGCGCTGCTGCAGACCACCGGGATCGCTGCGGCGCCCGACGACGCCTTCATCGTACGCGCCTATATCGAGTCGCGCGACGCGCTCGCCGAACTCGATGAAAGGGTTGACTTCGCCGACATGATGGGGAGCGATGTCGCCGATCCGCTCGCACGCTGGCCCAACCTGCTGGAGGGCGACAGCTTCGAGGCGCTCTATGATTATTACAGCAGGCGCGTTCTGGTGACGCAAGACCTCGCCAGCGGCGTCTCGACGCTGAAGGTGCAGGCTTTCGCGCCTGCGGATGCGCGGCTGATCGCCGCCACGCTGCTTGAGCAAAGCGAGGCCTTCGTCAACCGCATGAACGCACGCGCGCGCACCGACACGCTTGATCTTGCGCGTGGGGAAGTGGCGCTGGCCGAGGAGCGTGTGCGCCTCAATCAGGGCGCTTTCTCGGAGTTCCGGCGGCGCGAGGGGCTGGTGAGTCCGGTCGCCGACAGCGAGGCGCAGATGGATCTGGTTGCGCGGCTGTCGGGCGAGCGCGCCCGGCTGGAGGCCGAAACCCGCAGGCTTGCCGCCAACGCCGCCGCGAGTCCGCAACTGCCGGCCCTGCGCGCGCGCATCGCCGCGCTTGACGGCCAGATCGCGGCGGAGCGCGCGACGCTGGTCGGCCGGTCGGACGCCCTCTCCGACAGCTATGGGGAGTTCGAGTCGCTGCTGCTCGAACAGGAATTCGCCAGCGAGGCGCTGATGACCGCCCGCGCCGCGCTCGAGCAGGCGCGCGCCGACGCACAGCGCAAGCAGCGCTATCTCGAAACGGTCGTTGATCCGCGCGTTCCTGACAAGGCGCGCGAGCCCAGGCGGCTGATGATGGCCCTGAGCGTGGCGGCGACCGCCTTTCTTCTCTACGCCGTGGGCTGGCTGCTGTGGGTCAACGCGCGCGAGCACGTCTCATGACCGCGTCCGGCGCGGCGGCGCGCCGCGCTGCGCGCTCTGGTCCGTCCGCAGCGACGCCTGGCTTTTTGGCCAAGCAGGCGCGCATCTTCGGCGCGTTGATCGTGCGCGAAACCTACACCCGCTTCGGACGCGACAACATCGGCTTTGCGTGGATCATTGTCGAGCCGGTCATGTTCACCCTTGCGGTGATCGTGCTGTGGACCGCCGTGGTGGAGAAGCAGGGCGGCCACGACGTGCCCATCGTGGCGTTCCTGCTGACCGGCTACATGCCGTTGCAGATGTTTCGTCATGGCGTCATGCACTTGCTGCGCTGCATGCAGGTCAACGCAGAGCTGCTCTATCACCGTGACATCTCCGTGCTGATCATGTATCTGGCCCGCCTTTTCACCGAGCTTATTGGCGCTTTTGGCGCATTCGTGATCACAACGACACTTTTTGTATTGTGGGGGCTAGCTGACCCGCCAGTAGATATTCCTTTCATGATTGCCGGTTTTCTGGTGTATATGTTTTTTGTATGTGGCATCGCAATTTTGATTGGCGCGCTCAGTGAGCGCTCGGAGCTGGTCGAGAAGCTGTGGCCGCCGATCGGCTATATCACCGTCCCGCTTTCCGGCACCTTCTACCTGCTGCACTGGCTGCCGCCCGAGGCGCGCGACATCCTGGTCTGGTTTCCCCTGGTCACCGGGATCGAGATGATCCGAGGCGGCTATTTCGGCCCCGACACGCCTGTCTATTATGAGTGGGAGGCGGCGGTGATAACCAGCATGGTTGTGCTGGCGCTGGGGCTGTTCGTGCTGCGCGGGGCGCGCCGACATGTCGAGGCGTCATGATCCGCGCCATCGACATCGTCAAGGACTATCCGGTCAAGGGCGGCGCGCGGCGTGTGCTCGATCATGTCTCCTTCGAGATCGGTCCGGGAGAGCGGCTCGGCGTGCTGGGCCGCAACGGCGCTGGCAAATCGACGCTGGTGCGCATTCTGGGCGGCGTGGAGAAGCCAAGTTCCGGGCGAATCGAGCGCGACATGAGCCTTTCATGGCCTCTGGCGCTGCACGGCGGCTTTCATGGCAGCCTGACGGGTCTGGACAACATCAAGTTCGTCGCCCGTCTCTATGACCGCCCGGTTGACGAAGTGCTGGACTATGTCGCCGATTTCTCTGAGCTGGGGCGGTTCCTGCGCGAGCCGGTCAAGACCTATTCCTCCGGAATGCGGGCGCGGCTGGCTTTCGGCCTTTCACTTGCGATCGATTTCGACTGCTATCTGATCGATGAGGTGATCTTTGTCGGCGATCAGCGCTTTCACGCCAAATGCCGCCATGAACTGTTCGAGAAGCGCGCCGACCGCGCAATCGTGCTGGTGACGCACGACCCCCACATCCTTGGCGCCTATTGCAACGGCGCTTTGGTTCTGCATGGTGGACGTGCAAAGCTGTTTCTTGATATTGGCGTTGCGCTGGAAGTATACGCCGCCCTCTGAGCGCATTGCGTGCACTATTGGAGAGCGCCTGATCATGAACGACGATGCATGGCTGGGCGCAGTTGGTCCTGACCGTCTCGACGCCTTCGTGGCGCGGGTGGACGCTGGCGGCGGACCGGGAGGCCCGGCTTTCGACGCGTTATGCCGCATTTTTCGCTATGTCCCTGTGCAGCAGGTGGATCAGGACCTCGACCCGCTATCCGAGGCCTATGGCGCCCAGATGATCGCTCTCTACCGCGAGATCGCCGGGCGCGATCTCGATCAGAGCACCGGCGAGATGACCGACTTCGAGATCGAGCGCCATGTCGGCGAAGCCAACCCTTACGCGCTGCGCGACGCCAACTTCATTTCGCGCCACGCCCGCGCGGTGCTGACGACGGTGATGGTCGCCAATCTGCCCGGTGCGCCGCGCATCCTGGATCTGGGGTGCGGCTGGGGGTTGAGCACCGAGATGCTCGGCTTCACCGGGGCTGAGGTGACGGCTGTGGACATCAATCCGCGCTTCGTCGAATTGGTCTCGCGCCGCGCCGCCCGGCGGGGCGCGAAGGTGGAGGTCGTTCAGTCGAACTTCGACGATCTCGCGCTTGACGGCCTCTATGATTTCGCGTTGTTCTACGAATGTCTCCATCATGCCGTGAAACCGTGGGAGACGATCGCGCATGTCGCCCGCTTCATGAAGCCCGACGGGCGGATCGCGATCGCGGGCGAGCCGATCGATGAATACTGGTGGCGCAGCTGGGGCCTGCGCCTCGACCCGCTGTCGCTCTATTGCATCCGCAAGTTTGGCTGGTTCGAAAGCGGCTGGAGCGCGGATTTCATCGCGCGCGTCTTCACCGAGAACGGCTGGACGCTGACGCTGATCCCCGGCATCGGCCTCGATGATGGACCGATCGGCGTCGCCCAGCGCGCCGACATCGCCGTCGGGCGTCCGCTGGCGCTGCCGGCCGCGCGGTTCTTCGAGCCGCCGCAACAGACTGCGGCGCCGGCTCCTGTGGCGCAGGCGCGCCGCCGCAGTCTGTTGCGGCGGCTGTTCTGACGGGCCGGTCAGCGCCGCTTCCGTCAGGGTCACAGCAAGCGTCGCGCCGCCACGTCGGCGTGGAAAGCGGCCAGCCCCGGCGCGACGCGCCCGACAGAGAACGCTTCGGCGCGCCGCCGCCCGCGCGCGGCGTAGTGGGCGCGCAGCGTCGGCCAATCGGGGGCGTCGAATGCCAGGATCGCCGCGCGCAGGGCGGCGATGTCGTAGGGATCAACCAGCATGGCCGCGTCGCCCGCGATCTCGGCGCAGGCGCCGACTGTCGAGCCGATCACCGGCGCGCCGGACAGGAACGCCTCGACGACGGGCAATCCGAACCCCTCATAAAGTGACGGAAACAGCAGTGCGCGGCACTGGCGCATCAGCAAGGCGAGTTCGGAGCGGCTGACATAATCAAGGTGCACGATGCGCGGCGAGCGGGCGATGGCGCGCATCTCGGCGTCGCAGAGCCAGCCGCGCCGACCCGCGATCACCAGCGGCGCCTCGACGCCCGAGGCGTGATGGGCCTCGATGATGCGGCCCACGTTCTTTTTCGGCTCGATGGCGCCGACGAACAGGAAGTATCCCTGCGGCGCGAACAGGGCGCAGGTCGCGCCGTCGGGGCCGCGACGCTCGGCGAAGCGAGTCAGCGCCACAGCGTCTCCGGCGGCGTCCTCGGCGCCGCAGAGGTCGGGCGGCGCAACGGCCTGCGAGGTGTTGACCACCTTGCCCGGCGCGATCGGCAGAAGGTCGAGAATGTCGTCGCGGCTGGCCTCGGATACGGTCGCGATCGCATCGGCGCTGCGGGCGATCTCGCCCAGCAGACGGTGGTGGAAGGGCTTGGAGTCGAGCGTGGCGTAGGGCAGCTTCAGCGGCACAAGATCGTGGATCGTATAGACGTTGGGCGCGTTGATCGCCCGCACCGGCATCGGGAAGGTCCAGTGTGCGACGGCGACGTCCGCAGGGACCGCCACCTCCAGAAATCCCATGCCGTTCCTGAACCGCGACAGCGCCTGCTGAAACAGGCTGCGGTGGTTGAGCAGCGTCGCGCCCTCGGGAAAGCGCGGGTCGCCGGGTGGGCGCAGCACCGCGCCGGTCGCCGTGATCGTGACCGGCGTCACCGGGCGCAGGCCGCGCAGGAAGTCGCCCCACTGGCGCAGGCGTGACCGGCGCGGCGCCTCGGCGGCGTCGAAGAAGGCGGCTTCGCGCAAGGCCGGGTCGGCATGGGCGGGCATGTCGCGGCCGTACAGCACGCAGACCTCATGGCCCTCGCGGCGGATGCAGGCGGCCAGCATGCGGGCGTAGGTCGCCACGCCCGTGCCCTGTTCGAGCGCCAGGTTCATCCCGTCGATCAGAATGCGCACGCGCCTCTCCCAAGGTCGGTTCCGTCGCCCCGGACCTGCGCTGCGGAGCCGGATCCGGGCGCGATCCGGCGCTCCTGTCGCAGCTCCGCGCCGGAGGCGCAAGTCGCAGTCCCGCGCCGCAGGCGCACGTCGCAAACCCGCCTTCCGTCCCGAGAGTCTGCGCGCGCGGCGCGACGCAGGGCCGGGCGCCCCGCCGCACCCCGGACGGCGGCGGCGTTTCGACGGGCAGGGGGGTGAGAGCGCCACAGTCGGCGTCGCATCTGACGGTCGTCTATAGACGCGATTTACTTTTTCTCGCCTTCATTGCATCAAAAGCGTCGTCGTGAAGGCGGCGAAGCGAGCGGGAAGGGCGACGGCATGTCGAGATTCGGCGGCGACGGGAGCGCTGAAGTATTCCTATTTCGTCGCCCCGGCGTGGACTGGAGCAATTCCGAGCGCGCCGAAATCCACGGCGTGCTGCGCTTTCTGATCGAGGCCGGGCAGCCCGCCGAGCTCGACGAGGGCGTTTCGGACGAAGGCGACCCGTGGTGCGCCTTCTGCGACGCCGAGACTGGCGATGTGAAGATCCACGTCGCGCGGATCGACAGCGTCTATGTGGTGCACGCCGCCATGCTGCGAGAGCCGATCACCGGGCGCAGCATCCGGCAATGCGCCGAACGCTTCTTCGACGCCGCCAGCCGCGGCGCGGCGGCCGTGCGCACGGGCGGCCCGAACGTCTATCTGCATCCCGCCTCGTTGATGATGGCGCTGTTCATCGCGATGTTCGTCCAGTCCCGCATCCAGGACGACGCCTATCCCGCCTCGACGTCGAAAGCGCCCGGCGAGCGGCCCGGCGGGACAGCCGACGCCGGGGGCGACGCCGCAACCGACCCAGCGGCCGACGCCGCAGCCGACGCCGGGGCTGACGCGCAGACGGGGACGGAGCCATCCGCCACTGGGTGGATGCGCTCGATCGCCCAGCACGTGGCCGAGCATCTCGAGGCCATGCTGCGCAACCGCAGCGGCGAGGGCGCCGCCCAGGGCGTCGCGCAGACCGCCGCCCATGCCGTGGCGCTGGCGAGCGCAGCGGCGCTTGCGGCGGCTCTGATCGAGACTTATCGCGCGTCGGAGATGCTCGTCCTCGCGGATGTCGATCGCCCGACTGCGGCGCGCGGCGGCGCAGGCGACGGAGACGCGGCGCGCGACGGCGCAGACGCCATCGCGGCCGCGATGGCAGCGACGGCGGCTGCGGCGGCGGCGCAGGCCGTCTCGCGCGACGACGCAGCACAGGATCAGACGAAGGCCGCCGCGGAGGAGAGCGCCGATCCGGACAGCCCGGCGAGCGGAGGCGGCGCCGACATCCGCGCCGTCGCCGGGGCGGCGCGCATGGCGGCGGCGGCGGATGACGCCGCGCCGGATGCGGGGGCGTATTTCGCCCTTCCGGGCGCGCTCGAACCCGGCGCCCCTCACGCACTGGTCGAGACTGCATCCGCGCCGGCGACGCCCGCCGCGCCCGGCGGCGCCTCCGATGACGCGGCGCGAACGCTCGCCGAAGGCGGCGTCGAGACCATCGCGACGCTGGTCGCGTCGGGGCTGAAGCCCGAGCGCTTGTCCGACGCCTGGGCGGCGCTCGATTTCCTGCTCGCCGCCCGACCGTTCGCTCCGTCCCCCGAGGTCTCCGCCGCGCCCGGCGCCGAGGCCGCCGCCGAGTTCGGGGCCGAGTTCGAAGCCGAGTCCGGGGTCGAGTCCTCCGCCGCAAGCGCCGATGCGGCGAGCGGCGTCGCCGGCGACATGCTCGGCGAAGCGGTCGCATTCATCCCCGTCCCGGCCCGTTTCGAGACGGAAACGACGACAACGGCGACGCCTCTCCTCCAGGAGGCTGTTCCGCCCGCTCCGCCCTCTCTCGATTTCGGATCGTTGGAGTCCGCCCCCCCCTTCCCCGACGACGCGAAGGTGGACGCCGACGCCAAGTCTCTCTCCTTCATCGCCCTGTTCATGGCGCGCGTGGATGCGTTCGAGCTGCGCGCCTCGGGCGACGATCTGCACCTTATCGACACGGATCTGGTCCTGGGCGTCGAGCGCGGGCCTCAATTCACCCGCTCGGTCGATTTCGACGACGGCAGCGTGGTCGTGCTGAGCGGCTTCTTCGCCGATTTCGGCTGGGGCGTCGATCTGTCCGAATTCATCTGAGCGCGGCGCCCCGCCAGCCGATGCGCGCCAGCCGATCCGGGTCAGTCGAACCGCGGGTTGCGCCATCCCTGCAGGCCGTCGGCGCACATCCGCGCGCCCGCATCGCGCAGCACATGCAGCGCCGGGCGCTCGACTTCGAGCATCCAGCCCGCCGCCTCGAAGGCCCGCCACAGCACGCCCTCGATGCCGCGCGAATGCGCGCCGACGCAGACATGGGCCACCCGCGCGGTCAGCAGCTCCATCGTCTGGGTCAGCAGCGCCTCCTCGCCGCCCTGGATGTCGACATGCAGCAGGTCGAGCCGCTCGAGATCGCCGATCACCGTCTCGAGCGCGATAATCGGCAGCGCCTCGGCGGCGCCGCTTCGCTCGGCGGCGCGCTGTTCGGCCTCGGAAGCGCCGAAGACCGGCGCCAGCCCCCAATGCGTCCCCGCCTGCGTCTGGCGCGGAAACAGCGCGACGCCGCCCTGCGCGGCGGCCACGCCGCGATGCAGACGGAAATCGCCTTCGGCGAAGCCGTTCTCGGTCATGCAGCGCTGCGCGAAGGCGATGTGGCCCGCATCCGCCTCGACGCCGATCAGCCGCACCTGCTTGCCGGCGCGGCGGGCGGCGACGCCGGTGATGGCCATCCAGCATCCCCAGCCACAGCCGAGCTCGGCCATTGCGAAGCTGTCGCGCGCGCGCTCCACTGCGCGCAGGGCCGCAGCGAATTCCGCGAAATCGGCGTGCCAGTTCTCGGGGATCGGCGGCCCCTCGACTGTTTCTTCGCGGCCTCCGAGAAGGTCGGGCAGATAGGCTGGGTCGACGATCACGCCGAACGCGTTGACCAGACGCCCGGCCACCGGCTGCGGATCGGGCGCGAGGTGACGATGCAGCAGCGCGACGGGATCGAAGCTGACAGCCGGACGCCCGAACGGATTTGCGCCGTCGAGCGAGTAGGGCGCCGCGTCGAGCCGCGCCTGCCGCTCCAGATATTCGGGCGAGTTGCGCAGCGCGGCGCGCAGTTCCGCCTCGGTCGTGAGAGCGGCGCGCCAATGCGCGTACACGCCAGGTTCTTCGGGCGCGCGGTCGAGCAGATCGCGATAGGCGCGGTCGATGGCGGCGTCGTTCATGCGCAGCGCCGCCGCCGCGCCGGCGTCGCGCGGATGGCCGCAAGGCCCGGACTGGTCAGGCGCATCGCGGTGCGATGCGAGAAGCCCGGAGCCAGCGTCGCAGCCTTCTTCGCCCTCGCCATCGACGTCATCTCGGCCCAGTTCGTCCGCACGGCCCGGCGTCGGCCCGGCATTGGCCCGGCGTTCCGGAGCGCACGGTTCTAGTCCCGCGGGAATCGGTTGTCCACCAGTCGCCGCGACCCTGCGCCGGCGGCTAGAAGCGCCGCGGGTCGGGCGGATGGGTGCGAAGCGCGGCTGGCGGATCCTGAAGATCGCCGGCCGATGGACGTCGCCGCGGCGCATGGCTATGGTCCCGCCATGTCGACGATTGTCGACACGCTCAACTCAGGGGAGCGCGGCTTCCTTTCCGGCTTCGAGGCCGAGGCGTTCGCCGCGAGAATCGCATGATCCATCTCGTCGTCGGCGCGCCCGGCCCCTTCACCGACTGGTGCGCCAGGATGGCCGCAGCGCTGCTGCGCCGCGCCGGCGGCGATGCGGAAGTGGCCGGCGCCTCGCGGCTCGAGGAAATCGGCTGGATCGCCCTGACGGGCGCGGCGCGCGACACGGTCTGCTATGCCATCGCCATCGACGACGCGCTGGCCCATGCGCTCGACGCCGCCGCGCGCGGGCCGATCCTCGCCGTGATGGACCCGCGCGCGGCGATGCTGCTCTGCCTCGATCAGCCCGGCCTGTCGACGATCGAGGCGTTCCGCGCCGTGTTGACCTCGGCGGTGGCGATGGGGCGGGCGGCGGCGCATGCCGGGGCGCTGCCGCTCTCGCCGCAGGCCTGCGCGGCGGATCCGGCGGGCGCGGTCGCCGCGCTCGCCGCCCGTCTCGGCATCGATCCGGGGCCCGACGGAGCGGCGGCCGAGCGCGCGCGCCTGCAGCCGCTGCTCGAGGCGGCCGCCGCCGCTGCGCCCGACGCCGCCGCGCTCGAGGCTGCGATCGCCGCGCATGCCGGCGACGCGCGCCTCGCGCGCGCCATGACGGCGGCGCTCGGCGATTACGCGGCCGTCGCCGCCGGGGCGCCTTGCGCCGAGATCGGCTTGCACCCCGATCTGTTCCAGACCGGCGTCGCGCCGCACGACCCCTTGCGCGGTCCGGTGGACGTCACCGGAGCGGCG
>Ga0100397_1002763_pt1 | contig 10114 bp, 9 predicted proteins | sample CryGeymeta201521_FD_81550 | JGI IMG/M metagenome (GOLD analysis project Ga0100397, IMG submission 81550) | Groundwater microbial communities from Crystal Geyser aquifers in Utah, USA - Crystal Geyser metaG 2015-21 | ecosystem: Environmental > Aquatic > Deep subsurface > Groundwater | place: USA... | reverse complement strand
GGAGGATTTTCATTAGCGGGGGCGACAAAATATTTCTGTCATGAGCGTTTACCGTGAAAATACACCCCCCACCCCGACCCTCCCCCGCGCGGGGGGAGGGAAATCCTTGACCTCGCAAAGTGCAGAGCCGGAAGAGGATTTTCATTAGCGGGGGCGACAAAATATTTCTGTCATGAGCGTTTGATTATGACCATGCGATCAGAGGGAACCTCCTTCCATTAAAGTATACCCCGATTATAGCGCCCGTTGACTAGGCCGGCAATGGCCGCTTTTCCTTCATCTCGAAATGGCCGTTAGATGAGTGAGCCAGCCACATGGCAAAATTATTGCATCCACCCTCTTCTGTTTTAAGAGGCGGTGTCAGACTCAGCGCACCTTGAGGGATGAACCGCAATGTGAGAAAGAACTCTGAGTTTGCGCGGGATCATGAGATTCACCTTGACACCCTGAGCCGGATGGTAAAGATTCCCTCTCAAGCGAGCATGCTCAATTATAGCTCTTATTATGTTGCTTCTGAGAATCACGGCCGATGATGAAAGGACAGCCTTATAATGAATGGTGATGCTTCTCTCTCCATGGATGATCCCGGGAGATGGTACGCGCTTTATACCAGAAGCCGATTTGAGCATAAGGTTCACGATGGGCTTGACGGGAAATCCTTTACGGTATTTCTGCCTCAGATTCAGGTAATGAGCAGGAGAAAGGATCGCCACAAGAAGATACTTATCCCTATGATCCCTGGCTATGTCTTCGTGCGCTCCTGCATGGAGCCGGAGCAATACCACAGGATAATACGCACCCCGGGGGTTGTAAGGATGGTCGGCTTTGAAGGAAAGCCCATCCCTGTAAATGAAGGCGAGATCAAGTCCCTGATGATACTGGACGGAACGGACCGCACGGTTCAGAACAGGGCCTTTCTCAAGCGTGGAGAAAGGGTTATGATAATGGAAGGGCCGCTTGCGGGGCTTGTAGGGATATTTCTCAGACGAAAGGGCATGAAAGATAAGGTGGTTGTCTCGGTAGAGCTGCTCAAAAGGTCATTGGCGGTTGAGCTGGACGACTGGGCCCTTGAAAAGGTAGTTTAGTTCATTAAGCGGCATCTTCCGCAAAATGGTGCCGCCATGCCCGGCTGAGATCTGGGTAAAAAGCATATAAAACAAATTAGAATCAATTGGTTATGGCAATTATCAGTCTGTAACCGAAGGGGCGGAGCCATAGATAGTGTCCATCCGTAAATGAGATATTTTTATCGAGTTCAAGGCGGGCGATAATTTTAACCACAGCAATACACTGACGTATTTCGAGGATTAAAATTTGAGCCCAACGCCTAAATCGGGGAAAATAGCCATTTACGGATGGACACTAGATATCTCAAGGCATAACGTCAACCGAGAAGGAGGATACATGAAGGTCTTAATAACGGGTGGTTCGGGATTCATAGGGTCTCATCTTGCCGAGCGGCTTATAGCGGCAGGAGAAGAGGTCTTTGTAATAGACAACCTATGGACAGGGAAACTTTCTAATATATCGGGGATACAGAGTAACAAGCGTTTTCATCTTGTGGTGGACACGATCCTCAATGAAGCGGTCATGAACGAACTGGTCTTTAAGGCAGACCAGATATATCACCTCGCAGCCGCTGTAGGGGTGAGAAACGTCATGGACCATCCGGTTGAGACCCTTGACATAAACGTCAAGGGGACGGAAACGGTACTGCGGCTTGCCAACAAATTCAAGAAAAAGGTCTTCATCGCATCCACATCGGAGATATACGGAAAACACGTAGAACACAGCCTCTCCGAAGACGACAACCGCGTCATGGGAAGTGTAAAGAAGCGGCGCTGGGCCTACGCCTGTTCCAAGACCCTGGATGAGTTCCTGGGCCTTGCCTATCATGAAGAAAAAAAGCTTCCCGTGGTCATAGGAAGGCTCTTTAATACGGTTGGCCCCCGCCAGACAGGGCGTTACGGGATGGTGCTCCCCACCTTTGTGCAGAGCGCCCTTCTTGGAAGGCCGATAACAGTCTATGGGGACGGAAATCAGACAAGGAGCTTTACCCATGTAATGGATGTGCTGGATGCCATTACCAGGCTTATGGCCGAACCGATGGCGGAAGGAGAAGTATTCAACATCGGAAGCGACAAGGAGGTCACCATTAATGAGCTTGCCCAAAGGGTAAAGGATCTTACCCAAAGTGAGTCTGAGATTGAACATATCCCCTATGAAAAGGCCTATGGGCCGGGTTTTGAGGACATGGAGCGCAGGTGCCCAAACATAACCCGGGTAGGAGATCTGATAGGGTTCAAGCCTTCCTACGACCTTGATACTATAATAACGTCGGTGATCGAGTACTTTAAGCAATGAGCATTACCGATATTCCTCCCCCTCGACGGGGGAGGGAGGGGTGGGAGTGATTTTAATGCTTCGTTGTGCCTGCTTCGGGCATGGGGGTTAGATAATGAGCCAGCTTTCTTTTCAGGACTATCCACGTGAGCCGGTGGTTGTAGAAAACCTCTCCGTCAAATTCATGAAGCAGGGAAAATTCATCCCTCTTTCCCTCAATGGGACCGCGCTCAAGATCGCAATGGCCGACCCAAGGGACGTCTATCTTGTGGATGCCCTTAAAACGGCCTTCGGATTTGACGTGGAGGTTTGTTGGGGAAAGGAGGAAGACATCATCGAGTCTCTTGAAAGGGTCTATGGCACCGGAACTCAGACCCTTGAGATGATAATAGAGGAGGCCGGAAAGGATGTTTACGACATAAGCAGGGGCGGCGATGAGGACGTGGATCACCTCAGGGACCTTGCCTCGGAGGCGCCGATTATCAGGCTTGTAAACAGGCTCATACTCAATGCGGTTGAGATCAGGGCAAGCGACATCCACTTCGAGCCCTTTGAAAATGAATTCAAGGTGAGATATCGCATAGACGGCATACTCCACGATGTGGAATCTCCGCCCAGACGACTCCAGGCAGCCATTATCTCAAGGGTGAAGATAATGGCGAAACTGGATATCGCCGAAAGAAGACTCCCGCAGGATGGAAGGATAAAACTGAAGATAGGGGATAAGGAGATAGACTTTCGTATTTCAACCATCCCTACCCTTTTCGGAGAAAGCCTTGTAATGAGGATTCTTGACAGGGATACCCTGATCCTTGATCTGGAAAAGCTTGGATTCCCCCAGCACATACTGCCCCAATACATGGAGCTTATCTCCCAGCCATACGGCATGATCCTGGTAACGGGGCCGACAGGAAGCGGAAAGACTTCCACCCTGTACACCACTCTCGCAAAGATAAATTCCTCCGAAAACAAGATCATAACACTTGAGGAACCTGTAGAATATCAGTTGAGGGGGATAAATCAGATACAGGTAAACCCCAAGATAGGGCTCAGCTTTGCCAAGGGCTTGAGATCAATTGTCAGGCAGGACCCTGACATCATCCTTGTAGGTGAGATAAGGGATAAGGAGACTGCTGAGATTGCCATTCAATCCGCGCTTACCGGGCATCTGCTATTCAGTACCTTGCATACAAACGACGCTCCCGGCGCCGTAACCAGGCTCCTTGATATGGGCGTTGAGAACTTCTTACTAAGCTCCACTCTGCTGGGAGTCCTTGCCCAGCGTTTGGTAAGGGTCATCTGCGCAAACTGCAAGAAAGAGGTGATTCCGGAAAAGAGGCTCCTTCGCTCAATGGGTATGGAGCCGGACGAGGCTTTAAACCATACCTTTTATGAAGGCACTGGATGCGAGCTGTGCAGGGGAACGGGGTTCAGGGGAAGAACCGCTATATTCGAGTACCTCGGTGTGGATGACGACATAAGGCGGGAGATCGTACAGAACGCCACCACGGAAAGGATAAAGGATATGGCGATCGGGAAGGGCATGATCACCCTGCGACAGGACGGATGGGGAAAGGTAATGGAGGGCACAACCACCATACAGGAAGTTTTGAGGGTTACCCTGGAAAAATAAAAATGCCGAAGTTCTCCTACAAGGCCGCCGGTTCAGCGGGAAAGGTGATACAAGGTCTCATGGAGGCCGGTGACAAGCAGGTGGTGGCCGCAAGACTCCAGGAGATGGGCATGATCCCCATGGAGATAAACCCCGCCAAGGGAAGTAGAAAGGCCATAGGATTTTCCCTTTCCCGCGGCCTGGGATCCCTCTTAAGCCGCATTTCGGGAAAAGATGTCCTTGTATTTACAAGGGATATTTCGGCTCTTTTGGAGGCCGGTCTTCCTGTTGACCGGGCCCTTTCCATCCTTATAGATGTCGCTGAAAAGGATAGATTTAAAGACGTGGTCAGAGACATCCTCAAGAGCGTCCAGGGTGGAGCGTATCTTTCAGACGCCCTTGCAAAACATCCCGGGGTGTTTTCAACGTTCTATATAAATATGGTGAGGGCAGGCGAGGCCGGTGGGGTCCTTGAGGCGGTTTTGGGAAGGCTTTCCCTCTTCCTGGAAAACGTCCAGGAATTGAAGGACTACATTAAATCATCAATGGTCTATCCCCTTTTTCTGGTTACGGTGGGAGGCGTTTCAATCATCATACTTCTTGCTTATGTAATTCCCAAGTTTTCCATAATCTTTGCCGATATGGGAAGCAACATACCGGTAACGACCAAGATGCTATTGGGGCTAAGTGATTTCGTGAGGCTATACTGGCCTTTTTTCCTTGGCGCGATAGCGCTTGTGATTTTCCTCGTGAGAAGATACCTGAAGACTCCGGGCGGAAGACTCAGATTCGACGCCTTCCTGCTCGATATGCCTTTGGGAGGCGATATAGTCAGAAAGATCGAGGTTGCACGCTTTGCCAGGACGCTGGGCACCCTGACAAAAAGCGGGGTTCCCATACTCCAGGCCATCAATCTGGTAAAGGAGATACTGGGAAATAAGATTGTGGCCAAGGCCATGAATAAGGTTTTTGACAGGGTCAAGGAGGGCGAAAGACTCTCAAGGCCTCTAGGAGATACCGGGATATTCCCCTCCCTTGCGATCCAGATGGTAACAGTGGGTGAGGAGACGGGCAGACTTGACGACATGCTCATCAAGATAGCGGAGAACTATGAAAAGGTCGTAAGGGACCTGGTAAAGAGGTTTGTGAGTCTCCTTGAGCCGGCCATGATACTTCTTATGGGTGTCATGGTGGGTTTTATCGTTATCTCCATGCTTATGGCCATATTCAGCATAAATGACATGCAATTTTAGCCGGGCGCCCCTCAGGAGCCATGTAACCTAACAAGGAGTGATGATGATGGAAAAGAAGAAAAGGCGTGAAGGCTTTACCCTGATAGAGTTGCTTATTGTCATGGTAATCCTGGGACTTCTGGCCGCACTGGTCGGGCCCAGGATGTTCGGGAAGGTGGGGTCAAGCAAATTAAAGGCGGCAAAGGCCCAGATATCCCTTCTTGAGACTGCCCTTGATACCTACAGGCTGGATGTCGGTAAGTACCCCACAACCGACCAGGGCCTGGAGGTACTTAGAACAAAGCCTTCTGATGTCGAAAAGTGGGACGGCCCATATCTTCCAAAAGACGTGCCCATGGACCCATGGGGTAAACCCTATGTCTATCGCTCTCCTGGTGAACACGGAGATTTTGACATTATATCATACGGCGCGGATGGAAGGCAGGGCGGAGAAGGAGAGGATGCCGATGTAGTGAGCTGGAAGGATGTGGGTTCCTGATGCCGGGATCGCCTTCGTGCATGCCAAACGCTCATGACAGAAATATTTTGTCGCCCCCGCTAATGAAAATCCTCCTCCGGCTCTACACTCTGCGAGGTAGAGGATTTCCCTCCACCCGCGCGGGGGAGGGTTGGGGTGGGGGGTGTATTTTCACGGTAAATGGCGCAAATAGACTCCCTTTGTCATCTCGTGCGGGCTTTACCCTGCTTGAACTCATGGTTGTGCTCGTTATCATCGGAGTGGCAGGGGCTGTGGTGGCATTCGGAGCAGGAGGGGGCCTTGAAAACATAAGGCTCAGGGCGGATGCCAAGCATCTGGTTGCCGCCATCAGACATGCCAGGGACTATGCCGCTTCTCGCAAGGTAAAGGTAACAGTCGTCGTGGACAAGGAAGGCCGAAAAATCCTCATGATGACAGGCGATAAAAAAGAGGGGGAAGATGCAGCAGCAGCAAAAGAGTACGGTCTCTCCGAGGATGTGAACATAAAGGAGACGGTCTCATTTATATTTTCCCCTTCAGGCGGAAGCAGCGGCGGGGAAGCTGTTCTTGAAAACCGGCGGGGGAGATCATACAGGGTGAGAGTGGATGTGTTTACAGGAATCCCAAGTCTCTTGGAGGGAGAAAGAAGCTGACCATGAGAGCGGCCTTGGATAACAGGGGCTTTACTCTGATCGAGACCCTGGTGGCCCTGTCGGTTCTGGGTATCGCGCTTGCGGTGGTGATGGAGCTTTTCTCAGGCGGCCTCAGGTCGGCAAGGCTTTCTGACGACTATACAAGGGCAGCCATGTACGGCAGGGAGAAGATGGAGGAGATACTGAGCGGCGGGACCCTTACAGAGGGAAGCCTTGAGGGGGATATCGGCGATACCTTCACCTGGAAGGCGACCATATCCAGGCTTATACCTCCTGAAGAGGAGGCCGAAAAGACTCCCTTTGATATATACAGGGTTAAACTTCAGATACTCTGGGGGCCTGATGAGAAGAAAAAGAGCTTTGACCTGAACACAATGAAGATAACTGAAAAGTCCAAGAGCGGATGATGCCCTGTGAGAATAGTCGAAGGAAAACCGGCCGGCTTTACGCTCCTTGAGGTGATCATATCCCTTACAATCACCTCTGTGATGCTGGTGATCATCTTCGGAGCCATGAGGGTGGGAGTGAGGGCCTGGGAAAAGGGCGAGCAAGATCTGGATGAGCGTATGCGTAACCGTGTGGTGCTCGACATGATGAAAAGACAGCTTGCCTCGACAGCTTTTCGTGAGCAGAAGGAGGAGGGTAAAAACCGGTTTTTGTCTGTTAAGGGGGATAAAACATCTCTGCGCTTTATATCCAATGTTGCTCTTCTTACGTCAAACGAATTTGGGGTGGTGTTTGTGCGTTACATTGTGGGAGATGACACTGAATCAAACGGAAAACAGATTGAAATAATAGAGAAAAACCTTGTGTTTATTGATCCTGAGGATGATCCTGACAAATTCGGGATGGACGACAGGCTTACCATCCTATCCGGTATCTCCGATGTATCTTTTAATTATTTGAAAAGAGGAGAAGAAGGAGACGAAGAATGGCAGGACAGTTGGGACCCTGATACGGAAAAGGGTTTCCCTGCCGCCTTCAAGGTCGAGATTACAGCGAAGGAAGATCAGGCTCCTCTTGTCACTATAGCCAGGGCCGAGGCCGCAACCTCAGAGGAGAAGGCCGGAAGCTCTGAAAAGCCTGAGAGGGCAGACACTGCAAAATCAAATATTGAAAATAAAAGTTCCAGCGGCAGGCTCGGAGGCACAAAGAGCAGGTTCAGGTGAGGGGGGATTCGCCCTCTTTCTTGTCCTATGGGTTTTGACCCTGCTTGCGGTCATTGTCGGAGAGTTCTGTCATGCCATGAGGACCGAACTCAATATAACACGAAACTATGTGGAAGAGGTGAAGGGATACTACATAGGACTCGCCGGAGCCAACATGGCCATAGCGGAGCTTGTGCGCAAGGAGATATTTCCCGAGGATGAGCAGGGGGAAGGGGAAAAAAAGGAGAACCCCCTGAGGATAAATATGGACTTGGCTCCCATGGGTTTCGGTGACGGCAGTTTTGTGCTGCGCATCGGCAATGAAAGCGGGAAGATAGACCTTAACAGCGCGGATGAGGATACCCTGAGGATGGTATTTGACTCCCAGGGTCTGGACGAAGACCAGGTCGCCGTGATAGTTGATTCTATCCTTGACTGGAAAGATGAAGATGATCTTCACAGGGCCAATGGTGCGGAGAACGATTATTATAAGGGACTTGACAAGCCTTACCGATGCAAGAACGCGGATTTTGATTCACCTGAGGAACTCCTCCTGGTAAGAGGAATAAGCAAGGAGATTTATCTTACCGGTCTGAAGGATATCTTCACCGTGATTCCCTCACAGGGCAGAGCCGGTGCCGGCTTGGTTCCAAGGAGGATGCCCTTTGGTCCTCCCGGCTGGGCTGGAAGGATGAGGCGCATGGCCGGTTCAAAAGGGGTAAACATAAACGCTGCTCCCAGAGCAATGCTCAGGGCACTTCCAGTGATGACCGATGAACTTGCCCAGGGCATCGAGGAATTTAGAAAGGAAAGGGACTTCAAATCTCCTGCCGAGGTTGCCGAGGTTCTGGGCCCTGATGTCTATGGCTCAGTGTCGCCGCACCTTAATACCCAGATGTCCCCCTATTACACGATTAAGTCCGCCGGGATGGTGCAGGGAGGCTCAGTGCAGCAGGGGGTAGAGGTCATGGTCAGGATAGACAGGACCATAGGGAAGGGATTTGAAATAGTCAGGTGGGTTGACGGGATATCGGAGCCCGTGAGCTTCAGCCGCCCACCCGAGCCGGAAGGGGACAAATAGACACCCGTGCCCGGTATCATAGTTGCATACCACAATAGGGCTTTGTGTGGAAATACCCCTTTACTTTGTCCATTCCCCTTTACCCTCGGCACTTCGGGATAGGGCGGCTTATTTCCTCCCCCTCGACGGGGGAGGGATGGATGGGGGTGATTTTCATGTTTCGTTGTGCCCTATACGGGCATGGCGGTTAGTGTAAATTGTCATTAGGGAAGGATTAAAAGAGTTGGCGTTTCAGACGGGAACAGGACTGGAGATAAGGAAAGACGGGTTATATGCCGTGCTCCTAAAGACCTCTATCGGCGGTATGAAGATAGCGGCAAAGGAGACGCGTAGCTTTGATCCCGGCCTTGAGACTGATGAAAAGGCCAGGATCGCAGATGAGTTTCTTAAAGGGTTTCTCAAAAAAAATAGCGCGTCTTCGGCTCCCGTCTTTGTCGCTGTTCCTACGGAGTGGGCGGTTTACCGTTATGTGGAGATGCCTTTGGTAGTAAAGGAAAACCTGAGGGAAAGCCTGCTCTATGAGATGGAAAAGCACGTTCCCTTCAGCCCCGAAGATATATGGTATGACTATGGTGTAATAAAGGAAGACAATGAGGCCGGAACAATAAGAATCCATCTCACAGCCTTAAGGAAGGCGGCAATGATGCCTTTCTTCGGCTTCCTAGGCGGCCCTCGAAGAGCGATCTTCGGCCTTGAGACTACTTCATCTGCGCTCGCCAACTATCTGCTCTGGGTTCGCGGACCAAAGGCCGATAGACCAAGCATATTTTTCTATCTGAGAAAAGAGATCCTGGAAATCCAGATTATGGATGGTAATACTCTCCTCTTTGCAAGATCTGTCTCCTCCATAGACGCAAACCTCTACGAGGTTCTTTCGAGAGAGCTTAAGACCGCCAGGGAGGCTTCGGGCGTTTCAGACAGGGAGCTTGATGCCTTTTTCCTGGGAGATAATGAGATGGCTGAGGCACTCAGGAGACTCAAGGATGAAGGGGAGGTAGCGGACATAAGGGATGCGGCCGATCCGACCGTTGACATCGAACTGGCTCCTGCCTATGGCCTTGCGATGAGAGGGGTAAGAAAGGTTCCCCTTGATTGCAACCTGCTCCCGAAGGAGATGCGAAAAAAGGCAAGCAAGGCTGGACTATATTCAATGTATGCCCTACTACTTCTTCTCATTTTGAGCGGCGCCGCATGGGGCGCAGGTTACATGGTCACCCAGAGGGCTGAACTCAGGAGACTCAATCTTGAGCTTAAAGGGCTTGCGGCAGAGGCTGCGATGGTGCAAAAGATAAGAGATGAGGCCTCCTCACTTGAAGCGAGACTAACATATCTTGAGGACTTAAGGGCCAGGAGGGGATCGGTAGTAGAGTTATTGAGAGAGCTTACTGACAGAATTCCCAAGAGCGCATGGATAAGCAACATGACCATTTCCGATAAGGGGGTTGAGATAGAGGGATACGCCGATTCAGCTTCAGAACTGATACCTCTTCTGGATAGATCTCCGATGTTCAAGGATGTCGGTTTCCTCTCCTCCATAACCAAATCCCGCGAGGGAAAGGAGCGATTC
>Ga0100397_1002731_pt1 | contig 10181 bp, 8 predicted proteins | sample CryGeymeta201521_FD_81550 | JGI IMG/M metagenome (GOLD analysis project Ga0100397, IMG submission 81550) | Groundwater microbial communities from Crystal Geyser aquifers in Utah, USA - Crystal Geyser metaG 2015-21 | ecosystem: Environmental > Aquatic > Deep subsurface > Groundwater | place: USA... | reverse complement strand
TCATCGATGTCATAGGAAAGGTTCCCAATGAACAGTTTGACGCAATTTTCAGGTTTGGGACCCATTGCCTTGATGCCGTAACCACCTGCTGTACCACCGCCTTTATTCTTAGGTGCATCGCCACCCGAGACTACCTTGTTGGCTGGTGGCCATATATCCCCGGGACGAGCTGGAGCAAAATTGATTTTGACGGCTCGGCCCATCAGCTGAGATGTGGACATGGCTACTGCTTCCGCTGCTGCCGATGGCGTATCCATTTCGATAAATGCGCTCCCATAAAATTTTCCAGTTTCTTTATCCGTGATCCATTTGATATGTGTTACCGACTTGGGTAGAAATTCGCTCAAAGCGTTTTCGTCAACAGCAAAGGGTAGGTTGCCCAGAAAGAGACGAGTTACACCTTGAGGATTTCCTGGGCAAGGAATACCTTTTTCTATCGCTTTATCGTCTTGAAGATTCACTTTACTCTTTAAATCTGTTTGATCGTTGGCAACTTCTGCTTCATCATCTCCAGCGGCTCTACTGTTTACTTCGTCCTCGATGTCGGGACCCTCAATCTTTCGTTTTTTCTTTGACTTCTTTTCTTTCTTTTCCTTTTTTGCCTCTCGTTTCTTTTCTTTTTTAAGCGTAACAGATCCCTTGGCATCAATGGAAAGAATCCTCTCTTCCTCCAAAGATTTCATGATCTTTTTGAATTTCTTTTTGCCATCTTTGTCGGAAACGTCAATTTGGAGTGATTTCAAGACCCTTTTTCTTAGCTTTTTGACATTCAGATCCCCATCATCGTCTGGAATAGAATGGCCCTTTAGCTCGCTCGTGATGGCGGCAACCCAGTTACTTTCTAATCCTTCTGGCATTGTGAAAGTATATTGTATGGCGAGTACGAGTAGTTCAGAGTTCAGAGATATATTCTTGTAGAAGAAATCGCCCCAAAAAAATATTGTACAGCACTATTTATTGGTTGTTTAGAGTACTGATTCGTTCGTCAAGAAAAAACCGGCTCATAGCCTGTTTATCAAGACGCATATTTGCTCTCCCAGAAACAACTAAACGCACACTTCTTATTTTCATCTGTACCAGTACTTCTCTACTAGTAGTAGTGGTAGAGGACCCTACTAGTAGCTAACTGGTACTACTAAGTACTAAGTACTACTACTAGTAGCAATAGTAGTAGTCTACTACCTCCTACCACTGCTAGTACCAGGGGTACTACTAGTAGCTAGTAGTAGTACTAGGAGTGCCTGGTACCAGGTACAGTAATCGTATTCATCATTGATACGGGTGACGTGGACTTAAGTCATAGCGCGAGAGAAAGCAGATTTCGGACTTGGATATCACAGAGTGACGAGTTGATTTGCATGAAGCTGGTTCATTAATTAGCATGGCAAAATCCAGAATACTTTGAAGCAGCAGTGGCGGCTGGAGAGTAGTAGAGTTCTACAGTAGTACGATAATATACTGGTAGTGCTCTAGCTACTCCGAGTAGCTACTAGTACCAGGTACAGGACGAGACTTCGCTAGTACTACCTTGTAGTAGTCAGAGTAGGGTCTACTACCTACTAGCTACAGTAGTAACGTATGATTTGCCACGACTTGCAGAGCTAGCTAGATTCTGTAGGGTACGGTAGGCCCCTCGTCCAAGCAGGACAAGCTGGAAGAGAGGGCTCTTGCTGTTACGGAATAACAGAGCAGTTGTTGTAATTGCCGACTCAATTTTGGGGAGTGACTCGAATAGGAGGAGAGTAGCGGTTTGTCTGTGCAATCTAGGTCGATCGGTAGGTAGGTAAGTAGCTAGGTATGGGGCATGAACTTGGTTTAAAAATTGATTCCATTCAACAGAGGAATCAAGGCTGGTGTCTTGCACAACATTTAAACTTAGCCAACAAAACTGTGAAGTGTACATTAATTTACGTTTGTTGCTTCCGCAGACGCATTTGTTGTTCAGGAGATGAATGTGTATGTTTACTTCCCGTACCAGAGCATCTTGGGCGAGAGTGGATACTCCAGAGGCGAAGTCAGCCCTGTTGCTACGTTAATACTTCTTGTGTCATCCTTCTTCAAAGCAGATCTTTGAGGCTGACGCTGGTATGCTTTTCCGTGTGGCTTGGTGGCAAGCGGAGGACAAGCTGATCGCTCAGGCCCCAGATTCGATCGGTACGATCGCTTGGAAGCGTAAAACTGGTGAACTGGCGTCTTCGGAAATAATACATCACCATGATGTCGATCTTTCTTGTCAATCTCGTCATCGTTGTCGCATCCAAAAATCTCCTCAGTGCTAGAAAACGAGACAGACCGAGACTGCGATGATTGGCGTTGCAGAACGCCTGGAAGATATGAAAATGGTTGGCTTCTCACTCCCCCTCGATCAAAAGTGCTAGAAGGAAAAAGATACGGTAAACTGAAACCGGTTGGCGTCGACACGGGATCTCTAAACTCACGGTGAAAGTCGTAGCCATCTTGATCACCAACGGAGCTTGTCTCTCCTAAATCCTCTGTCAAAGAAGATCTGGACGAGCACTCTGAGAGCGCCTGAGTCGAAGCTTCCGAACCAAACGAAGTATCACAATGTCCGCCCATCCTCATTTTTAAGGACCTCTTCCTCCTGCAGTTGAGATCATTTAGGCTCTCTTGGCTAATCTCACACTGGCATATCCGATCGCCAGAGCTCGCAGCAGCCATGTTGCTGTTGGAAAACATGGTCACTCCAATCTTCGATTAGTCAAGGCTGAAATGGATAGAATTGCTGAATTGCTGAAGTTCTAAGTTCTGTAATGGACGATGGAAAGGTAGCGAAAATTTTGAAAGAATACCACTCTGCTTTTTGAGAGCAAATCTTGGATTGTTTATGAGCATCGACGATGATGAATGATGATGCTTCTTGTTTATTACCGTATGTGCGGAGTACGATTAATTTAGTTGTCTGCATTTCTGCTTCGGACGCACGTGATCTTGTTTTTGGATATGACGAGGTGTCCATAAACGTGGCTTCTCGATACAAATTTCGCTTCTTCTTTTGAAATCGACGCGCCGTCTAATTACCGAAATAATTAACGCAAACATGGATGACGCCAATAAAAAGGAATTGCAACTGGAGGAGAAGTGTACTTCTTCGTAAGATAGTTGTACCGACACTACCTCATTAAGTTAGCGTTAGTGTGAATTTATTACCAGATTAATTTCATTCCGACATGGGTCCGGCCCCACTAAAACTTCGTGCTCCTGCTCTAGAGGCTGGAATTGGTAGCGAGTTATGTCATCCTTGCAGGGATGGCGGTTTCTAACGCGCCGAAAACAAATAATCAGGCGGACGAAAACCTTCCTCCTTGGATCGTCAAAGGTCTAGAGCACAGTTGAGGAAGATTTTGCAGTCCTCGAGCGTTCCGTGGCATTCATGGTTCGGATCAGCTAAGGCTGTACGAAGGTCCAATGCCAGCCAGAGCAAGCGCGAAAATTCGCTGCCATACATGCGATTATTAGACTCGTCGCTTGTGCCAATGACTTGCTGTAAAAAGCTGCAGCAATCGGAAAAACAAGTATCTCCAACGTTCAGCGCCTTAAGCCGCAATATGCGTGGAGCCAAAACTACAAAGGGGTCCTCCGAGGATTTACTAGAAACCAATTTTAGAATGAAGACGCATAGGCCAATCTGCGATTTCAAAACGTCATCGGACTTTCCATTTAGAGCCTCACGCAACTGTAAAGGAAAGGACGACAGCCGGATGAAGGCATTACCCTGTTTGAGTGGTTCAACTGTGAACAATCCTTGAAGAACAGCAAGGCAGTCGTCAAGGCAGGTATCGTCCACCTTTAAGACGCGAAGCTTAAAAATGAGCGGCATGAGTGTCGCCACAGGATCGGTGGATGGTGGTGTATCCATAGTGGCAGCAGTGGCTTGCTTGTTGAGTTTGCGCGATTGGTCTGGTGCCTGCGGATGAAAGTATTTGCAGTTCTTGACAATTTTCTCTTGAGACGGATTCGTACTTTGTAACACTCCACGAGTATGTTGAATTCGGGCTGCAAATTCTTTAATGGGCTCTTGCAGGGCTTTGCGAGCCTTCTTGGCGAAACTTGGTGCCATGCTAATGGCAGCAGTAACAGACGTGTCCTTTGCTGCGTGGTTCCGCTTTTTGCCTTGTGGTTCAGGTTCAGCCGGATGAATGCGCATTTGCTTTGGCTTCGCGTTCGCATTCAAGTTGGCCTCGCCGCTGCTGAAATCGCAACATTTACGAATCTGAAAGGTGTTGGTATGATCAAATTGAAAGTTGATACTTTTCAGGCGCTCTTGTCGTCCCCGGTATAATTCCCCAGTTTGAAAAGCTTGCTTCTGCACTTGCATCCACCTGCGGAGCTTTTTGCAGGACGTAACAAAGGCCCCAGTCGTGTTCATCAACTCTGCGACTTTTTCGTACTGTTCAATCCAGGATTTTTCACTGCGACCAGCATTAACGGACCAGCAAAATCCAAGTTTATCCAGCTTTTCGATTTGGTGAGCTTGCAATTGGTGTTTCACACACCGTTGCTCCTTTACCCACTTTTTCAAGCTCGGACATGCGTCGTCCACAATTTCGGGAACACAGTGAAGATAAGTCGCCTCAAAGACAATCAACTTTTCATACTGTTCACCCCAAGTGAAGAACTCGTCGTCGAATTCTTCGTAATCGTCGTCACTTTCGTTTTCCTTGCTGGTGCCCTTAGAAATCTTTTTCTTGCGGAACTGTTCGTGTTCGGCGAAGAACTCAATGCTTTGTACAGGTGCATCAGGAACAATATCGTCAATCGTCATATTCAAAGCAATGCCTTCAATTGAAGTGATGCAGAATGTTTCTGTATTTTTATGTGAATATCGTGGAAATATTTTATGAATATTGTTACGCTATCCGCTCGTCTCGTCAACTTTCGTTTGCGAATACTCGTGGGACCCAAGTTTTGCCCACGCCACGCTCAGCGTTAAATTTTCTTACCTGAGCCCAGTCGTATCGTGCTAACTTTATTTATTTTGTTCTGCGGCTGACTGGCAGTGCCAGCAGTTGTTTCGTCGTGTGCGGAAACAGTGAGTTTCGACTTGTTTTTGAGTAACTGTGCGTTCTTATTAGCTTTTAAAATCTGGAGAAAACAAAAAAAGTAATCGCCTCTTTGTATTGCTGTATTGCTCCATGACATTCTAAAGCTCTACAGCATAATTTGCGCCTACCGCAGCAAAAACGATCGTAAGAAAACAAGTCCACCAAAAGTTCACTTTTTACATATATACGACGACGATGCCGGGACTTTGGGAGACATCCATTTCGACGGGGCAGCCAGAGCCACAACAACAAGAACAATCTAATTCAGAAGGAAACAACGGCAAACTATATGATGGCGGCCTCGACGATGTTTCCTACCAAGACGACTTTGATGCTATGGAAGGCGCAAATGATGGTGGATACGACGATACTGGTGAAAGCGGTTTGTTCGACGACTTTGATCATGGGGATTTGCAAGCCGTTGAAGGTGGAGACGACATTGGTTTTGGTGGTGGTGGCGATTTGGATATGGATGGCGGTGTCGAATCGTTTGACAATGACAACGGCGTTAGTGAAGGGTTGACGGAAGTTGACAAGAACAGTAACGACCAAAAAAATGTGGAGGCAGCGAATACGACTACAACTACAAATACAACGATGACGATGGACGACAGTCGAGCAGCCTTTGCAACCGACAAGATCCAGCAACAACGTCAACAAAGAGAAATCCACCACAAGGACTATATCGGACAACCAAAGGATGCCGCTGCAAGTCGCACCGTACCACCAGTGAAAACTACTTATAAGAGTTCTTTAAAGGAAGCCGCCGCATATCCTCGTCAGACCGAGGAGACCGCGCATGGCGGATTGGATGTGCTTTCCATGGTTGCCGCTGCCAAGGCGGGAGACGAATTGACGCATACCATGGATTCTTTTGTCCAAGAAAACATTCAGGGCAACCCAACGCCTTCCATGACAACCAAAAGTGATTCGAAATCCACAGCAAACATCAACGCTACGAAGATGGTGGACACACGAAAGGACGACAACTCCAAGAAGGAAACTGTGACAAACAGTACCAGTCGTGGGAAGCTGGTGCCGTTCAAGGACGATCGTATCATTCCTGAAGCTCCTTCGAATCGTTCCAATGAACTCAACAAGATTACGTCCACGAAGACAACATCAGACCAGGAAATTGGGAGTGTCGAACAAACGTTTTCTGTGGTCCCGAAGACGCCTCCTGTGGACGGAGCAACCATCCAACAGCAGCGACAAGGCCAAGGTGGAAAACATCAGTCAAAGACCGCGCGTGACAACCACTTTTTATCCAGCCGCGATACCAACGATCTCGATAGCGGCTTATTGGGACGTCGATCACATTCCTCGGAAGGAATCAGCAGCAGCAACAACAACAACAATCGCGGATTGGGTTCACTTGGAAAAATCAAGAGCACGGTCACTTTAGGATCGTCCATGTTTTCTACTAAAGAGAAAACAACTAACAACAAGCAAACCTTTCGCGATTCCTTGACAGGTCATCGTCGAGTATCCCCAGCCCATCCTTTTGTGCAGCAAAAGCAAACGTTGGTTCGTCTTTCTTCGAATTGTGGCCCTGTAACTCCAGCGGCAGCATCCATGATGCCTCGGGCCTCTGTGCCTGCTACAAACACTGGGATGAAGGTAAGCTGCCGTGAAGTTATTTTGTACGCTAATTGTTAATCGCATGTACAAATTGACACTGCATCTTTCCACAAATACTAAGAGCCCTAATAATCATAACGGCCGCCACGTTCACTTTGATTCGCCTGGGGTAGAATATGCGATGACTCCTCGACTAGGCAACAACAGGACGGCGGTCACTCCTGGTCCATTGACGGCGCACAAGATGCAGCAACCACCTTCAGTTGGCTTTATGTCGATGGGAGAAACGGAAACCAACGAACGCATTTTGCCCAAACCTCGAACTTCCACCAACCAGGACGCTCAATGTCAGCAGCGATCGGAACAAGAAACGTTCTGCGACGACGGCCATAAATTGGAACTTGCACTTCGCAATTTGAATGATACCCATGCACGCAGCGATGCAGCCGTATTGGACATGCAAGTTCACCTTGCGTCGGCCTACGCGAACATTCTGGAGGACCAGGGAAATTTGAGCATTTTTCTCCGTGATTTAGGCGACGCCCAGGCCGTCATGGAAGACCAAATTACTTCGTACGAACAACTCTTGCGTGCTTTTCCCGGTCTGGAAGAGCAAGAAGATGACCTTGAGATCGTAAAGTTTCCCAATCTGGACGATATTCAAAAGATTGCGGAAAAGAAGGTGGCGTCTCCGAAGTAAGGCACTAGGCAAGGAGGTGCTGATTGGAGACAATGAATATGATTTGATTGCGTGTGTACTATTACGTGACAGCCGTAGCAGAGCCCAATTCACTAAGCTGGAGAGAATTGAAGCGAGACTAGAATTCGATAACAATATAATATGCATTTGGTATTTAAAGCGTATTGGTTACTTGCTATTTGCAACTGAATATAGCTCAATCTCCAACAGTCTGTGCTCGGCTTCGGGCTACAAAGACCGAATTGATTGCAGACCTCCTAAGCCTGGCTAGAGACGAAGAGTCAGTCCCTTGCTGGCAACATCTGCCACATGAATTGAAAGAAAAAATATCGCACGTATTCATTCAAGTTCATGATGTCTACTCTACCTAATAATCCCCAGCAGAACAACAAGCGAAGCATTGTTTATTATTTTTTAACCCCAACCCTTCGGAAGATACCAATAGAGTTGACAAAGAGCAGAGCTCACCATCAATACTAACAACAACTAAAGTCTGTGAACTTCCGGAAGCAGCAGTGTGAAGCAACAAGATTGGACTCGACACATAATATCACATTCCCGAACATGCTCATTCAATCATCTCCGCAGAAACAAAACCATGCGTTGTTATTCCTGTGCACCTATCTTTTTGTCGCTACAATCGTCATGTTCGTTCCTAATGAATCATCAACGAACAGAAACTAAAACCCAATTTTCCATCGCACAAAATGATGCCTTTTGCTTACAAACAAGTTTCAAAACCCAGTTTCCACGCAGCTCTTCCTTGTCTGGATCACAAGACGATAATTGTGAAGATTTGTCATCTCCGTTTGCCAAAGCATCTGCTGCCTTTGAGGCTGCCCACGGGGAAGATCCTCGCACTATTACCGTTGGCAACAACACACAACTTCCCTACTCTGTCCACTACCACCGACGAATGGCACACTGGCTGGATCAATTAGCACCGCACGACGCTCCCGAGGCTGTCAAACTTGCAGTTCGTTGTCAACATATTCGTCGATGGACTAGGCCACGATCTGATTATCCGAAGGGACTGGCGGCATACAAGAAATGGCGTTCCGACTTGCAAATCTTCCATGCTCAACAGGCAGCCGAGATACTGTTGGCCAGTGGATACTCTCCAGAAGTTGCTGATCGTGTTGGCGAGCTGCTTCGAAAAAGGAATCTTGAGAGTGATCCTGATGTACAGCTCTTGGAGGACGTTATTTGCGTTGTATTTTTAGAAAACGAGTACACGGCCTTTATTGAACAGGAACAATACGACGATGACAAGCTCGTGGATATTGTACAAAAGACTTGGAAAAAGATGACACCACGTGGACACACGGCCGCATTGAAACTGGCAGGTCAACTCACGGAGCGCGGCCTCCGCGTTGTGGAACGAGCCTTGGAGGGATGATATGGCTAGCTAGCTGGTTGAAGAAGTTGGTTTCTATGAAAGCCTGAGAGAGGGGAAACGAGGAAAGCCTTCAAGAAAGGGTGATTTATTTGGTCTGCCAAAAGGCCTCCTGTGGCTCACTTCCTGCTAGATAACATTGTTGCGCATGTATAGAGATGGTGGCTGATTTTCCACTTCACAGAGAAATTGAAAAGTTGAAAGAGCATTCATCAAGTCTACCAAGGATGGCTTTTCAAAAGTTATGGTTATAAATTGTGATGAATATCCAGTGAACATTTGACATGCTCCGCTCTTTATCACTCGGTATAAGTCGGCAACGTTTCATCGTAAAACTGATTTTATCTGAATAACCTGTCGCTCATCGCTCACCGCTCGCCATAGAATGTTGGTCCGTTTCAACGGAGTAGGTAGTTGATAGCTTCGAATTGCTTATAGCTAGCTCGGTGGACTTGCTGTAGTTGGGCACAGGTCTACAATAGGTAGAAGGTCATCATAAGAATACGGTGGGAGCTACAGTAGCTACTGTAAGATAGACTGGAATAGTACGTCGTAGTAGTTCTTCAGGATAGGCTAGCTAGCACTAAAACTACTGTAGGTAGCAGGTTTGGAATTGTCACGTGGAGAGTTCTTTTGCAGGACTGTTTCAACCAGTAAAATTTGACCAAGCCATTCACTGGCAACACGTCACTGCTTCTCAAAGTCTTTCGGACCGCATATCCTGCACAGATCTATTATTACATGCTCCTACACAACATCAAAAACCGCGATATCATTATCATTGAAAAATTCACCTTCTCATTGCATAATAACCGACGTTAGAACAACAGTCATAGCATCTTGTTTGAAGTAAAGTCTGCCTATTATGAAGTTTCAAAGCTTTGTTTTGCAGGCCTTGGCCATTGTGGCATTCAACAACCGCGCTGGTTTCGATGGCACCAGATATGGTGAGTTTGCTTTTTGCTTTTTGGTCAAAACTGTCACAGTTTTGTTATTACGTGAATGAGATACGGCACGATTAGATGATATTTAAATATATTTGAATAAATTGGAGTATCCGCTGATTGATCTTGAATCCATATCTCACTCGTATTTTGCTGCACATCATCTTTCAAATGAACGTTTGAAAACTAAAAATAAATAACTTCCCTCGAAAATGGCAAAAATGCAGGCATGATGGCATTTGCCGACGAAGTCGCCGAGGAAACAGCAAATACCGAACAACCCGTCGACACTGAAGACGCCACTACTCCCGAGGAATACCAGCCACCTGCTAACGCTGAAAATTTTGAATTCCAAGCCGAAGTTCACCGTATGTTGGATATTGTGATTAATAGTCTCTACCAAAACAATGACATTTTCCTTCGAGAATTGATCAGTAATGCCAGTGATGCGCTGGATAAATTCCGATACCTCACTCTGACCCAAGCCGATAAATATG
>Ga0100397_1002727_pt1 | contig 10189 bp, 9 predicted proteins | sample CryGeymeta201521_FD_81550 | JGI IMG/M metagenome (GOLD analysis project Ga0100397, IMG submission 81550) | Groundwater microbial communities from Crystal Geyser aquifers in Utah, USA - Crystal Geyser metaG 2015-21 | ecosystem: Environmental > Aquatic > Deep subsurface > Groundwater | place: USA... | reverse complement strand
TTTCAAAAAAAATAGAAAAATTTTTAATTTGAATCAGTTTTGCGAATGGGTGCAAAAGACGCGGAAATTTTTTTCAAACCGGAGAGAGAAAAGGCGACAGTCAGGATGTCTCCGTGAGAAGCGACGATAATCCCTTTTCCGAAGTTTTCGTGAAAAATGTATTCTCCATCTTTGAATTTTTCTTTTGTTTCAATTGCGTCTCTAATTTTTTTGTCGGGTTTATTTTTTATAATTTCCTTCTTTTGATTGTATTGACGGATTATTTTTTCAGGAATATCTTCCAAAAAACGAGAAGGAATATTGATTTGGGTGGATCCGAATATATTTCTTTGACTGGCAAAAACCAAATAAACTTTTTCTTGCGCGCGGGTTATTCCAACATACATAAGTCTTCTTTCTTCTTCCATTTGTTCATTATCCAAAATACTTCTTGAATGCGGAAGAATTCCTTCTTCCAGCCCGACGATAAAAACCACCTTAAACTCCAATCCTTTGGCGCTGTGAAGTGTCATAAGATGGATAGCTTTATTTTTTTTGTCAATCCCGTCAGCTTCAGAGAGGAGCGCCACTTCTTCTAAAAAATCAGCAACGCCGGAATCGTTTTCATTTTTTTCATATTTTTGAGCGACTGTTAAGAGTTCTCTTACATTTTCCATTTGAATTTCTCCTTCTTCATTTTTTTCCAAAAGATTTTTTTTCAATCCGCTTTTGACGATTATGAATTCCAAAAAATTTTTCAAATTCATAGAGTGAGACTTTTGGTACGCTTCCAAGATAAAAGCGCCAAATTTTTTTATCGCATCTATTTTTTGTATAGTTAAGTCTTCTTTAGTGTCCAATTGCATCGCGCCATTGATAAAGTCCAATGAATTTTTTTTGCAAAAGTTTATCCATTTTTGCAAACTAATTTTTCCAATATTTCTTTTGGGAAAATTGGCTATTCTTTCCAAAGAAATTTCATCGTTGAAATTTTCAATAAGTTTCAAATAAGCGATAACATCTTTGACTTCTTTTCTTTGATAAAATTTTATCCCGCCGATAATTTTATACGGCAATGAATTTTTCAACATCGCTTCTTCAATAGCGCGAGACTGTGCGTTGGTTCTATAAAGAACAACGAAATCGGAAAAATCATAAGATTTTTTTTTATAAAGACGTTGAATTTCTTCCGCTAGAAATTCGGCTTCTTTTGTTTCGTCTTGGGCTTCAAACTCGGTAATAAAATGTCCGGAAGAATTGTTTGTCCAAATTTTTTTGTCTTTCCGTCGGACATTTTTGGAGATAATCCCATAAGCGGCGTCCAAAATATTTTGCGTGCTACGATAATTTTGTTCCATTTTTACGACTTCCGCATCGGGATAATCTTTTTCAAAATCTAGAATATTTTGAATATCCGCCCCTCTCCAACCGTAAATAGCTTGGAAATCATCGCCTACTACGCAAAGATTTTTTCTTTTTTGACTGAGAAGTTTAACTAAAACATATTGGATACGATTGGTGTCTTGATATTCATCCACCATAATATAGCGAAATATATCTTGATATTTTTCCAAAATTTTGGGATATTGTTGAAAAATTTTTACAGTCAAAAGAAGCAAATCGTCAAAATCCAAGGCATTTTGTTTTTGAAGGTTTTTTTGATAAGCGGTGTATATTTTAGCGACAATTTCTTCAAAATATCCAGTGGTTTGTTTGACAAAAGAAGACAAATCCATAAATTCATTTTTAGCGGAGGAAATTTTTCCCAAGATAGCGCGCGGTTTTATTTGCTCTGTGTCCAGTTTCATTTCTTTCATTATTTTTTTTATCATTGCCAGTTGATCCTGGTCGTCCAAAATGGAAAAAGAGGTTTCATAACCGATGTTTTTTATCTCGGCACGCAAAATTTTGGCACAAATAGAATGAAAAGTTCCGATCATTGGAATGGAAGAAAACTCTGAAATGGGTTGAAAAAAGTTTTGGGAAAATTTTTTAAAGCGGTAGTCATCTTCATGATAAAGCAATTTAGCCACTCTTTCTTTCATTTCTTGAGCGGCTTTATTGGTGAAAGTTACTGCCAAAAGGTTGCCCGGAGAGACTTTTTTTTCGTTGATTAAAAAAGCGATCCGGTAAGTCAAAACGCGGGTTTTTCCTGATCCAGCACCAGCGATTATTAAGACCGGTCCTTCGGTTTTTTGGACGGCTTTTTTTTGTTGAGAATTGAGATTTTCCATAATATCAGTCATTTTTTTTAAAAATAAATTCAATTTATAAATTTTTCCAGTATTGGTATTCTAGCACAAGATAAAAATTATTCTAAAATATTTTTCAATGTTTGATAAAAACTTTTAAATTTGCCAAAATATATCCGGCGTGAAATTTGGTAATTCTTGCCAAATAATCCGATGTGTTGTAAGGTTAGAGTGTAAATAATTTCTAAATTAGCAAATGCTGGTTGAGGGGGTTGGGAAATTTGAAAATTTTGTTTTTAAATTTTTCAAAATTTCAACGAGTGTTTGGCCGAAAAATTTATGGCTCTTACAAGCAAGCAAAAAGAAAAAGCGACCAAAGAGGTCAAACGTCATGAAAAAGACAATGGTTCTCCGGAATATCAAATTGCTCTTTTCACGGAAAAGATAAAAAAATTGACGACTCATCTCAAGAAAAACAAGAAAGATTTTCATTCCAAGAGAGGTCTTTTGCGGATGGTTTCCAAAAGAAGAAAATTGATGGATTATTTGAAAAATGTCAATGAAAAGGCGTATAAATCAGTGATTAAAAAATTAGGATTAAAAGGATAATTTGTTTTGACAAATTGTCAGCAATTTATGGGAATTTACAAAGAACAAAGAGTGGGAGTGTTGGTGGATATTCAAAATCTTTATTATTCGGCAAAAGTGCTTTTTGGAAAAAAAGTTAATTTCGGAGCGGTTTTAAAAGCGTCGGTAGGAGATCGAAAATTGATTCGTGCTATCGCTTATGGGATAAAAACATTAGAAGGACAAGAAGAAAAATTTTTTGAGGCTTTAGGAAAACAAGGGTTTGAAGTGAAGACTAAGGATTTGCAAATTTTTCCCGGAGGCACGAAAAAAGGCGATTGGGATGTGGGAATTGCGGTAGATGCCATTAAGATGTCAAAAAATTTGGATTCCATTGTTCTGATAAGCGGAGACGGAGATTATATCCCCTTGGTTAAATATATTCAAGGAATCACTGGTTGTCGAGTGGAGGGGATGGCTTTTTTGGAATCTACTAGTGGAAAATTGATAGAAGAATTGGATGATTTTATAAATTTGAGCGAGAATAAAAAAAAGTTTTTGATTTAATTTTGAAGGGGTGATTTTGCCGATTCTCTTTTTTGTTTTTTATTATTAACATATCCTAATCGTTTCCCTCCAAGTCTGTTGCTTGTTGAAAATTACTTAAAAAATACTAAGATTATCGGGGAGAATTATCTGTCATTATATTAGCTATATAAATAGATTTTTTAGGTCAAAAATATAAATCCTAACTATATATAAATATGGAAACAAAAAAATTGGAAGAATTGAAGAAATCTCTTCAAGAAGAAAAAAAAGATTTGGAAGAAAATTTGAAAAAAATCGCTAAACCCATAAATATCCAAGAAGGAGATTATGAAACTTCTTTTGAAGATATTGGAACTGATAAAAATGATAGTGCCACAGAAGTTGACCAATACACTCAAAACTTGTCAGTGGAAAGCTCGTTGGAAAAAAAATTGCAAAATGTTTTGGATGCGTTGGAAAAAATTGAAAAAGGAAATTATGGAAAATGCGAAAAATGCGGGAAGGATATTCCACTAGAAAGATTGGTTGCCAATCCTAGCGCTAGAATATGTATGGATTGTTCTTAAAGTAGGCAAATCTTGATATAAAAAAAATGAAAATGGGAAACGGTCTGGCGAAAGATGGAATAAGGATATTAGTTTTGATTTTTTTGGATCAAATTTCCAAACAAGTTGTCCGCTTTCAAGGCGGACTTTATGTTTGCAATTCGGGAATTGCTTTTGGGATGGGGAAATTTAATTTTTTATTTTGGATTTTTTGGAGCGGGATAATGTTTTTTTTGACACAACTGTATTTCAAAAAAAATAAAGATTGTTTTTGGTCAAAAATTTCTTTGATAATAATTTTTTCGGGAGCGTTTTCTAACGCGTTAGATCGTTTTTTCTGGGGTTGCGTAATTGATTTTATTGATTTTAAAATTTGGCCGATTTTCAATTTAGCGGATATTTTTATCACTCTTGGATTAGGAATGTTAGTTTTCTTTTATTGGAAATTTGGTTCAAGAAAAAATAAATAGAATTTTATTCAGTTTAAAATTTTTTGAAAGATATTGCCAAAAAATAAAGTTAGATTAATTTTTTATATTTAGGACACACGTTTTTTAAAATTATTCCAATGCAAGGGTGAGATTAAAAAAACTGATTTAAATTTACCAAAAATTTGAATCGCTTAGAAAAATTTGCCAGCGCTAATTTTTCAAAAAAACGCGCAAGTTCTAATTTTTTTCAAATGCCAGCCAAAGTTTTTTCCGCAGTTACTATCGGACTTGAAAGTGAATTGATTGAAGTGGAAGCAGATACGGTTAGTGCCGGACTGCATCAGTTTAATGTTGTTGGATTGCCTGACGCGGCGGTCAAGGAATCAAAAGACAGGGTAAGTTCGGCGATTAGAAATTCAGGGTTTAATCCTCCTCATCGAGCGGGAAGAGTGACAGTTAATCTTGCTCCGGCGGATCTCAAAAAAGAAGGTCCAATTTATGATTTACCGATGGCATTGGGTTTTCTTTTGACTACTCGTCAAGTGTCTTTTGATCAAAAAGGAAAACTTTTTTTGGGAGAATTGTCATTGGATGGAAAAGCACGTCCTGTGAAAGGAGTTTTGCCAATGGCGTTAATGGCGACGGAAAGAGGAATTAAAGAATTCTATGTTCCGGAAGGCAATGCGTCTGAGGCTTCAATCGCCACAAAAATAAAAGTTTTTGGCGTAAAATCTTTAGGGCAATTGATAGATCATCTAGAAAAAAGAAAAGAAATTTATCCTTCTCCTGAAATTGATTTAGAAAAATTTTTTCTTTATGACAGAAAGGGAATGGATATGTCTTCCATAAAAGGGCAGGAACATGCCAAAAGAGCGTTGGAAATTGCGGCGGCCGGAGGGCACAATGTAATTTTAAACGGTCCTCCGGGATCGGGAAAAACTCTTTTAGCCAAAGCTATTCCGTCAATTTTGCCCCGTCTCAGCATTGAGGAAGCCTTGGAAATTACTAAGATATTTTCTATTGCCGGTCAATTGCCAAGCAAAAAATTTTTGATATCCGAAAGACAATTTCGTTCTCCTCATCATAGCGCCAGCGCTGTTTCACTGGTAGGAGGCGGAACATTTCCTCGTCCGGGAGAAATTAGTTTGAGTCATAGAGGGATTTTGTTTTTGGATGAATTTCCCGAGTTTTCCAGAGGAGTTTTGGAAAATCTTCGCCAACCATTGGAAGACGGAATTATCACGGTTTCAAGAGCACAGGGGACATTGGAATTTCCGGCACGTTTTACCTTAGTGGCGGCAATGAATCCTTGTCCTTGCGGAAATGCGACTGATCCGGAAAAAGCTTGTTCCTGTTCTCCCTCCGCTATTATTAAATATCAAAGAAAAATTTCCGGACCTATTTTAGACCGAATTGATTTGCACATTGAAGTCCCTAGAGTCAAGTTTGAAAAATTATCCAGCGATTTTTCCGGAGAAAGTTCTGAAAAAATAAGAGAACGAGTTGAAAAAGCGAGACTTATTCAAAAAAATAGATTTTCTAAAACAAAAACGGTTACTAACAGCGAGATGGACAATGAACAGATAAAAATTTTTTGTCCTTTGAATATCAAAAGTATAGAACTTTTACGAAAAGCCGTTTCTAGTTTCCAATTGAGTGCTAGAGCTTATTATCGCTTGATCAAAGTCGCAAGAACCATAGCCGATCTAGAAGAAAGCCAAGAAATAAACCCTGCTCATATCGCCGAAGCCATCCAATATAGATTTAGAGATGAATGATTTTTTATTTATTTTTTCTTTAAAAAATCGCAATTTTCAAATTTATCTGCAACTAAAATTGGTTTAGCACGCTTTATCGCGGGATAGTTTATCAAACCGGAAAAGTCTAAAATATAAATTTTTGAAAAAAGAATGATTTTTTTTATTCTGAAAAAAATAAAGATATTTTTGCTCGCGGGAATAATCGCGATATTTTTTTTTAAGTTGCTGGGAATTTTCTTCGGTGGGGACAATTTTGAAAATTTTGGCGAAAAAACAAAAAAAATCATGCTTAACGATGATGGTTTTTTTTTCTCAACTTTTTCCAAATCGGAAACAGTGGAAGAATTTTTGAAAGATAAAAAAATAGAAATTTCCGATCGCGACAAAATTATTCCGGAGAAAAGCAGTCAACTTTATTATGGATCAACTATTTTGATAGAGCGCGCAAAACAAGTGAGAATAAAAGTGGATGGAAAAGAATTGAGCGGATTTTTTTTAGGGAAAACAGTGGAAGACGCTTTGCAAGAAAATAAAATAGAATTGTCTCGCTTGGATAAGGTTGAGCCAATGCCAAAAAAACTTTTGGAAAAAAATGTTTCCATTGTGGTTACTAGAATAAATATTGAAGAAAAAAAAGAGCAAGAGGAAATTGATTTTAAGGTTGTGGCGAAAAATGATTCTGATTTGAGTTGGCGAGAAAAAAAAATTAAAAAAGAAGGAGAAAAAGGAATTAATGAGGTAACTTATAAAATAACCTATAAAGATGGCAAAGAAGTTTCGAGAACAATTTTGCGAAAAGAAAAAATAAAAGATCCGATTGAACAAATTGAATTGCATGGAACTTATGTTAAAACCGGAAAAGCTCAAAAAGGACAAGGCACTTGGTATGCTTTTAAAGGAGGTCTTTTTGCCGCCAGTTTAAGCATTCCTATCGGACATTACGCACGAGTGACTAATTTGGCCAACGGAAAATCGGTGATTGTTCAAATTAATGATCGCGGACCGTATGGAAAGGGGAGAATTATTGATTTAGATAAAGTGGCTTTTGTCAAAATTGCGTCTTTGGGTGCGGGGGTCATCGGAGTGAAAGTGGAAGAAGTTTTAAATTAAAAATTAAAAAATCGGAATTTTCCAAAAAAATTTATGAAACCAAAAAAATACTTGGGACAAAATTTTTTGCGAGATGAAAAAATTTTGAAAAAAATAATAGAAATCGCTTCTATCAAAGAGAATGATTCTATTTTAGAAGTGGGTCCGGGAACGGGAGCGCTTTCTTTTGAAATTGCCAAAAAGACAAAAAATTTTATTATGGTGGAAAAGGACAAATTTTTGGCGGAAAAAATCGCGCGTGATTTGCAATTCCCGATTATCGATATGGAGAAACAAAAAGAAAAAAACTGGAAATTTAAGAATAAAAAAGGAGTGATTGAAGGAGATATTTTAAAAATAAACTTGGTTGAATTGATTGAAAAAAATTGTTTTCAAAATTACAAGTTAGTCGCCAATATTCCTTATTATATAACGTCTCCTATTTTGCGACTTTTTTTGGAAACAGCATATTCGCCTGAAGAAATGATTCTTATGACACAAAAAGAAGTAGCGGAAAGAATAACGGCGCAACCCGGGCAGATGAGCATTCTTTCTTTAAGCGCGCAATATTATGGTCGAACGGAGTTATTGTTTTATGTCGGTAGAGAAAGTTTTTCCCCGGTTCCCGAAGTGGATAGCGCCGTGATTAGAATTACTCCGGCTAAAAAAAACAGAAAAAAAGAAGAAAATAAAATTTTTTTCAGATTGGTTAAAGCAGGTTTTTCTTCTAGAAGAAAAACGCTTCTCAACAATCTTTCCAACAGTTTTCATTTAGATAAAAAAATAGTGGCAGAAAAGATAAAAAAAGCGAAATTTAATCCGGCGCAAAGAGCGCAGGAGCTTAGCGTTCGGGATTGGGAAGAAATTGTTAATCAATTTTCAGATTTAAAATCAAACAAAAAATTGTAAATTGTTTTTTATTTTTTCAAAAAAAATTTTGCAAACCAGATATTTAATGAAAACATTTTTTATTTCACTTGAAATAAAAAAAATGGATAAACAAAACAAAAATTATTTTTCAAAAAGAGTATTCATAAAATTTATACAAATGATCGCGGGACAAGTTTCTAGAATGGATAAATTTTAAATCATAAAAAAATTATCCGGACTAAAATAAAAGTATAGAGAGCGACTAAACCTAGAATTGGCCAAAATAATTGACGCGGTTTCACTTTGAGAGAGGTGACTGTTAAAAAAGAAGCTGTTCCGAAAATAAGCGCCCAAATGAAAAGACGCATTTCATTGAGCAGAAAAACGCTTAACATATAAGAGACAAAAATGTTGATAGCGACCATCAAACGAGCTTTTTTTTCTCCTAAAATAACGGGGATAGTCCAAATGCGATATTTTTTGTCTCCTTCAATATCCTTAAAATCTTTTATGGGCAAAGAAAAAGTATAAGTTATCCAAAGAAGCAAAATAATTCGCCAAGATAAATGACGGATAGTTTGGTCGTCGGAAAGCAAAATGTATCCTAAAAAAAGAATCATAAGAGAAGCGGAGGAACTTAAAAATGTGGCGAATAAAGGAAATTTTTTCAAACGAAAAGGTGGCGCCGAATAAAAATAAGCTAAAATTTGATAGACAATTATCAATCCAGCGAAAGAGAAACCCACAGAAGAAGCTCCTAAAATAGACAGAAGAAAACAAAAAATTCCCAAAGAAAAATATTCTTTAACAGTGAAAATTTTTTGCACCAAAGGACGATCGGGATTGGAAACGCAATCTATTTCAAAATCATAAATGTCATTGACAATTACAGACGCAGTCCATGCCAACCAGACGACCAAGAGCAAACACAAAATTGCCATCAAAGAAAAAATAGTAAAAGAGAAATTTTGAGAAAAGTCCACTGTTCCCAAACCTATACCTATCAAAAAAAGTCCGCTGTGATAGATTATTTGAGGAAATCTTAAATTAAAAAATACCGCGAACAATTTTTTTTTGTCCCAAAAAAAGGAGAAAATTATAAGCATAAAAATCAAAAGAGGAAAAAAAATCAGATTTAAATTGGAAGCGAAATTATAAGTTAAGTTTTGCGAAGCGACCCCTAAAATTTTTTGAGAAGATCCGAAAAATTGAGCTATTTGATAAGCTTTTATTTCTGTCACTTTTTGCGAAGCGGAAAAAAAGGTGTGTCCGATAAAGAAAAAAGTTGGGAAAGCTCCCATAAAAAATAAAATTATATAGAAAAATAAAAATGAAATCAAAGCGCACAATTTATTTTTCGTTTCAAAAAAAATAAAAATTGAAAGAAAGATAATCGCCAAGAAAAAAGTGATTTTTGTTCCGAAATAAACTATTCCACTGGGCAAATTACCGAAGAAGGTGAAAAAATGAGAAGATAAATTTCCAAAATCGCTTAGGATATAAAAACTCCAAAAAACTGATCCTTGAGTGCGAATCATATCTAAAACAGGCGGGAGCAAAATTAACCAACTGCCAAGAAGAAAAATAAAAGAAAGTTCGCGCGGATTTTTTTTTGTCAGAAAACTTGTCAAAATCCAAAGAAAAAGGAAAGTTATTCCGAAAAAATAAATGTCGTGAGAATATTCTATAAATAGAGAATAAAAAGCTCGCGGACGAGCATGAGAAAGAAATTGTTCTATAAAAACTCTCAAAAAAATAAGACTCAAAAAAATGGCAGTCCAATTCATTAAGCTGATTTCTTTTTTTAAAGCTAAATTTTTTTTTTCTTTCAATTTTAAAAGCATAAATTAAAAAATTGTTTTCACAAAAAACGAATAAGGCTTTTTAAAGTTATATTCGGCAAACACAATGAAATTAACATAAATTTCTTTTTCAAAAAAAGTGCAGGTCTGATTGTGAACAAGCCCTGAATTTCAGTTGAAAAACAGGAGTTTTTTAGTCGGATTTTGGGGGTAATTTTTTCAAAATGTTTAAAAACTTTACTATCATAAATCTAACAGTCTTGGAACTTTTAATCAAATTTTTTTTGGTAAAATTTCTTCGTGATACATCATTTAAAAATCTAATGATAAACCTTTTTCGATTTTTCAAATAAATCTCGGGATTTTAACAATTAATTCATCCAAAATTAAAATTTAGAGATGGGT
>Ga0100397_1002716_pt1 | contig 10200 bp, 8 predicted proteins | sample CryGeymeta201521_FD_81550 | JGI IMG/M metagenome (GOLD analysis project Ga0100397, IMG submission 81550) | Groundwater microbial communities from Crystal Geyser aquifers in Utah, USA - Crystal Geyser metaG 2015-21 | ecosystem: Environmental > Aquatic > Deep subsurface > Groundwater | place: USA... | reverse complement strand
TCCATGCCTTTTAATACAGTATCTACGGCTTCACTTAATGTTTTGTTGGAAGCGGGCGTATTTGGATCCATCTTTTTTATAGTCACAATTTATATTAATTTATTCAAAGTTATTGGTCAAGCGCATCTTTCTTTGTTAGAATGTATCAAGGATGTGGAGGCAGAGGCTAAGAAGAATTCAAAGGGTTAAAAAGAGCCGGAAGATCTTGTCCCTGGCTAAGCTTGCTTTTTTAGGGACACTTGGTCTGGTAGTTCTTTTTTTTGTGGCCCTGCCCTTGATGGCGGTCAGTCTCCCCTCTCCCGATAAAGTTGTCCGGCGCGAGGGATTTTCCACTAAAATTTTGGACAGAAACGGGGAGACTTTGTACGATATTTACGTTAACCAAAGGCGCGATCCGGTCGAGCTTAGCGCTGTTCCTCTTTACCTGCGCCAAGCCACGATAGCCATTGAGGATAAAAACTTTTATAAACATCAGGGTTTTGATATTTTGGGAATTTTCAGAGGTTTTACTAGGGTTTTTACGAGAGGTTATGCCCAGGGAGGCTCAACCTTGACCCAACAGTTAGTGAAGAATGTTTTGCTTTCCTCCGAAAGAAGCTTAATCCGTAAAGTCAAAGAGTTTGTGTTGGCTATCCAGATTGAAAAGAAATACTCCAAAGATCAGATTTTGCAGATGTATTTAAACGAAGCGCCCTATGGCGGGACAGCCTGGGGGGTGGAGGCCGCCTCGGAAGTTTATTTCGGCAAAAAGGTGACGGATTTGGATTTAGTCGAGTCGGCGATTTTAGCCGGTTTTCCTCAAAGCCCCTCTTATTACTCTCCGTATTCGGCTGATCCGAAAGCGTATATCAAAAGAACCGCTCAAGTTTTAAGACGAATGCGGGAAGACGGCTATATCACCAGCAATCAGGAAAAGGAGGTTAACGCCCAGGCAGCCGGTATTGCCTTTCAGTCTAAAGGGGCTTCTTTTAAGGCTCCGCATTTTGTCCAATATGTTCAGAAGATTTTGGAGGCCCGTTACGGTGAGAACGTGGTTGAACAGGGCGGTTTAAAAGTAACCACCACTCTTGATTTGGAGCTTCAGGATAAAGCCCAAGAGGCAGTTGCCGAGGAAATTGCCAAAGTTGAGGCGCAAGGGATTACCAACGGCGCCGCTATCGTGCTTGATCCGCAAACCGGGGAAATTCTGGCCATGGTGGGTTCAAAAAATTTCAACGACCCCAATTATGACGGCCAGGTAAATGTGAGCACCTCTTTAAGACAACCCGGCAGTGCTTTTAAACCCTTCACCTATGTCACGGCTTTAATGAAGGGTTACACCGCCTCAACCCTTTTGCTGGATGTGGAAACCGTTTTTCCGGGCGGGGCAAACTTGCCCGATTATAAACCTGTTAACTATGACGGTAAATACCGGGGACCAATGCAGGTACGCTACGCCTTGGGCAATTCAATTAATCTTGCCGCGGTTAAAATGTTGGCTAAGGTCGGTGTTAAAAATGTCTTGGAAACTGCCCACAATATGGGGATTACCACCCTGGCTCCCACTCAGGAAACCCTAAACCGGGTCGGGCTTTCCTTAACTTTAGGCGGAGGCGAAGTGCGCTTAATTGACTTAACGGTTGCTTACGCTCCGTTTATGAATAAGGGCTTCCGGGTTGATCCGGTCGCGATTTTAAAAGTCGAGGATGTGAACGGTAAGGTTTTGGAAGAGGCTAAACCGAAAAGTCCGCCAGCCGGCGGAAAAAGAGTTTTGACCGAAGAACAGGCATTTTTGATTGCCAATATTCTTTCGGATAATTCGGCCAGGCAGGAGATTTTTGGAGTTAACTCACTTTTAAATATTACCGGCAAGACCCTGGCGGTTAAAACCGGGACTACCAACGACAAACGTGATAACTGGACCGTGGGGGGGAATTCGCAGGCTTTGGTGGGAGTTTGGGTTGGTAATAACGATAACTCACCGATGCTTAATGTTGCCTCCGGCGTCTCGGGCGCCTCCCCTATTTGGCGTCGGGTCATACTCGCTGCTTTGGCTGGTAAACCCAATGTTGGTTTTGATATTCCCTCCGGGATTATCAGTGCGGCGGTGGATGTAGTCTCGGGCTACCGGGCTCATGACGGCTTTCCTTCCCGCCAGGAATATTTTATTAAAGGCACCGAGCCAAGGACGGATCCGGTTCATGTTAAATTAAAAGTGTGTAAATCAGAGGGCAAATTGGCGACCCCTTCGGATGTAGCCTCCGGCAATTACGAAGAAAAAGAATTTTTTGTCTTTAAAGAAGAAGACCCTCCGGGAATTTTAAATTGGCTTAATGGCCAATCCGACTCCCGCTATCACCCGCCGACTGATTATTGCGGGACTGCCAATCCGGTCAATGTTGAGTTTATTTCTCCCACCGATCAAGCCTCCAATCTTGAAAATTCATTTAAGGTTAAATTTAAAGCTGATTCAACCGCTGACATTGTCAAGGCAGAGCTGGAGATTGACGGGGTGAAAAAGGCGGATTTTACCTCTCCCCCGTTTGAATATCAGGCTAATTTATCAGACGGGGTGCACATCCTTAAAGCCAAAGCCAGGGATTCTGCCGGTCATGAATCAGATCGAACTATCACTGTTGGGGTTAAAGGTCCCTGGAATCCGACGCCAGTTCCGACTCCCTCTCCCACTTTCTCCCCAACTCCAACTTCATCTCCAACCCTGACTTCCGCCCCGTAACTTTACAAAAGGGATATAATACTTTTAACCTGCCCCAAGAAAAATGGCCGAAAGAAGAAAGGGTGTTCAAAACTACGAAGCCTTGACGGAAAGAAAGGAGCTGGGGCCGTATCCTTGTTGGAATGATTGGAAAAGATCTTTGTCAAGACAATTAGGGTATGACAATTTCGAGGAAATATTGCCCGGCGCCGGAGAGTATCTTCACCAAAAATATCGTATTACGGTCAAATCTATTTTAGGCCATGATAGGGCAAAGGAGTTACGGAAGATTGAAGAACTGATAAAGGGATGTAATGGTTTTGAGGCCAACCCCAAAATACAAAAAGGGGTAGAGATCATTGAAAGATTAAGAAGGAACGCCCAGCTAAGAAGGACTTAGCTCTTAATTACCCCCCCAAATTTAACTTTAATTGATTGAAGAATCTTGTTTCTTATTTTGGTCACTTCTTCGTTAGTCAGCGTCTTTTTCGGATTCTGGTACCAAATCCGGAAAGTGTAAGCGTCTTTATATACGTCCTTGAGTTCAACTTTGTTAATCGTTAATTGTAAATTGTAAATTGCCTGCATTACTTCTCCTACTTTCGTTTTTTCCGGAAAAGTTAAGGTAATATCTTCAATTTGTGCCGGATATTTGGGAACGGGCTTAAAGGCCAGAAATTCTCTACTGGCGGCTTTGAGTTTAGCAACCTCCAGCTCACCATAAATTAAATTGTCCTCTTCCAACACCCCAAACTGTCCGATTTTCTGACCTTTAGTTTTGATAACCAGTCTGTGACTCGGGAGAAAATACTCGGCGTCTTCACTGATGAAATCGGTGTCGATATGCAATGATTCAAGTAAAGATTCAATAGTTCCCTTGGCCTCGCGAAAATTGGTGTTGAAAAAAATCTCGGCCAGCATTAATTTTTCTTCAGGCAAATTCTCCTTTCTCGGTAAGTAAACATTGGCCATTTCGAATAGGTAAAACGGCTCTTTTTCACCGGAGTTTTCTTTGGCGGCGGTAGTAAGAGAAGGCAAAAGAGAGGTTCTTAGATATTCTGACTCGGCTCCCAACGGATTTTGGAGTTTTAAAGCATCCTCTCCTGCCTTGTTTTTGGCGACAAATGAAAGGGTATAAGTTTCAATTCCGCCAAACCCTTTAAGAATATTTTTAACTTTCGTTTCAAAATCAAAGGTTGAATCAGGGTGCGGGTCGGGAATTTGTCCGGCCATCAGGGTGCTGGGCAAATGGTGGTAGCCGTAGAGTCTGGCAATTTCTTCTACAATGTCTTCGGCAATATTGATGTCCCTCACTCGGAACGATGGAACGTTAACTTCTAGAAGTTTGTTTTTCCAGACGGTTTTAAAACCCAGGTTGGTTAGAATTTTGGTAATGATCGGTTTAGGTAGATTAATGCCGAGGTTTTTACTAATAGTTAAGTAGTCAACTGTCAGCTTTTTTGTTTGGTGAGGGTGGGGATAAATATCTAAAATTTTTGCTTCGGGTTGACCCTTGGCCAAGGTGGTAAAAAGATCAATTCCCAGCCTTGCGGCTGGCTCAACATTTTCAGGATCCAAGTCTTTTTCAAATAAAACAGCGGCATCGGTCCGGTGGGCCAGAGCCATTGAAGTTTTTCTAATATTGACGGGGTTGTAAGTTTGAACGAAGAAAAGCACATTTTTGGTATTTTCGTTAACTGCGCTATTTTGCCCGCCCATAATTCCCGCCAGATCAATTAAAATTCCGGATGCATCCTCAATCACAATATCCCCGCCGGGAAGGGTATGGGTTTTGCCGTCAAGGGTGGTTATTTTTTCTCCCTGATTTGATTTTCTTAAGATCATTTTGTGGTTTTTGATTTTGTCGTAATCAAAAGTATGCGTAGGCTGACCAAGAGTGAGCATAATGTAGTTGGAAATGTCAACAATATTGTTTATCGGCCTGTGTCCTGAAAGGATCAGTCTTTTTTGTAACCAGTCTGGCGAGGATTTAATTTCAATATTTCTGATTAAGATTGCCGCGAATCTGGGGCAAAGGTCGGAATCAACAGAAGCGTCAAGATAATCAACGGTTTTAGCCAACAGTTCTCGGGCGGTAACCTTAGGAGTCATTAGTAAAGCTTGGATTTTAAACATTGGTAAAATTGCTACCGCCTCCCGGGCAATTCCATAAACCGAAGCCGAGTCAACTCTGTTGGTTGTTACTTCAATTGAGTAAACCAGATCATTACCCTTTCCACTTGTTTTTTCGACAGATGGGCCGCAGAGAGAAAGGCATTTGGCGATTTGGGCAGCAGTTGCCTTTGTTTTTAAAAAATCTCTTAACCAGATCTCGGGAATAATAATATCCATGTTAGAACTGTTGCAAAAAATTTAAGTCAGAACTATATAAAAGCCTGACGTCCGGGATTTTTAGTCCGGACTTCATCATCAATACCCGTTCCACTCCCCAGCCGAAAGCAAAACCCGAATAGATTTTAGGGTTAATTCCTCCGTTTTTAAGAACTGTCGGATGCACCATACCCGCTCCGCCCAATTCCAACCAGCCCTCTTTACACAACCGGCAGCCGCGGCCGGCACAAATATCGCAACTGACATCAACCTCAAAAGAAGGTTCGGTAAACTGGAAATGATAGGGTCTTAATCGGGTTTTTCTATTGGTCCCAAAATAATTTCTGGCAAAGTAATCAAGAGTGCCTTTTAAGTTAGCAATGGAAATACCTTTATCAATTACCAGACCTTCGAATTGATGAAACATTGGCACGTGGGCCACGTCCGATTGTCGGCGGTAGCATTTGGCGATGTTGATCATCCGAATCGGAGGCGCCTTCACCCTTAACATTTCCCTAACTTGGCCGCTGGAGGTATGGGGGGTAAGTACAATCTGTCCGTATTTGGGATGGTCAGGAGCATCGACAAAAAATGTTTCCCACTCATCTCGGGCGGGATGACCCTTCGGCATATTTAAAGCTTCGAAGGCAAGCCAATCCCATTCGACTTCAGGATAGCGGACTCTCACAAAGCCGATTTTTTCAAAAGTTTGGGAGATGTTACTGATAGCCTGCGTAATCAAGTGCAGGTGGCCGATTTTGGGTTTTATGCCCGGGATCGTCGGGTCAAACCATTTTCTGGGAGTTGCCTTAAATGAATTTTTTTTATTGGCAATTTCGCTTTCGATGACATTTTTGGTGTCGTTAATCAAGACCCCGGCCTGTTTTTTATCTTCCGGGGATAAGCCCTTTATTTTTTTGATAGTCGAGGTGAGCCGACCACTGCGACCTAAGTAGGCCACGCGGATGACTTCCAATTCAGTCGGGTTCCCGGCGGCCATAATTTGGGCCAAAGCCTCATTTTTTAAGCTGATAATTTCTTCCTGCACCCTGAGGTTTATTTTACACGCAAGACTATTTCTTTAAAAGTGGCGGGGTCGCGGACTGCGATATCAGCCAGGATTTTACGGTCGATTTCGATTTTGGCTTTTTTGACACCGGCGATAAATTTGTTGTAAGAAAGACCGTGTTCGCGGACAGCCGCGTTTAAGCGGGTGATCCAGAGGGCTCGGAGATCTCTTTTTTTGTTTTTGCGGCCGACGTAAGCATACATTCCGGCGTGAAGTACCGCTTCTTTGGCGGTTTGGATGCGTCGGCGTCTGGCTTGTCTGAAACCTTTAGCCGCCTTTAAGATTCCCCGGTGTTTTCTTGATGCTATCGATTTAACTCTCATTGTCCTTCGTAGCTTTAGCGAAGAAGGAGGCCTTTCTCACCGAGCCTGTTACCTTTCTAATTTTCTTGGCGTAAAAACCCTTGAGTTCAAGCGCCTTTTTCAAATTTCTTAACCTTTTTTGGGATTTGCCGGCCCTAAGATGGCGCCTGAACCCCTGCCGGCGCATGACTTTGCCGGTTTTGGTAATCCTAAATCTTTTAATTAGTGATTTTCTGGTTTTCTGTTTTGGCATTATTTGCTTCCCTTTTGGGCGCTTGCCCCGTTGGCTTTTTTGAAGCCAATGGGGAAATGATTGTTATCAGGTATCTTCCCAAAAACTTGGGTTGCATATCGACGGCGATATTTTCGCCCAGGTCCTTATTTATCCTTTCCAAAAGTTTATATCCCATGGGCTTTGAGCCCATCTGCCTACCCATAAAGATAACCACGATTTTAACCTTGTTTTTCTCGGCTAAAAACTCCCGAACTCTTTTGAGTCGAGTTTGATAATCCCCTTCGGCGATAAAAGGCGAGAATCTGATCTCTTTTAATTCTCCCTCTTTTTGTTTTTTGGCGATTGCCCGGGCCTTTTTTTCTTCCTGGTATTTAAACTTGCTAAACTCAACGATTTTGGCAACCGGCGGTTTGGCGGTTGGGGCGATTTCCACTAATGTCAAGCCTTTCCTTTTTGCCTTGGCCAAAGCCTCTCCGATTTTGACAACACCGATTTGCTTGCCGCTGTGCCCAATAAGCCTGACTTCCGGAACACGGATCGCCTCATTTAACCGCCAGAAAAGGTTTATTCTTCTCAACTTACGCTATGAATTGTATCAATTAATTTTTCTTTCTTCAATCTCTTTCTTTATTATGGAAATAAACTCATTTATTTTTCTTGCTCCCAAATCTTGACCACTTCTTTTTCTGACGGAAACCGTGCCTGCTTTGGCTTCTTTATCCCCCACAATCAGCATGTAGGCGACTTTTTCCAGTTGGGCATCCCGGATTTTGGCGGGAAGAGTTTCGTTGCGGTCGTCGAGCTCGGTTCGAATGCCTACGGCTTTCAGACTACGGACTACGGCTTGGGCATAATCAAGATTCCGGTCGGTAATGGGCAAGACTTTTACTTGAACAGGTGTCAGCCAGGTCGGGAAATTGCCGGCAAAATGTTCAATCAGGATCATCAGGAACCTCTCCGGTGAGCCGACAATGGCCCGATGGATCATAACCGGTCTTTTTTCCTTTCCGTCGGAATCGGTATAAACCAGTTTAAATCTTTCCGGCAAGAAAAAATCAATCTGGACCGTGGAAAGTTGCCATTCGCGGCCCAGAGAATCCGTGGCAATCAGGTCCATCTTGGGAGCGTAGAAAGCGGCTTCTCCCGGCCCGTCAAAATATTCAATTTTGTTTCTTTTAGTTATCGCTTCAGCCCATTTTTCGACTTTTTCCCAAGTTTTCGGATCGCCGATATATTTCTCAGGGTGTTTGGGGTCATGGGTGGAAAGCCTGTATTTATATTTAAGATTATATGTTTTCATAATTTCTTTGATCATGCTTAAGGCCCGGTCGACCTCCTCATCAACCTGATCTTCACGGCAAAAAATATGGCAATCATCCTGCGAGAAAGATCTGACTCTGGCCAGTCCGGAGAGCTCCCCGGGTTTTTCGTCCCGGTAAAGCATGGCGAAATCAGTGAGTCTTATGGGTAAATCTTTATAGCTCCGCGGTTTTGACGCATATATTTGAGTGTGTTGAGGACAGTTCATCGGTTTTAGGAAAAATTCTTCATCCGAGTAGTTTGAAACAACCCGGAACATTAAATCCTTGTACTTGTCGTAGTGGCCGGAAGTTTTAAAAAGCTCGGCTTTGGCAATTTGCGGTGTCCAAACCTGGGTATAGCCCTGTTTTACCTGAACGGATTCAACATAGTCGTTAACCAGTTTTCGCAAAAGAGCGCCTTTGGGCGTGTAAAGAGGCAGCCCGGCGCCTACCAGATCGGAAAAAGTAAAAAGGTCGAGTTCTTTTCCCAGTTTCCTATGATCGCGTTTTTTAGCTTCTTCTTGCTGTTTAAGAAATTCGTCCAGTTCCTTTTGAGTCGGAAAGGCTGTACCGTAAATGCGGGTTAGCATTTTGTTTTTTTCATCTCCGTGCCAGTAGGCGCCCGCAACGGACAAAAGCTTAAATGCCCCGATTTTACCGGTTGAGTCCACATGAGGACCTTTACATAAATCTACGAATTCGTCGCCCGTCCAGTAAACCGTGGCTTTTTCTTTACGGGCTTCAATTTCATCCAGCCACTCTTGTTTATAGGGGTTATTGGCGAAAAGTTTTCTGGCTGCTTCAATGGAAATTCCCTCTTTTTTAAAAGGAAGATTTTTTTTGATAATTTTGGCCATTTCGGCTTCGATTTTAGGAAAATCTGCTTCGAAGATTTTGATGTCGGATTCGAAATCAAAATAAAAGCCGTCAGGAATCGCCGGCCCCATGGCCATTTTGATTTTCGGGTAAAACTTAAGCATGGCCTGAGTCAAAACATGCTCGGCCGAGTGCCGCACCGCCTCTAAATTGGTTTTGTTTTTATCCATATTTTTTAAAGTGGACCCGGGGAGAATTGTCTGTCAAAGCCAGATCCTGCTTTGCAGGAAACCCCCTGTGGTCGAATTACCGAAAAATTCGAACATTTTTTAAATCGCAGATTTAGGGTTTGCGTCTCACCGCTCGCCCCTCGCTTCGCTCGGTGCTCGCATCAGTATTGTACAAAATTTTCGCCTGAAAAGAAAGCAGGAACAAATTTTTATCTTTCTGTTTTTGATATTGGTTCTGTTATCTCGTTTCATATCCCACCCACCCTAGAAAGGAATTGGCGCTGCCCCCTCTGCACTCGCTAGGGCCCCCTATGGGCGGCCTTGCCAATGTTTTACTTTTGTTTATTTCAGTATTCAGTATCTTCCTCGGCTCGCAGAGGATAACATATTAAGGCTTCGCCTTTCTGCTCACCTTTTCAAAAATCCGATAAAGGTCAGTAGCTCGTTCCGGGGGGCGTTCCTTTTTTTCCGCCCCCGCGCTTTTCTTTTTTTCCCATTTCGCGCGTGGTCGGCGGAAATCCTGCTTCGCAGGAAAGCGCCAATGCAGGGAACAAAAACCAATCGGCCAAAATGGTGGAAATTGGCCGATTCCAATCTCAAACTCTTTAAATTTCTTAACATAGAAGCTTCCTCAATTTTTCTTCACAAACACTTCGCTTTAGTACAAGAGCGAAGTATACTAACTGTATGGTAGACGACACTCCACAGGACACCACAACGACTCAAGACACACCCGCAACTGATCAGCCAGTAGTTCAACCCGAACAACCGAAGGTTGAGGAACAACCACAAGAAACTCCACTAACTGAAACACTGGCAGAAGAAATCAAAACAGAACCAGTTCCTGAAAATCCTACACCCGCCGAAGTTTCAACGCAGGTAGGTCAAACTCCCGAACCACCCAAAGAGGAAACCAAAACAGAAGAACCGAAAGCAGAAATAAAAGAGGAGGAAAAACCTAAAGAAGAAACCAAGCAAGAAGAAAAAGTTTCTTCTTCTGAACCCGAATCTCCCAAATCACCCCAATCCCCACAACAACCCCAAATTGATTTATCTGCTCTACGTGAGAAAGCAAATAAAGAACGGCAAGACAATGCCTGTACATATCTTTAACGAGATTCCCGAATGGCATTTAATAGATCAATTGAGGAAAAGTGAAATGTTTGGTTTCTTAAGGGAAGTAACACGGGATTGTACTGACCCTGAAGCAATAAAACGTTT
>Ga0100397_1002676_pt1 | contig 10271 bp, 4 predicted proteins | sample CryGeymeta201521_FD_81550 | JGI IMG/M metagenome (GOLD analysis project Ga0100397, IMG submission 81550) | Groundwater microbial communities from Crystal Geyser aquifers in Utah, USA - Crystal Geyser metaG 2015-21 | ecosystem: Environmental > Aquatic > Deep subsurface > Groundwater | place: USA... | reverse complement strand
CGGCCACCGCCAGATAATTGTCCCCAATATGCGGAAGATGTTCGTGCCAGACCCCGGCTATACCTACTTCGACATCGACCTTGACCGAGCCGACTTGATGGTGGTTATCTGGGAAGCTGACGACGACGACCTCCGCCAAGCCGTTCGCGAGGGTATCGACCTCCACCGCCTCAATGCTTCCGCCATCTTCAACAAGCCGATGGATAGAATCGAGTACAAGGAACGGCAGATGGCTAAGATGTTCGTCCACGGCTGTGTAACGGCTGGACACGAGGTTCTTACACCAGAGGGCTGGAAGCCTATCGAAGATTGCCCTAACGGACAGAGCATCCTTACCTGCAATATCGATGGTGGGGCGGCAAGGTTCTCCCCTATCGAAGAATGGTACAGAGCTCCAGCCCAAACATCATTACTTCATTTTAAAGGCGAAGCCGTGTCGCAGATAGTTACCGCCGACCATACTATGCCTTATAGGACTGACCTTAAAGGGTACAAAACGGCGGCAGCTTGCCGACTTCCAGCATCAGCGAGACTTCCAAAAGTTGTAATTTACTCTGGTTCAACGGTTCTCGAAGCGCCAGAGCTCCTAGCGGCTTTTGCGGCAGATGGGTCGGAGGATTCTTACGGAAATGTAAGATTTCGCTTTCACAAGGAGCGGAAAATTGAACGTATGCACCAACTCCTGCAAGGAAAACTTTATACCTATTCCCAAGGTAATTTTTACATTCCATCAGCTTCCGCCCTCTGCTTCACCAAGCATGGAAAATACCTTACCAGCCATTGCTTGCAGTGGGAGCATAAATCCGCTGTTGCGTATCTTGCAGAACAGGTCTATTGGGATGGCCATGCGGGGAGCACAGGCGGAAAATGGATGAGTAGTATAATACAAACGCATGCTGAGTACTCCCAAACACTTGCCCACCTGCATGGCTTCGGGTCGCAGCTTAATTTTATAGATAGAGCTGGAAGACAGCGTTTGTACCGTTTCTCTCTAAACAACCGTGTAGAGTGGCGACTGTCCTCTGCTTCCGTAACAAGTTTACCCTGTGAGGGACAGTTAGTTTATTGCCCCGTTACACCAACAGGTTTCTGGCTCGTTCGACATGAAGGTAAAATAAGCGTAACGGGGAACAGCAACTACGGCGGTTCCCCCCGCACGATGGCCCTGAACTGTGGCCTCACCGTCCACCAAAGCGAGCTCATGCAACGCAATTGGTTCTCCGCTCATCCAGGTATCAAGGACTGGCATCGCCGAACGGAAGCCCAGCTCGCTTCCCGCCGCGAGGTTCGCAACGCCTTCGGCTTCCGCAACCGCTTCTTCGGGCGCGTCGAAGCGCTCCTTCCGGAAGCCCTCGCTTGGGTTCCGCAGTCCACCGTCTCCATCGTCATCAACAAAGGTCTTCTTGCCGTCAGCGAGCAGCTTCCGGAAGTCAGGATTGAGCTGCAAGTCCACGATTCCATAGCCGGCCAGTACCCCACCCACATGGAGAACGATATCTTGCGCCGGATGAAGCCGTTGTTGGAAGTCCCAGTGCCGTACGCGAAGCCACTGACGATAGGAGTCGGCGTGAGTACTAGTGCGCGGTCGTGGGGGGATGTCCGGGAAAGACCGTGGCCGTAGGCGGCATAGGCATGGCCATAGGCATATAGGCATGGCGGGGTGGTGCAACGGTACATGGAGGTTGCCCTCCCCCGCCATAGCCACATAGCCATATAGTCATAACTTGTAAGCACAGACCGTAGCAGCCACAATAGTGCCTTACCTTCTGCGCAGTATAACCAAAAAGGACTTGCGTTAAATGTTAAATAAAGAACCTGGGATTCGCCGGTTAGACAACTGGATTGAATCCTTTATGGAGTATGCGAGCTTCGGAGAAGCACCCTACAACACACTATTCTGGACAGGCGTCTCCACCGTTGCCGGCGCGCTCCGCCGAAAGGTCTGGATTGACATGGGATACTTCCAGTGGATACCGAACTTCTACGTTATCCTCGTCGCTCCGCCGGGTATTATCAGCAAATCCACCACCGCGAATATCGGCATTAACCTTCTTCGTAAAGTGGACGGGATTAAGTTCGGGCCAGACGTTGTAACGTGGCCAGCGCTGGTCTCCGCAATGGCGGATGCGAGGGAGGAATTCATCGACCCGGCCACTGGCGAGTTCGTTCCGCAGTGCTCAATCACTATCGCTTCGGACGAATTCGGCAATTTCCTCAACCCGCAAGACCGCGAGATGGTAGACATCCTCGTTGCCCTGTGGGACGGCAAGCGTGGGACGTTCGACAAGATGACGAAGACCTCCGGCAACGACCAGATTGTCAACCCTTGGATAAACATAATCGCTTGCACCACCCCCGCTTGGATTAGCGGCAACTTCCCTGAGTACATGATTGGCGGCGGATTCACCTCCCGCTGCGTATTCGTCTACGCTGATGAGAAACGCCAGTTCGTCGCTTACCCGAAGTTGAAGCTCCCCACCGAGTGGCACAGGATGCAGGACGACCTTATCCACGACCTCGAGATAATCAGCACAATGGTAGGGGAAATGGAGCTAACGAAGGAAGCCTACGTATGGGGGGAGGAGTGGTACACGCACCACTGGAACAACAAGCCAGAGCATCTCGACACCGACCAGTTTGCCGGCTACCTCGCGCGCAAGCAAACCCACATGCACAAGCTCGCGATGATACTCTCTGCCGCCCGCACGGATTCCCTCTCCATCACTAAAGACCACCTCGAGGAAGCCCACAAATACATCACCACCCTTGAAGCCGACATGCCTCGCGTCTTCCAGCGCATTGGCCAGACCCCGGTTACTCGCGGCGCAGGCGACCTCCGCGACATCCTCAACGCTTGCGGCCCAACGACGAAGTCGGAACTCTTCCGCAAGGTCTTCCGCACCCTCTCCTACAACGATTTCCAAGAAGCCCTCCTTGCATGTGTTAGCGCAGGTTACGTGGAGCAAATGCAAAAGGGAGACGATTTTCTCATCTCCCCCGTTGCGGTAAAACCCAAGCCTTAGAACAGCTTATCAACCTCCGAAGCCGCCGGTCTCTGCCCTTTTTGCTGGGGCACTCCGGCTTCCTTCATCCCTGCCGCTCTTCCCCTTCCCTTCAGCGATTGTCGGAGCTGCTTCGCTTGTATCTGCATACCAGGCGGACAATGCTCATTGTAGTACGCCACCGCCCGCTCCGTATCAGCCACGGCCTCCCTATCCCCTTGCCGCAGCGCCTCCGCAAGGTTCGCATAGAGCCGAGACTTCCGCTCCATCCAGAACATCGTGGCGTCCAGCTTCGCAAAGTTCTTCTCCCGGTTTTGCGCTACGATAGTCGGATTGAACCCTCCGAGCCCCTTCATCAGCAACTCCCCTGTAGTCAGGTCTCGAATCTCCCCTGTCGCAAGGTCGCGGGTAACCCTCGCACCGCCATTATAACGCACCCCCCTCTGCGCCCAATCGGTTGCCATCAGCGCATTCCGCACCACGCTTGGAAGTGCCGGAGCAACTTGCATCGCCTTCGTCGGAGCGTCCTGCGTTAGCGCCCTGATAAACCCACTCACAATCCCGCCAAGAGGGCCAGCCCCCGCGAGTGCCGTATCCATCGGCTCGCCCGTCGAATCTCCCAGCGTTGCAAGGCCAGGGACAATCTTCCCGAACCCTACCGACCCAGACAGGTCGAACCCTGCGACATTATGCGAAAGGCCGTGCATGAGTAAGTTCGGGTCAACGTGCAGGCCGAAGTCCTCCGCCTTATCATTCAGCTCCGCAACCATCTTCCGCACCTCCAGGTCAAGGTCGAAGTCCCTTCCGAAGAGCCTCTGCGCAATCAGCCGCAGCGCCGCTCGGAGGTCTTCTTCCCCTGGGCCACCAGCTACCCCGCCCAGCATAGCGAACATCAGCCACATCCGCGCCGTCATGCCAGTTATCCGGTTCGTCCGTACCTTCACCTTATACCCGGCGCGGGCAAGTTGCTCCTGCCTCCGCTTATACCCCTTCTCATACTGCCCACTGAACATATACATCATAAGCTGGGTGAAGCCGTAGTAGATGGTAAAGGCCGCCTTCCTCCCCCGCATGAACGGCGGGCGGTTAGCGCGCGAGGAATCCCCAACGGTCAGCTTCGTCTCCTCTGCCGCCAAGTCGTAAGCCTCCTCCCTCGGCAGCCCTGCCGTCATATAGAGATTGAACTTTGCCAGGAAAGCTATATGGCGAACGTACAACTCCACCAAATGAATCAGCAGAATCCCCATGCGCATGAACAGTTGCGCGTAGTTATTAATCTGCGAACCGGCCAGCCGCTGCAGCACCCCCGCATCCGCGAAGTCAGCAAGCTGCGCCGAGAACGTCTGGTCGAGCACCGCATTGTTCTTCGCTTTCGTGATTGCCCAGAGCTCGTCTTCCGACAAATGTCCCGTTGCGTCCTCCACCTGCATCTTCAACACCTTCTTCCCCGTGGAGTTCAGGAACTGCATCCCGGACATCGTCGTCTTAGCCCCCGCTATTGTAATATACTTCAGCCCGTGAAGTGTTCCGAAGTGCGCCGTGATATCCGCTATTACCGGTACGATTGCGGTGATATTCGCCAGTGCCGTCTTCGCTACCCCCCACAGTTGCCACAGCACTACGAGGGATTTCAGCGCCTGCCATTCCTCCCTCGGGTTCATCATGTAGTCGGAGTGCTCTTGCATAACCTGTAAGATATTCTCCAACCGTTGGCGCTCCTTCAGGTACGCCTCATCCTTCCGGGTCTCCGCGTCGAGTAGAGTAATATCCCGCTCCACCGCCTGCGCCGCCCGTCCGAATTCCTCCCTGTAGCGGAGCTTTGCCAGCAACGCCGAGTCGTGCCGCATGAAATCCCCATAGTTGCGCAGCAAGTCTCTATTCCGCCCTGTGACCTTTGCCAGTTCCCTCGAGAAGCTCCGCAGTGTGCGGGATTCCCTCGACTTATCCAGCATGGCCAGCAGCTGTGCCTGTTGCCCGTCCGTGAGGGCGAGCTCCTTAGCCACGGTATTCAGCACTTCCGGGGGAATGTTCTTATAAGTGTGCATCCCGTTCCGCCAGTTCTTTGCCTCCACCCGATACTGCTTCGAACTCAACTTCCCCTGCAGTGCCTTCACTGCTTCGTCCCGTTGTTCCTCCGTCTGGAAGAACTCTTGGTGCATCAGCTCCTCCCCATCCAGCGTGTACTCCACCACCTGCACCCCGTACTCGCCAAAGCGACTCTGCGGGAGGAAGGGCTGCGAACGGAGGTTGGAGAACATCTGGGAAATCTCGCTCAGCTTAACCCGCAACACCGCTGAATGCCCCTTATACTTCCGCATCGCCTTAGACGCAAGTGTCCGTTCCAGCGCATTCATATGTTGCAGCATAGATTGCTTCACCCGTAACGCCAGCGCGGCCGTCGATTCACTAACCCCGTGCTCCTTCGCTTTCTCCGCAAAGGTCTCCGACGGCAGGAACTGCCACTCAGCCTTCCCCTTCGTCAGCTCCGCCCAGTGCTGTCCGAGCTCATATTCCTCCTGCAAGAACGCATGGAGATTCGCCAACTGCTCCTTCCCCAACGCTGCCCAACTGCGAGCGATATCGGTGGCCTGCGCTTCCAGCCGCCCCCGGTACGCTTGATAATCCGAAGCCACTTTATTATGGTACTGCAACCCCACCACGTCAGGGTTAGCGAAGGCGAATTGCTGCGGTGCGGCGAGGGCGCGGGCCATCTTCCACCCCGTAGCCACCGTCTTCCGCATCATCTGCTTCATCTCCCCTTTCACCCCTAGCTGCTCCACTTGCGCAGTCAGTTCCTCGAGTTCCGGAAAGCGCTCCGGCATATCGTAGGAGAAGTAGTCCACCGGACGGGTGCGCAGTTCCGAGGGGATAGGATAAGCCAGCGTTTCCCGCGTCTCCCCTTGCGCCTCCAGCACGACCGGAATAGTCTCCCCCTTGCCGAACGGTTTCAGCAGCTTCTTCATCGTCCCGCGAAGAACGGAGTGCCCTCCGGCCTCCCCGTAGAACGCCGCCATCCCTTCCGCCCGAGGTTCGAACGGAACGTAACTAATCGGCTCTTTCGCCCTCCGTTCCAACACCCCCTTAATCACGCGCTTCAGCTGCCCATATTTGTAGTACGGAAGCAGCGCTTCCATCACCTCTACCCCAGTCTTCGCCGGGACAACTTCCGCCGCTTCCCCGTTCTGCGAAATGAATAAGCTGTCTTCATTCCAGCCAATCGCATCGCTCGGTTGCACCTCATCCTGCTCCTTCGCAGTAGCCAGTGCCACCCACGAAAGGTTGCTGTCGGCAGCGAAGCGCATGGCGGCACGAAGCACCACCCCAGCCCATCTATCCGTGGATTTCGCGTAAGGGGTCTGCTCCCACTGCTTCGCCCCAGCACGTTGCTTATTGAAGTAGCGGGTAATCTCCTCCACCGTACCTTCGCGCATCCGCACTCGCCCATCCGCCACGACGTTCCCTTGCTCGTCAATCGGTTCGCCGAAGCTTCCCGTCCGAGGAACCTGTGTACTCGTCAGGGTAAGGAACTTTCCATCCTTGTCGAACATAGCCGCCATCGGCGCATTAGGAAGCAGCACCGCCCGCCCAGCATCTTTCCCCACCGAGGTGAAGTCTTGCCCAGCGTCACTCTGCACTTCATGAACGTAAAGCCCCTTCCGCCCTTCCGTATCCGTCAGTACCGTAGCTCTCAGGTGCATTACCACCGCGATACCCTGCGCCATCTGCGTAGCGGTGAAGTGCCCCGCCATCGGCAGCTTCCTATAAACCTGCTGCCCACGCATTTCCGCTGCGAACTCTGGCACATGGAACAGCAGCTCCACGTAGTCGTCCAAGTCCTCTTGAGCGCGCTGGAAGAACTTCGGACGCTGCGCAGGGTACGTCGATTCCCCACCTCGCTGCACCACGACATCGAGCGGTCCAGACATCTGTTCCAACGCCGAGACGATAGTCGCCTTCGTCACGCGAAGATTCGGCCCTTCCAGCTCCGCCAGTCTCTGCTCCAGCCCACTTGCATCCAAGTCCAACTGCTTAATCCGCGCTTGCTTAGCCCAGCTCCGCAGTATCTGCAACCAGTCATCTACCGTAGCAATCTCTGGCGCCTTCTCCGCCACCATTCGTGCGGCAGAAAAAGTCCACGGGACGCTGGTTACTCGCGGCGTTACATCGCTGAAGTCGAGCGAAACCGGGTCGTAGCTGAACCGCCACTTCCCTACCGTCTTTTCCCCCACATAGTCCTCAGCAATCTCCCGAAGTGCGGCGAGCTGCCCGGATTTAGCGAGGGCAAGCATCTCCGCGTAAGCGTCGGGATTCTCCTCCCGCACATCCGCCAAGTCCCGCTTAACCGCGGCAACCGCGAGCGCGCGAGCATCCGCCACCGGCGCGGCAGCTTGTACCTTCACCTTCGGAGCTTTCTGCGTAAGGGCGAGTCCAGCGAGTGCCCCAGTGCGGAAGGCCTCGGGGAGGTTGTGGGAAATCTCCTCCGCGATAGGGCCGAGACCTTTGTTCGCCGAGGGCTTGGGTTTCGCCTTGGGAGCGGCGGCGGAGGCGGCGGTGGATTGGGGGAACTTTATTCTAGATGAACGTCCCCCATTTTCCACCTTCCTTAGCGTCAGCGCATCCACGAATTCCGTAAACGCTGTTCCCGCCGCCATAACCTTCGCAATTTTCATCTCCTTGAAGAATGCCCGCACCTTCTCCAGCACGCGCTTGAAGAATGCCTGCGAACCGAGCGGGGTGGCGTCAAGGAGTTTCTTATCGTGAGCGTAGCGAGCCATCTGCTCCGCCGCCCATTCTTCGGGGGAAAGGATACGAGCTTCGGCGGGGAAGGCGCTGGCGAACTGCAGTGCCGTCATTTTGCTGAAGTCCCAGAACTGGCCCACAGCATTCTGCCCGAAGGTTTGCCCACGGTTCACCCTCGCCCGCATACCCCAAGCGGCCTTCGCTGGGCCCATCCAGGTATTCAGGAATTCAGCCGCTGACATACTGCCGTTCAGCACCCGCGTCTTCATCTGATTATAGTCGGTGAGAACGGCTCGAACCTCCTCCGTCTGCCGCGCAAGAAAAGCCGCATCGAACAGCGCCCCTTCCGGCAGCGTATCGAAGATTAGCTTGTCCGCCTCACTCATCCCCTTCTGCAGCTCTTCCCAGACAATAATATGTCCCACCTCGTGTGCGAGCGAGTAAGCAGCTTCCGCCTGCGTAACTTCGTTAAACTTCGACGGGTCTTCAAAGTTCGTCAGGTTCGCAGGGTTGATAGCGTAAGCACCGTTACCGAGCGGCGTAACCTTCGCCGTTTGCCCGCTCCCCAGCGTCTGAAACTGCACCACCACTTTCGCCGAGCTGCCCAGTTTCCCCAGCACCTGCGTCAGCGTATCCACCACCGCCCGTCGATAGGCTTCAGGATACAGTTCCGAAGCCTCCCCTACGCCAACAACTTCCCCCTTCGCCAGCGGCACATCCCGCAGGGCTACCCCCTCCTTTTTCCCCTTCGCCGCCACGGTCACTATGGAATCAGCCAGTGCCTTCCCATCATTCGGATTCTCATAGTTCCCACGGTTGCGGGAAGCCGTTAAGCTCCTCCCCATATCATTCAACCTCGGTAGGTCATCGTTCCCTTCCTCCACCGGAAAGTCCCGATTCAACTCCGCAATATCCTCCATCGCCTGCAGTTGCCGCTCCGCTTCCGCCAGCATTTCCTCTGTCACCGGATTCGACTCGGCCTCCGCCAGTGCCGCCTCCAGCGAAGGGTCGAAGTCGGCTTCATCCAGCTGCTGCGCTATCACCCCTTCCATTCGAGCCGTTTCACTCACCTGCGCCCTGGCAACCTGTTCCACCTCTGTATCGCGCTGCGCGAGGACATTAGGAAGCGGCTCCAGCGTAACCGTTCCCCCTGAACCGGCCACCTGCCACGCGGCGATGGTGGCGGCTTGAATACCCCCAGCATCCACCGCTACCTCTTGCACCGCACGTCCCTGAGCATCCCGCGCTACCACCACCCCCACAGTAGCCTCCGGAGCCGGTTTCCGCTCCACCCCGTAGCCAAGTGCCGCCGCCACTCCCTTCGTCTTCGCTAGCTCCAGCACCGCCTCATCAGAGTACATCAACACCCCTTCCGCCACGCGAGCAATCTTTGCGCCCTCCGGTAGCGGTGGAACCTCCTCCCCTTCAGTGAACAGAACAGCAGGCTTCCGCCCTTCGACGAAAGCATCAATCTGCCCCTGTAGCGAATTCGGCTTCTCCGGTAGCGTCGTCGGAGTATTAACCAGTGCGGCACCTCCGCCCATCGCACCGCCTGCCAGACCCCCCATTGTCATAGCACCGCCAACGCCCTGCTCCCACGGTTGCCCCATAGCAAGGTTCGTAGCGGCCTGCTCCTGCCCACCCTGCAGCGTCTCTTCTCCTGTCTCAATCCCTGCAGATTTTGTGACTGCCGCAGGGGTAACCGCCTTCCCTTCCGCCCCTGCCAGTGCTTGTTCAATGTCGGTAGCGCCCGAACGGTTAGCGAGTTGCCCGCCCAGCTGCCCAATCTTCGCCGTTAGTCCGCCACTTGCGATCAACAGCGCCCGCTGCTTCGGTGTCAACGTCTTATAGTTCTGCTCTCCCTGCACCTGCGTAGCGGCCTGGCCCATAGTTACAATACCTTCCCCCAAAGCAGCTCTGGTAACTAGCGGAAGCGCAGAGGTGACCCCTTTCGCCAGCGCTGCGCCCCCCATCGCACTCGGCAAGCTTTCCGCCACCACGCCCGCCAGTGCCATCGGATTCTCGCTAACGTACTTCAGGGTGTCTACGGCGCCGAGGCCTGCAGCGCCCTTCTCGACCTTCTGCTGCTTTTCGCTCAGCAGCAGTTCGCCTACGGTATCCCGTACCGCCTTCGGGTCGTAGCCAACCGTGCGGTGCAGTGCCCCCGAAGCATTCGAGTAGGGGAGCAGGGTGTCGGCAGCGGAAAGCATCGCAGGGCCAAAGGCCAACGCTCCCTGCGCAGCCTTTGCCGTAAGGTCTCGCAGTCCTTGCGCGGTTGTTGCAAAGTCTTGTTCGATTTCGGTAGATAGTCCGTCGAGCGGATTTGCCCTGGGGGTCTCTTGGTCAGGCAAGTTTGCAAATAAGTCCTCGGGTGCGCCTTGGTCAGGCAAGTTTGCAAACAAATCGCCATTGTCTGGGAGGGAGTCAAGCAAAGAAGCCCCGTTAGGGGTAGAGGTAGGTGCCATGTGTAACTTCTCCTTAGAGAGCGTTAGTTAAAAAACTTATTTCGCGGGGGTAACTTTCCCGCTT
>Ga0100397_1002658_pt1 | contig 10309 bp, 9 predicted proteins | sample CryGeymeta201521_FD_81550 | JGI IMG/M metagenome (GOLD analysis project Ga0100397, IMG submission 81550) | Groundwater microbial communities from Crystal Geyser aquifers in Utah, USA - Crystal Geyser metaG 2015-21 | ecosystem: Environmental > Aquatic > Deep subsurface > Groundwater | place: USA... | reverse complement strand
TGAAATTGCACCAGTGCGGCTTACCAAAAGATATGGCTATTGAATTATTTAAACCTTTCGTTATAAGAAAACTTATCGAACGAGGGCATAATAAAACTGTAAAAAGCGCAAAAAAAGTCGTTGATAGAAAAGACCCTATTATTTGGGAAGTGCTCGAAAAAATTATTGATGGTCACCCGGTATTGTTAAACCGCGCACCCACACTTCACAGACTTGGAATTCAGGCTTTTCAACCTGTTCTAATTGATGAAAAAGCTATCCGTCTTCATCCGATGGTTTGTACGGCTTTTAATGCGGATTTTGACGGCGATCAGATGGCTGTTCACGTTCCTCTTTCATGGGAAGCTCAACTGGAAGCATCTTTGTTGATGCTCAGTTCGCATAATATCCTTTCGCCACAGAACGGAAGTCCCATTGTTGTTCCTACACAGGATATCGTCCTTGGTTGTTATTATTTGACGAAGAAAAAAGATGGTGATCTTGGTGAAGGGATGACTTTTGGTTCTGCCGAAGAAGCGATAATCGCTTATAATAATAAAGTGGTCGGCTTGCACGCAAAAACAAATGTCCGAATTGATGGAAAAATGATCGAAACTACAATCGGTAGGGTGATCTTCAATCAAATCGTTCCCAAAGAGATGGGATTTTTTAATCATCTTCTTATTAAGAAAACATTCGGTGGATTTATAGGCAAGGTGTTTCTAAAACTTGGAAATAAAGTTACTGCGAAATTTCTCGATGACTTAAAAGAAACTGGTTTCAGATATGCAACTGCTGGCGGTTTGTCAATTAGCTTTAGTGATATGCTTATTCCCGAAGAAAAGCAGACTTATATCAACAGTGCAAATGAAAAGGTTGAACTAATTCTCAACGAGCATGAGCAAGGGGTTATTACTGATACTGAACGTTATAATAAGATTATAGATGTGTGGACACACACTACGAACGACGTCGCAAAAATCTTAATGGAAAAATTAAAAAAAGCTGAAAACGGATTTAATGCAATCCACATGATGGTTGATTCAGGCGCGAGAGGTTCGCAAGAACAGGTTCGCCAGTTAGCAGGTCTGCGTGGATTGATGATGAAACCACAGAAATCTTTAGTTGGTCAAGCCGGTGAAATTATTGAGAACCCGATTATTGCTAATTTTAAAGAAGGTTTGTCGGTTTTGGAATACTTTATTTCCACACATGGTGCCAGAAAAGGTCTTGCCGATACAGCTCTTAAAACGGCTGATGCAGGTTATCTTACAAGAAGACTTGTTGATGTTTCTCAGGATGTGATTATTACTGATATTGATTGTGGAACCATTCTCGGTATTCATATCACTGCGTTAAAAGATGTTGAGGAAGAAAGAGAACCACTTGCTGAACGTATTACGGGTAGAGTTTCTCAAGAGGATATTTATGATTCCAAGACCGATGAATTGATTATCGGGGCGGGTGAATTGATAACAGAGACCATTGCTCAACGCGTTGAAGATGCTAATATTGATTCGGTTTATATTAGAACTGTACTTACTTGCGAGGCTAAACATGGCGTTTGCGCTAAATGTTACGGGAGAAACTTAACCACCGGAAAATTAGTTGAGGTTGGAGAAGCTGTCGGCGTTGTCGCTGCTCAATCAATCGGTGAACCCGGTACTCAGTTGACTTTAAGAACTTTCCATCTTGGTGGAACGTCTTCTCGTATTGCAAGTCAATCTCAAGTTGAATCTGCTGTAAATGGAATTGTTAAATTCAATAGAATTAATTCGGTTGAAAAAGAGGGATTCTTTGGAAAAAGTTTAGTTGTAACCGGACGACGTGGTTCTGTTGAAATATATGATGAAAATGATGTTGTTGTTAAAAAATACGACGTTCCTTATGGAGCAGAATTGCATGTTCGCGAGGGAACAAAAGTTACAAAGAAAACTGCTTTGTATAATCACGATCCTTACAATTCTCTTATCATTACCGATATAGCCGGAAAAGTTAAATTTCGTGATCTCTATGACAATAATACAATTCAACAGATTACTGATGAGCAAACAGGTCATGTTCAAAAAGTTGTCATTGAATCAAAAGATAAAAACCTAACCCCCAGCATTGAAGTTATCTCCCCTGATGGTACTTCAAAAACATTTAACTTGCCAATTCGTGCCTTTTTATCTGTCGAAGAAGGCGAAGAAATTTCTGCCGGTACAATCCTGGTAAAAATATCTAAACAAGCTTCAAAATCGAGAGATATTACGGGCGGTCTTCCAAGAGTAACTGAACTTTTTGAGGCTCGAAGCCCTCATGAACCAGCGGTTGTTTCAGAAATTGAAGGAATTGTAAAGTTTGGTGCCAAAAAGAAGGGATCTAGAGAAATATTTGTGGTCGCAATTGACGAATCAGATCAGAAAAAATATAATGTTCCTTTATCCAAGCATGTTTTGGTTCAAGAAGGTGATGAAATCCCCGCAGGTGAAAAAATTACTGATGGTCCAATAAATCCACATGATATTTTGAAGATTAACGGAACAAATGCAGTTCAGGAATACTTGTTGAATGAAATCCAAGATGTGTATCGTTTGCAAGGTGTAAAAATTAACGATAAGCATATTGAGGTTATCGTAAGACAAATGTTGCAGAAACTTCGAATTGTTGATTCCGGTGATTCTAAATTTCTTGAAGACGATACTGTTGATCGCTATGATTTTTTTGAAGAAAATCAAAGAATGATGAATTCTTCAGCAATTGTTACAAAAGGTGATTCAAAGTTAAAAGAAGGGCAAGTGGTATCTAAGGCGAAACTTCGCGAAATTGAAGCTGATCTTAAAAGAAAAGCAAAAAAAGAGGTCGAAGTTCGCGAAGCAAAACCGGCTACCTTTGAACACATTCTGCTAGGAATTACTCAAGCAGCATTATCAACAGAAAGTTTTATCTCGGCTGCATCTTTCCAGGAAACGACTAAAGTATTAACCAACGCTGCAATTGCTGCTAAAAATGATACGTTACGCGGACTGAAAGAAAATGTTGTTATGGGACAATTAATCCCTGCCGGAACCGGTCTAAAAAAATATAAAAACATTATTTTGAAGTCCGCAGAGCAAGAAGTCACAGAATCGGCCGATGTTTCTCAAGAAGCCTAAAATAAAAAGTAAAAAAGAGGCTGGTTTTCTTGACAAAAAATAATATTAGTCATATATTGTAAGGCTAATTTTTTTAATTAAAGAATTTTTGGAGAGTTTTTAGTGCCAACAATAAACCAATTAGTGCGAAAAGGTCGCAAGGTTATTAAATCGAACAGCAAGGCTCCTGCCCTTGATGGATGCCCACAAAAACGTGGAGTTTGTACGAGAGTTTATACTACTACTCCCAAAAAACCAAACTCTGCTTTAAGAAAAGTTGCAAGAGTTCGCTTAACTAATAACATGGAAGTTACTGCATACATTCCAGGCGAAGGTCATAACCTTCAAGAGCACTCTATTGTTTTGATTAGAGGTGGAAGAATTAAAGATCTTCCCGGTGTTCGCTACCATATTATTCGCGGGACACTTGATACAAGCGGAGTTGAAGATAGAAGACAAAGTAGATCTAAATACGGTACAAAAAAACCAAAATCGAAATAAGAAGTATGAGAAAGAAAAGAGCTGAGAAGCGATACGTAAAGCCCGATCCTAAGTTCAACGACATGGTTGTCGCTAAGTTTGTTAACGCCATCATGTACGAAGGAAAGAAATCGGTTGCGAGAGATATTGTCTATACGGCATTTGATATCCTTGAAGAAAAAACAAAAAAACCGGGCATTGAAGTCTTCAAAAAAGCAATGAGCAATGTTCAACCTCTTATTGAAGTTCGAAGTAGAAGAGTTGGTGGCGCTACATATCAAGTTCCGATGGAAGTTCGTCCCGAAAGACGAATTGCCTTGGCGATGAGATGGATTAAAATTTACGCTCGTAAAAGAAGCGAAAAATCCATGTCGGTTAAATTAGCTAACGAACTATTAGCTGCATCCAATAACGAAGGGTCTTCTGTAAAGAAAAAAGAAGAAACTCATAAAATGGCTGAGGCTAATAAAGCTTTCGCACATTTTAAATGGTAGTGAAAATTTAAGAAAGAAAAATGGCACAACTTTACCCCATAGACAAAGTTCGTAATATTGGCATTATGGCGCATATTGACGCCGGTAAAACTACTACGACCGAAAGAATCTTATACTATACAGGCAAACTGCATCGGCTTGGTGAAGTGCATGACGGCGCAGCTACGATGGATTGGATGGAACAGGAAAAAGAACGCGGTATTACTATTACAAGCGCCGCAACTACATGCTATTGGGCTGATCATCAAATTAATATTATAGATACCCCGGGGCACGTTGATTTTACAGCTGAAGTGGAAAGGTCACTCAGAGTTTTAGATGGCGCTATTGCATTATTCTGTGCAGTTGGCGGAGTTGAACCACAGTCTGAGACAGTTTGGAGACAAGCCGATAAATATCAGGTCCCGAGAATTGCTTTTATCAATAAAATGGATCGAGTTGGAGCTGATTTTTATAACGCATTAACAATGATCCGTGAAAGACTCGGTGCAAATGCCGTTCCGGTTACCTTGCCAATCGGCGAAGGGGATATGTTTACAGGTATCATTGATTTAATCTCCTTTAAATCAAGAATGTATCACGAAGAAACTCTCGGCAGTACTTATGATGAAATTGCCATCCCTCATGATTTAGTCGAAATTGCAAATAAATATCGCACTGAGATGTTGGAAGCTGTTTCGGATTTCGATGACACCTTGTTGGAGAAATATCTTGCAGGTAAAGAAATTTCTGAACATGAGATTCTAAAAGTATTAAGAGCTGCAACACTCGAAGCAAAAATAATCCCGGTTCTCTGTGGGTCGTCTTTTAAGAACAAAGGCGTCCAGCGTCTTTTAGATGCGGTTATTGAATTTTTACCTGCACCTTCTGATTCACTTGATGTTGTTGCACACCACGTGGATAGTAACGATGTAGTGAAAAGAAAAATTAGTGAGGATGAAAAATTTACTGCCTTAGCTTTTAAAATGATGAACGATCCTTTTGTTGGAAAACTGACCTTTTTTAGGGTTTACTCCGGTAAACTCGAAGCAGGGTCTTATGTCTACAATTCTGTCAGCCAGAAAAAAGAAAGAATTAGTCGTTTATTGCAAATGCACGCAAATCATCGCGAGGAAATAGCGAGTGTTCGTGCGGGTGATATTGCAGCCGCAATTGGTCTAAAATATACGCGCACAGGCGATACTCTCTGTAGTGAAAATGACCCGGTAGTGATGGAAAAAATCATTTTCCCTGAACCTGTTATTCAGATTGCCATTGAACCAAAAACTAAAGCCGATCAGGATAAACTTTCAGAAGCTTTAGCAAAACTGTCTGAAGAAGACCCGACTTTTAAAGTTAAAGTTGACGATGAAACCAGCCAGACGCTCATCAGTGGCATGGGGGAACTTCACCTTGAAATTCTTGTTGATAGAATGAGACGTGAATTTAAAGTTGAAGCAAATGTTGGAAAACCCCAAGTTGCTTATCGCGAAACTATTACGAATACTGTTAACGCTGAAGGTAAATTTGTTAAACAATCTGGTGGACGCGGTAAATTTGGTCATGTTTGGTTAGAGATTAGCCCGAATGAAGTGGGAAAAGGGTATGAATTTACCAACGGTATTGTTGGCGGTTCGGTTCCAAAAGAATATATTACCCCTGTTTCGACAGGTATTCAGGAAGCGATGAAAAATGGTGTGGTCGCAGGTTTTCCGATGGTAGATATTAAAGTGAAATTATATGATGGTTCATATCACGATGTAGATTCAGATGAATTATCATTCAAAGTTGCTGGTTCGATGGGATTCAAAGCCGGGGCAAGAAAAGCTAATCCCATTCTTTTGGAACCTATTATGGCAGTTGAAGTGGTTTCTCCGGAAGATTACCTCGGTGATGTAATGGGTGATTTAAATTCCAGAAGAGGAAGAATTGAAGGCTTTGCAGCCAGAAAAGATGCACAAGTAATTAAAGCTCAGGTTCCTCTTGCAGAAATGTTTGGCTACTCTACTGTTTTGCGTTCTATGACGCAGGGAAGAGCTATTTATTCAATGCAGTTTTCTCATTATCATGAGGTTCCCAAATCAGTTGCTGAAGAAATTGCTGAAAAATCAACCGGGAAAAGTCATTAATAAACAAATAATATTTATGAAATCAATGAAAGTAAGAAAAAAGGAGAATTAAATGGCCAAAGAAAAATTTGACAGAAGTAAACCGCACGTAAACGTCGGAACAATCGGTCACGTAGATCATGGTAAAACAACTTTAACTGCAGCTATCACAATGGCTCTTGCAAGAAAAGGTCTTTCTCAGGTGAGAACATTCGATTCTATTGATAATGCTCCTGAAGAAAGAGAACGCGGTATCACTATTGCGACTGCGCACGTTGAATACTCAACGGCAACCCGACATTATGCTCACGTTGACTGCCCCGGTCACGCCGATTATGTAAAGAACATGATCACCGGTGCCGCTCAGATGGATGGAGCGATTGTTGTTGTAGCTGCAACGGATGGTCCCATGCCTCAAACACGAGAGCACATACTTTCAGCGCGCCAAGTAGGCGTTCCTAAAATTGTTGTCTTTATGAACAAAGTTGATGCAGTTGATGACCCGGAATTAATTGACTTAGTTGAGATGGAAATTAGAGAACTCTTAACTAAATATGAATTTCCCGGCGACGAGATTCCTATTATTAAAGGTTCTGCTTTACATGCTTTGGAAGCAGGCGTTAGTGGCGCTGACCCAAGTGATGAACGTTATAATTGTATCTGGGAATTGATGGATGCTGTTGATAGCTACATCCCTGTTCCAGAAAGAAATGTTGATAAACCTTTCTTAATGCCTGTTGAAGATGTTTTCTCAATTACCGGACGCGGAACTGTTGCTACCGGAAGAGTTGAAAGGGGACAAGTAAAAATTCAGGAAGAAGTTGAACTTATCGGTTTAGGCTTACATAAGAAAACGGTTGTAACCGGAATCGAAATGTTTCGTAAAGAATTAGATGTCGCCATGGCTGGAGATAATGCCGGTATTCTTTTACGCGGAATTGATAAAAATGAAATTGAAAGAGGAATGGTTGTTGCTAAAACAGGTTCGATTACTCCTCACAAAAAATTTGAAGCTCAGGTCTACATTCTTTCAAAAGATGAAGGTGGACGACATACACCATTTTTCAACGGTTATCGCCCTCAGTTCTACTTTAGAACAACTGATGTAACCGGTGTTGCCACCTTACCCGAAGGTGTTGAAATGGTTATGCCTGGCGATGATGTCCGGTTATCAATTGTGTTGATTACTACCATCGCTATGGAAGAAGGATTGCGCTTTGCTATCCGCGAAGGTGGCCGCACAGTTGGAGCGGGTGTTGTTGGTAAAATCATAGAATAAAAGTATTGAATAACGAAAAGGGAGTTATTTAGCTCCCTTTTTGTTTCTAAATAATTGTTAAGGAGAATAGAAGTGTCTGGTCAAAAGATTCGTATTAAACTAAAATCATATGATCATATTTTGATTGATAAGTCTACTGAAAAGATTATCAAAACTGTAAGAAGTACCGGTGCAGTGGTTTCTGGTCCAATTCCATTGCCGACCAAACGTACTCTTTACACAGTATTGCGTTCTCCTCATGTAGATAAAAAATCTCGTGAACAGTTTGAAACCAGAGCACACAAAAGAATTATTGATATTCATAATTCAAATTCCAAAACAATTGACTCTTTGAGCAAGTTGGATATTCCGGCTGGCGTCGATATTGAGATTAAGTTATAATGAAAGTGGAGTAACCATGTCTGGGTTATTAGGTAAAAAATTAGGAATGACAAATATTTATACTGCAGATGGACAGAGAATTGTCTCAACGGCAATTCAAGTTGGTCCATGCAAAGTAACTGCAGTTAAAACAGTAGAAAAAAACGGCTATTCTGCTTTGCAATTAGGCTTTCAGGAAAAGAAAGAAAAATCCTTTTCCAAGCCTCAAATAGGGCATTTCAAGAAAAATAATCTCCAATGTTATGCTTTTCTTAAGGAATTTGCTTTCCCTTCGGTTGAGTCTTACAAAGTAGGTGATGATTTGAATGTTTCTCTGTTTGTTGAAGGAGAATTGATTAAAGTTCGTGGAGTTAGCAAGGGAAAGGGTTTCCAAGGAGTCATGAAGCGACATGGTTTTAGAGGTGTCGGCGGCACAACCCATGGGCAGAGTGATAGACTTAGAGCTCCGGGTTCTATTGGTTCCTCATCTTATCCTTCAAGAGTTTTCAAAGGAATGAAAATGGCTGGAAGAATGGGAAATGATTCGGTAACTGTCTCAAATTTGAAAGTTCTTAAAGTTAATTCAGAACAAAATGTAATTTTTGTTAAAGGTTGTATTCCGGGATCAATTAACTCAATAGTTGAATTGTATAAAAAGTAGTTTGGTAAAAAAATGTTAATAGATGTTTACAAAATAGATGGGACTTTATCCGGCGAGCAAATTGAATTATTCGACGGTGTTTTCGGAATTGAACCGAATGACCATGTTATTTATTTATCGGTTAAAGCATATCTTGCAAACCAAAGACAAGGGACACATAAAACAAAAGAACGTGCTGAAGTTAGCGGCGGCGGTAAAAAACCCTGGAAACAAAAGGGAAGAGGCGGCGCTCGAGCAGGTACGACTCGTTCCCCCTTATGGGTTGGTGGCGGAACTATTTTTGGTCCTCGCCCAAGAGATTACAGGCAAGATCTTCCGAAAAAAGTCAAAGCTCTTGCGCGAAGGTCGGCGTTAAGTTATAAAGTAAAAGACGAACAACTTTTAGTTGTTGATGATTTTGCTTTTGAAAACCCAAAAACTCAAAGTTTTCTTTCAATTATGAAAGCGTTAAAAATTAATGGTAAAAAAACACTGCTTTTAACTAACGGAAAACAGGAAAACATTTGGAAGTCCGGAAGAAATATTTGCAATATAAAAGTTTTAGAAGCGCAAAAAGCTTCTCCTTATCAGATTTTAAATAATCAAGTCCTCTTAGTACAAAAAAGTGCGGTGGAAGTATTAAATAATCAAGCAGTTCCGAAAGAGGTGGTTAGCTAATGCAAGGTATCTTAATCAAACCACTTTTTACAGAAAAAGTTACAAAAAGTAACACCGACCAGAACAAGTATGGATTTATTGTTTCGGTTGATGCAAATAAAATTGAAATTTCAAAAGCTATTGCTAAGAAATTTAATGTTAAGGTTACAGCAGTCAATACTGTTGTTAACAAGGGAAAAGTTAAAACTCAACTTTCAAAAGGCGGAAGGTTCACCGGAAATACCGCAAAATATAAAAAAGCGTTTGTTTCTTTGAAGGTTGGCGATAAGATAGACTTATTTGAGCAAGTATAAGAAAAATGGATTTGGAGCTACGGTAAATGGCAATTAGAAAAATGAAACCCGTTACTCCGGGAACAAGATTTATGTCGGTTTCAACTTTTGATGAAATCACAAAATCAACGCCGGAAAAATCATTAACGGTCTCTTTAAAAAAATCAGGCGGAAGAAATAATCATGGACGTATCACCTCGCGTCATATTGGTGGCGGACATAAAAGAAGATATCGCTTAATTGATTTCAAGAGAAATAAATTCGGAATCCCTGCAAAAGTTTTTTCGATTGAATATGATCCGAACAGAACTGCACGGATTGCTCTTCTTCATTATGTTGATGGGGAAAAAAGATATATTATTGCTCCTGATGGATTAAAAGTTGGTGAGTTAATTCAGTCCGGTCCCGGATCAGAAATAAAGATCGGCAACGCACTTCCTTTAAAAGAATTACCGCTTGGAGGTTTTATACATAATGTTGAAATGAAACCAGGAAAAGGCGGTCAACTCGGCAGAAGCGCCGGAGCCTCAATTCAGTTGATGGCTAAGGAAGGTGAATTCGCTCAGTTAAAATTGTCTTCAGGTGAAATAAGATTAGTCAGATTAGAATGTTATGCAACCTACGGTTCAGTTGGTAATGCAGAACAAACAAACCTGAGCTTAGGGAAAGCCGGCAGAAGCAGATGGCTTGGGATTCGCTCACATGTTCGCGGTGTTGCAATGAATCCAGTTGATCACCCTATGGGCGGTGGTGAAGGTAAAACTTCCGGCGGCGGTCATCCGGTTTCTCCATGGGGACAAAACGCTAAAGGTTTGAAGACTAGAAAAAATAAAAAAGTATCTAATAAACTTATTATCAAAAGACGAAAGTAAGTAGAGAGTTAATATGCCTCGTTCAGTTAAAAAAGGTCCATTCATTGATCTT
>Ga0100397_1002656_pt1 | contig 10312 bp, 10 predicted proteins | sample CryGeymeta201521_FD_81550 | JGI IMG/M metagenome (GOLD analysis project Ga0100397, IMG submission 81550) | Groundwater microbial communities from Crystal Geyser aquifers in Utah, USA - Crystal Geyser metaG 2015-21 | ecosystem: Environmental > Aquatic > Deep subsurface > Groundwater | place: USA... | reverse complement strand
CTGCATTGGAAATAATGCTCTGACAGACAAAAATGGCAACGAACAGTATGCAAAAATGATGAGAGACAGTGCTGCTGTCTTTCCTACCAGCCCGCAGCTGGAGTTTGCTTATCCTGGAAACGATTCGTCCGATCGAACTGCCAACATTACCATCGACTGGAAAGCAGCGACGTATCATTCCGCTTCCAACAAACAAAAAGATTTGCTCATGTTTGCCATGCCCCACCATATCGAGTCCCTAATTAACTCGACAAGCAGAAATAATTCAGTGGAGATAACAACGCGTTGTGTCAAGACCTTTCATGGGAGAACGTGTCTTGTGCGTGGTGATAAATGGACACTTTCGGAAGACCTCGGAGCTCCCATGTCCTTTCATGCTCCTCGACCACCCAAGGCAGCTGTTATTCCTACTTTAGCCAATGCCCTGGCGGAAGATATTCATTACTCTCTCTCCGACAATACGTTGCGGGGAGCATCCGATACCTATTTCAGTGGCAAAGTTCTGGCCCGTGTAGCACGCGTCATTTCTATCGCAGCCGAGATGAATGCATTAGCAGAAAGTGCTAGCTCCGGTAGCAGTGATATCTTTCAAGTAAAATATGCCGACGTCGACGAAAAGACTCTTTCGCAAATATCAGAAGCAGCTGCTTCCGAGAACCTTCCCTCCAAAGAAGATATTATGAAAGCCGTGGACATGCTAAAAGAAGGAGTCTCAGTTTGGCTCAGTGAAAAGGCCGAGGCGCCTTTTGTCTTTGACAAGAGCTGGGGCGGGCTGGTCAATTGTGGTTGCCGCTATACAACCAAAGATTCTCATGGAAAGTGCAATAATACTTTCCCAGACTGCCCTGCTCTAGCCGATGTCAACGAAGACTTCGGGAATGGCTACTACAACGACCATCACTATCATTATGGTTATCACATGTACGCCGCGGCAGTCGTTGCAAAGTTTGACCCCAAGTGGGCCGCAGAGTCGTTTGAAAAGGTCTTGCTCTATGTTAGAGACTTCGCCAATCCATCGGACGCAGAAGAATTCTTTCCTCAATTCCGCCAAAAAGATTGGTTCTTGGGGTCGTCCTGGGCGTCTGGCATCGTCTCAGCAGAAAACTCTCCCCACGGTAGAAACGAGGAGTCTTCCAGTGAGGCCATTGCAGCGTACGAAGCCATTGCTCTGTACGGAACCGTGATGGTAGATGTTTTTACCAAGTTATCGGACGAAGACAAAATTAAAAAGGCTACTCTTGTGCGGGATGCTGGGCAGTTGCTTACGGCGACTGAACTTCGCGCTACCAACCGTTATTGGCATGTTTGGAGCAATGACGACCACAACAACACTTATCCCGAGGCATACAAGCAACTCGTTGTTGGCATGCTCTATGATACCATGGCTACTTTTCAAACTTGGTTTGCTCCGTATGCAGTTGTCAGTTATGGTATTCAGTTAATGCCTTTTACACCAATCGCCGAAGAGCGGGATGATCCCGAATGGGCAACCGAGCTCTACCCACTGTACAAGGAAGCCTGCGAGTCTGCAGGCAAGTTTTGCGTGGAGAATGGTTGGAGTATAATGCAAGCTGGACTTCTGGCCGAGACTGGTGAAATGGGCAAAGCGCTGGACCAGGCCGCCGCCGTGCCTGCCAAAGTATTCGACAGTTTGGGTGGCTTGGGTAATAGCCTTTCAAATATCATCTGGTTCATATCCACTCGACCAGAAGCAACCAAGACGAAGGAGAGGACCTCCAGCTAGTCGTGCTGTCTCGTGTTTCATGTAAAATCATATCCTTTGAAACTTTCCATTCTTACTGTCAAAAATAAAAAGTGTTCTTTATGTATGTTTATTCCTAATCCTCGAAAAAGTTCTAAGTTACCAGGCGGTATGCACACAAAGTGCTCGCCAGGCCACAGCATAAAATCCTACATCTATTCTTCGTGTGCCAGCCCAAGTGCTGCTTCTATGTTCATCATTTCAAATAAGTTCCGATCGTTTTCAGTTCAATCGTTCCAGCACTTTTTGGCGGGAAAAAGCATGTTCAATCCAGTCTGTGCCGAGAGAAATCCCAACGAGGTGGAGGATCCCGCAATGGCACAGCCCATAATATCTGGAGTTCCATCTGAAATACCAACGGCCTTAATCAAAAAATTTTGATCAGGAAGATAAGCCGTATCGGTTCCAACAAAAAATCCAGTGGCTCCCCCAATGGCCACACTGAGAGAAGCATCCGTCTTGGAGTTGTCATAGGTTGGTTCGTGAATGTGCTCAAAGGGTCCCGAGAGAATGGTACGTGCCATTCGAAGGCCTCCATAAAAGGCCAAGCCACAACCAGCCCAGGTTCCGAATAATACTTCGCTAAACGACAAATCGGCACCTTGCAGAGCATTGACGAGTGGTTGCCAGGCTGTTCCACTGCAAAAGGCAGCAGAGGACAACAAAATTCCCGTGTGCAATTCTCGGGTCAAGTCAACATCGGAATCAATAGCAGACTTTTTAGCCGCAAAGTAAACCATGTGTCCTCCAAGTACGCTGATGGGGGCGACGAAAAGAGTTAATAAGTGCGAATTTGTAAAAATGCTGCACTATATGCACCATCACAAGAATCACCTCTCTCTCATTCTCTGTTCGCATCTACTTACCCGATGGCATCTCCCATTCCAGTCGTCAAGGCAAAGTTCATACTTTCGGGAGAAAATCCAAAATTATTTTCTGCCACAATCGAAGACAATTGCCACCCAAATCCGGCAGGGAAAATTTTCGAAACAGTTACTTCGGCCATGACAGCGAATCGGTTCAGCAGTTCACTGGTTTGCCATGCTACAGCAGTAGATTCTTTCTCGACAGCATCAGCTTGGTTGCGACGAGAGGTACTGTGAAACTTGCGACGCTCCTCTTTGCGTTGCTGAGAAGGAGACGGTGTAGTATTTGGTTGCTGTTGTCTTACAGAAGAGAGGAGACGCACCTGTCTAGCCACAGGATATTTGGCTTTAGAGGCAGAAAGAATGCGGCTGGAGGCAGAAATAAACATGGTGGTGGTCAAAGAAAAAGGTTTAGTTGCTTTGGGGCCGACACAAAAGATGAATTTTATCCGTGAGGAAAGCAAACATTATAAACTTATTGCTGGCGATTCCCGAAACAGACTCGAAGAGGAGGATGCATACGTCGCTCCACGTTGTAACAATAATAAAGCACCTTTCCGGCTAATGTACATGTACATGTACTAGTAGCCATTCTATTAGACCCCCTAGTAGTCCTATGACTCCAAGTAGAGTAGAGCAAGAATTCTTGCAAGAATAAAATTCCGAGAAAATGTGAGGAGGTTTATGTCAAATGTGGCGACGTGTTCCTCTTCCTCTCGATTTACGAATTTCGGTCATCTTGATGGTGGGTCCCGCTCAACACACTTTTTAGTACTGAAGACTTCTGAACACTTGATTAACTAAAACGTCACATCGACGTCATGACGAAACGGAGCAGAGAATTGACCATTCTCTTTTCAGTCAAGAATTGGTTCCAACATTATTTACTTGAAGTACCAGGTAGACTAGCTACTAGTAGTACTCTAGACTACTAGTCCTACAGGAGGCTTGGAAAATACCGTGTTTAACAGTGCCCTTCAATGTGCTCGCTCGTCTTGTTCCCTACTACGTACTACAGTACGAGTACTAGCTACCCTTTCCCCGTCACTCACTCACAAGCACCATGGCGTCGCCTAAAGCCGCCTCCTTTTATAATGCAGTGAATGCGGATAACAACGATACCAATGAAATCGATTACAGCAGCGATGAAGTCGAGGAAAACGACAACGATCTCGACTGCGCAGAGAGAATTTCGCTGGGAACTTTTGACTTTGTGCCCCTTCCTGGGTTCCAAGAAGCCATCGACGATCCCAATTTCCGCAAGGGGCGATGCTTGGATGTCCTCACGACCCTGATAGGATGTGACTTGGTCTGGTCAGACGAATTGGAAGAACCATGTGTGGACGATCAGCTTCCCGCTCTGGCTCTGGCGGCGGCTCGGTCTCCGTTTGTGCTGAGACAGGTGGACGGTGATCCCTATGTGGACGTGGCACTGACTTTAGTGGTACCCGCCGAATATGGCAAAGAAAAATACCTCAATTTGGTCAATCCATTGCCGGCCGAAATACTAGTGGCCTCGGTACAACCTGATGTGGACCGTGATTTATTTTGGGAAGAGATGGATAAGGCATATATCACCAAGGGCCAAGAACCATTAACAGAAGAAGAAGTCCTGCGAATACTCCTATCAGATGCCGTTAAGTTACAAAACAAATCCTTTATCAAGCGGATGCAGGGCTTTCTGCAGTCATCCGTTTTTTGAGCAATTCTTAACAATATTGGCAGGGGCAATTCTTCTTTCGCTCCTATTGCAGATGAGGGAATCGGAAGACAGTGAAAGCTCTCTAGCCAAAGGATGCTTCTGATCGACGACGAAAGCGTCAGACGACAAAAATCTCAGAAGCTAAACATAGACCAGAGTATGCTTGTCCATATTTATAGTTCGTCCCATTTACTATCGCCTGTTTGTGCGTCGTCGTCGTGAATAACCCCGACATTCCTGTTGTATGGATCCGCAATAAACTTGGGAATTGGCTGTCCTGTCATTGCGAGGTGCTGTAACAGGCTCATTTTAGATTCCCAAGAGCTAGATTCTGGCATATTCAGTCTCAATTCTTCGCCTGGGGGAATGTCATGCGTGGCAATTAGTTTCAAGACCAGTCCAGCGCTTCCGATATCATCAGATTCTGTGTTGTTGACGGAAGCAGCAACCTCTAAACGACAGTTGCTTTGATTGTTGTCTCGTCCTACTTTTCTTACCATCCCAATGTTCCCAGCCACAGCCAAAACAGCAGCATCGTTATAGAAATCCAAAATATCAATTTCAAATGCACCCGTTTCATTGTTTCTTCCCTTCATGCGGAATGCACCCTGCTCCCGTAGTTTATAAATTGCGTTTTCTTGCTCCTTGTCCCAGTCATCCCAAAAAAAGCTCAAGGGTTCCAGTGGACTGTTACGGACCTGATCAACAGGCATCACCAAGGCAGGAGAAATTTCAATGATCTGGCCTGCTCGTATGGCCTCTTTTGCAACTGCTGTTGGGTGGTCTTGTAACGGAAGAAATTCATCAGGATTGAGCTGGGGCAAGTACTCACCAAAGATTTGTTGTGTGGCAATAACTCTGTTCCAAGTAGAATGGCCGAGACCAGCAACAGCCTTGCTGCAATATCGTTGTTCCATATCTCTCATTATTTCAATGGATGGGAGCTTGGGAGCTGTTTTTGGCACCTCCATGGATAAACCCCTGTCTCGGAACCATTGTACACCTCCGTAGTAACTCAGGAGCTCCTCTCCCCGGAGGATCTTTCTTTTGGCTGAAAAGCCGATTGCCATCGCACTCATAGGATGATTGTAATCAGGTTCTCTACCAAAATTTGTGAATCGAACATTATGAAGATCTCCCTCTCCGTGATTGTAAAACATTGTCATGCCTGTTGTATGCGAGTGGCGTTAGAAATGAAACAGGAATACAGACTGCACACGACATTGGAAACCATCGAATCCAAGCAAGCCTCACCAAATACAATCACACCATAGGTGGTGATGTCCTCTGGATTGGATTCCCATCGCCAGGCATAATGATAGTCATCCAAGACGCTCTGTCCCAGTATCTCTTGTTTCTGAGGAATGAACCTTGGCGAAACCTCGAAAACGAAGAAGTGCTGTTAGAACACGACAGGAATACAAGCTACAAACGATGCAAGAATCCGACCACTTGAATTCATTAGCAAGTCTCACCTCAATGACATCATTTTTCTCAAAGTCCCTGGCTGCATAAACTCCCCAGCCACGAGGTGGAGACGGTGCTAGATAGATATCGCAATTGTAGCGCCTTTCATCGCGGTACGGACTGTAAAGAGTATCCTCGGCTGGATCTGTTGACTCTGCCTTCAGCAGCACCGACAACAAGCCAAAGGCAACAAGAAGAGGATATCTACACACCATCATCAAATCAATCATCATGTTAGAGAATAACACCGCCCAAGTCAAAAGTTCATTGAATATGATCGGTCTGTGTCGGAGTTCGGAGTCTGGAAAAAAGACTTCACAACAACAAAAAGATCTTGAGAAACAGGGTTGGAAATAAAGATAATCAGTCGTGTATAGGAGGGTGTACACGAAGGTCTCACGTATTTTTGTGTTCGAGTTGATGAAATCCAGTCGCACTGATTTCATGGTCATTTGTTCCGCGGATAAGCATCCGACAGGGCTCTACTACATTCATTCTAGAGAAGATCTTCTGGTTGCTTCTGAAATGAAGGCGGAGCATCCGCCGGAACAGACTAATTGGGTTCTACATCTTGCGAAGACGATGCCTGTCTTGGCCCTGGATCAAACACAATTATCGATTCACGAGCCTTTTTATCCTGGAGGACCTCCGACTTCTTTTCCAGCAATATCAAGTCTACAGGCGAGCAGTTCTCCTTCGGCTGATAATGCTCTTCCAACATTCTTTGTTCTGCAACCAATCGTATTTTCTTCCACAAAAGACCCCACACAAAGTACTTCTTCTCCAACAATTTCGAGTTCAGAATCAACCAGCTTTTGCCTATCTCAGCCAATGTCCGTCCGAGGTACGCTCGAACTTTGTGTTGTTGTTGCCGGCAATGCCTGTTTCCAGGAAGGCAATTGTGCTTTTCTTTCCTGGAGGTAGTCTTGGCTAACCGTCCACAAGAGTCTACTTTTTAAAACAAAGCAGTGTTTTCGATGGCAAATCAAAGTAATGTAGTGGCCCGTGCTTCAGTCGACATGACAAGTTACGCTATACTCGGAGTATTAGCTTTATTCGACGTCTATTCTTTCAGCGCTTAAAACAGAGCTATTATTGCCTACCTCAATTCATGCGCCCACAATTATTGGTTTCTCCGCGCAGCTTCTTCAAACTCCTCAGCGGCTGTAAGTGTTAGCGGCTCTGAAAATAGTTCTCTAGCGACATCCGGATTGAAGGTAAAGGTATCCATCTTATGACTCTGCATCAATTGAGCCATGCTATCGACACTGCGAATGCTGGCTACCAAAATCCGTGTGGATGATCCCATGCCTCTGACGATTTCTTCCATGGCTTGGCACTCCTGCAGTCCATCTTTCCCATTATCGTTCATGCGTCCCAGGTACGGTGCCAAATATTCAGCGCCCACTCCGGCCGCTACAATGGCCTGGCGCGAGCTGTAACAGGCCGTTAAGCAAACCCGGACATTGGCTTGAATCAGCATGGCTGCAGCTTGGGTTCCCATCGTTGTTACGGGCACTTTAATAACGATGCGATCTCGATCGGGTTGCGATAATTGCATTCCAATATCAAACATTTCCTGGGCTGTGCTTCCCCAGGCCTGACACATGAATTCGTGGCAGCACGGTTGACCCGCAAGGCTAGAAAAAGAAAAAGCCGTCTTAGCGAGATAGTGCAGGTTAGATACGGTACAGGGTTGCTTGGCTCGTTCTAATAGGGTTGGATTGCAAGTTATCCCGTGGAAAATTCCCAGTGGCATTAGTTCATCCCATACTTTGGAATCGGCAGTGTCAAGAAAGAGACGACCCTGTGTGCCACGATGACATGTGGGAAGTTGACTGTGAGTGGGTTGCCATGCTTCAACGTTAATTGACAGCAGTAACAGAAGGTATATCCATCCGAAAGAATGAACTATCAGCGAAGCTGAACTGGCCACGTGTTTCATTATTTGTTCGAAGGTCTGGTGCACAAGCAGCAAGCTCGAGCTTTGGCTGCCTCGGAGGTCCGGTGGAAATTGTGCGGTTGTCCAAAGTCAAAAATCTTGATTCCAACAAATATTCCAATAAATTTAATGAAAGATACTGGTTCGGGTGGGCAGTGCTCCAAATTTTGGTCCCTAGTCCAACAGTCATGAATGATTCAGAGTATCTTTTCGCGCAGACAACGAACGACAACATACTAGACTAGTCTAGTGCATGAGGTCAATAATTTAATTTATCAGTGAAACGTCTCCCGTTTAGTCTATTAGCTAGTAAATCTCTCACTCTAGAGTGCTGGCGCCCGTCAATTTTAGACTGCTCTGCATCACTCAAAGCACGCTTGACAGCTTTAAACTAGGAATTTCTTAGGACAGTTCAAATAAACTGCCATGGTGAGGCAAAGGCTACTATTTTATCTACCCCTCTTCCAGAAAGTTGTTTTGTTGTCGTCACTGACAGTATTGACTGCAGTAGCTTTTCCAGGGAAAGGCGTCTTCCAATCACGCAGCTCTCATCTCATTATAACATATTATTATAATGACGGTAAAAACTTACGTTTTCCAATATCAGCAAACTACCAATTGCCGAAACAAAACCAGAAGCGTTGGCATTCTTTATCCAAGTATAATAATCATATCAGACAACATGCAGGAGTATCGTCATACTCTCCCACGGCTTTGTCCATGACACGTTCACCCGACAACACCAGCGAAGACGAAGACGATGGCGACTACGACTATCACAGTTCTTTACCCGAAACAGTTTCGTCCTGGCTCATGATATCACTGCCATTTAGTAGTCTTGTATTTCCCTTACTGTTGGACGTGGCACGATCCCAACCGCCCAATTCGTCCAGTCAATTTGCGGCCTTGACAGCGTTACTGGTATCGAATCGTCTCTATTTGTACACCATGTCATCGACCATTGTGGCCCTGGTGGCCTTGCGTAGTGCCAGTCAGGACAGTGTTGCCTTGGGACAACGAGTGGTTGATGTGACGGAAGAATTGCTGTACAGTCCACCACTGAGGGGATCGGGAACGGTAGTACCACCGCCAAACAACGCCGAAAAAGCAGTTGCTACTACGAATGGCGATTCCGCGACAGCCACCAAGAACGAGGCCGGTTACACAAAATCTGCTATGATCCAAAATCTCTCCACTGAACTTGGTGATTCGCTCGATTCTGTCTCGTCGGAAACGCAGGCCATTGTCTTGCCTGTGTTGGTAGTCGCCTTGTTTGCATCGTCGTTCTTCTTTGTGCAGCTACTCAACACTGGTGACGACATTTTAACAGGGGGTGAAAGCCTGACTGTGCTCTTTTTTCAAAAGTATGCTCCCATCTTGTCATCGCTTTGGAATGGCCTCATTTTGACACTCTTTACACGATGTGAAGTCCGACGCTTGCTATTATCAAGCCGTCTTGGCGCCAGCAGTAGCAATAACATTACCAATGCTTGGCTGCCTTGGCTGGTGGGCGCTGTCATTACAGCACTAGCATTTGGAGGAGTGTGGCAAGCACAGAACTTTGTCAACATGGCACTGGCGATATTGGTAGCCAGGGCCATTCAAATCAACAACTTACCAGCCATACTCGGGGCCTTGTCCTTGTTGACCTTGTACGATGTCACATCTGTCTTGTTCTTACCAGCCAATGCTGCAGACTTGGGTTTCAACATAGATGACAATAGCAGCAGTACTTTGGCAGCAGCAACTACAGCATGGTCATCGTCCTCGTCTCATTTTGTCTCGGCTTCGACACTGTCATCATCAACATCATCATCAATATTATCCGGCGTCGATGCGGGTACTATGGACGATGCAAAAACGTCTGCGATGGGAGCCGTTGCCGCGAACAAGTTGACAGGGAATTTTCAACCTGGTTTACTCACCACTCGATTGGAAGGAAAATTTGGTGGTGCTTTGGGACTAGGAGATGCTGTCTTTCCATCACTGTTGGCCACCATGGCTCGACGGTTTGATTTGGCAAAACCATTCCAGGGCGTCACAAGTGACACCCCTGATGCAATCTCTCTCTTTGTTGCATCCATGGTGGGCTATGTGGCAGGTTGCTTGGCTTGCGAGGTTCTTCCTGTATTGTCTAGCTCGGGTGTGCCGGCACTCCTTCTCATTACTCCTTTTATGGTGACATCCACGCTAGGTGCCGCAGCGTTGCAGGGCCGCTTAGATGACTTTTGGAACTTCGATCCAGCAGCGATGGATTCCAAGTAGAATGGCTCGTAACTCCTGCAGGCAACAGTTGTTACAATATTGTATTCATAGTATCGAAGGCCGGAAGCGATTGATGTACGGTAGTCTACTACTGAGTACTTGAGTTTCAGCGGTTGAAAACCCACGATTGACTATTAGTGTGCGTCTAAATTTTCATCAAAGGAAGTAGAGTAATACGATAAGTACTACTACTAGCTAGCATCAGAGCTCTACTACTAGTAGTACTACTAGAGTAGTGGTAGAGTAGTAGAAATGCTGGCTACTAGCAGTAGTGCTAGCCGGTAATACCACTAGTAGCTAGCTAGAGT
>Ga0100397_1002629_pt1 | contig 10375 bp, 10 predicted proteins | sample CryGeymeta201521_FD_81550 | JGI IMG/M metagenome (GOLD analysis project Ga0100397, IMG submission 81550) | Groundwater microbial communities from Crystal Geyser aquifers in Utah, USA - Crystal Geyser metaG 2015-21 | ecosystem: Environmental > Aquatic > Deep subsurface > Groundwater | place: USA... | reverse complement strand
TTCCAAAGGATAATTCGCAGGAAAAGATTATTCATAGGGAATGAGTTATGAATACAAAGAAGTAAACGAATACAAAAGAATAAGAGGAAAATTTGGAGAGTCGCTCAGGTCAGGATTGAATTTTTTTCAAAACCAGTTTTGTGCTATAATAAGCTTAGTCAACCCAGGTTGACTAAGTCAATCCCATTTGACTAAGTCAACCACAGTTATAGCAAAAAAGAATTGAGGAGGTGCATATGTACTTTTCATTAGAGCCAAAAATTAGAAGAGAAGACTTATATGATAGAGAAAAAGAGCTAAAAGAACTGAGGAAAGCGCTTGAAGGTGGAAGAATCGTACTTCTCACAGGTATAAGAAGAATTGGAAAAACCTCTCTTCTTAGAGTATTCCTTGAAGAGAACAAAGAGCACGGCACTCCTTTTATATTTGTTGACTGCAGAAGTTTTATAAAAAAAGGGAACATGATTAATAAAAACGAATTTAACACATATATTTTGAATGAGCTTAAGAAAACTTTTAAAGAAAGTACTATTAAGAGAATTTTTGATTCAATTTCTAATATTAAAATTCCCTGGCTTGAAATCGGTTTGAAAGGAGAAAAAAAGTCAGAAGTTACACTTACGCAAGCGTTAGATGATTTGAATGACTTACTTGATAAATCTAAAAAGAAACTAATTATTGCAATGGATGAGGCACAATACCTAAGGTTCTATGGAAGTGGTGGTACAGAAATGTTAAACTTGTTAGCTCATGCATACGATCATTTAGCGAATATCCTGTTCATTTTGACAGGCTCTGAGGTTGGCGTTTTACATGATTTTCTTAAAAGTGACGATCCAGAGGCGCCGCTGTTTGGCAGATACTTAAATGAGATTAAGCTTGAAAGATTTACAAAAGAAGAATCTTTTAATTTTCTTCTGGAAGGGTTCAAGCAGATTAAGATTAAACCAAACAAAGAGGAAATTGAAAATGCTGTAAGGATTTTAGATGGGCTCGTGGGGTACCTTGTTATATACGGGTATACAGTAAAGCAAAGGGAAAATTACAATGATGCATTCGAAGAAACTATTAAAATTGCAGAGCAACTTGTGAATCAAGAGTTGGAAGAACTCTTTTTAAAATCAGAAAACTATAGGTTAGTATTGTTGGCGGTTGCGCATAAGATGGCAACATTCTCAAAAATTAAAGAGTATATTTCTTTGTATTCGGGGAAGATAAGCAACCAAACATTAAGCAATATATTAAAATCTTTGGTAAAATATTCTTTTCTTGATGTGCAGTTTGAAGATGGAACAAAGAAATATGTTATTCCTGATCCAATCGTTGAAAAAATAATTCTAAAACTGTAATTAGCATTTTGGAGTATGTTTTTTTCTATTTTCCACTTTTGCTGCTTTTTTGTCGTGTTTTAGTGCTGTTTTTTTCTTTTCTCATCAACGCAAATGCCCCCTAAAAGCTCACAAAATAACCCCCTGGAGGTATCTATGGAGCCTCAGAATGGCTTCCTCTATTTTCACCCTGAGCTGTATTTGCGCAATCCCTTCCTCGACGAAGTCGAGTGGGTCTCTTCAATTGAGGAGGTAGTCTAACCCTCCTCAAACTCCATCCAAAAACATTAAAGACGAGATTCTTCCTCGGCAAAAAGGCTGCCTCGTCAGAATGACATTTTTCTTTTTGTCACCCTGAGTGAAACGAAGGGTCTCGCCTTTGCCTTTTTTCTGGGGGTAGTTCGAAGGGGATATTTTCACCCCTTCGATTAAAAAGAGGAGATTCTCACGCATTCCTTCGGAATGTTCAGAATGACGGCATTATCGGAGATTGCCACGCTCACTCTGTTCGCGCTTGCCTTCGGCAAGGAAAAGAGTGCGCAATGATTTGTTGAGGCAATGAGATTGCCAGAAAAGGATTGCATTATGTTGATTGTTTGGTGTGTATCTTTATAAAAAAAGGAATGGAGGCCAGGCGAGGGGACTTCCTGACCTCCAAGGAGGTGTGAGTTTTGATATAACAGAGGAGCAGGGGGAAGCTCCTCTGTTGACACCCTTTGTGATGTTTTGGAGGGAGTTCTGGCGGAGAGAGTGGGATTCGAACCCACGGAAGGATTTTAGGTCCCTCACTCGCTTAGCAGGCGAGTGCCTTAAGCCTACTCGGCCATCTCTCCGCACAATATGAAATTATAAGCATTTATTTAAAAAATTCAAGTTTTTTAATTTGAGGAGGTGGGAAAACCCTCCTCTATACTCCACCCATTTCTCCTCTGTCACTGCGAGGAGCGAAACGAAGTGAAGCGACGTGGCAATCTCGCTTTTGCCATTTCCTTTGGGAGTAGTTCGAAGGGGGTTAGCTCACCCCTTCAATTGAAAGACGAGATTCTCACGCCTCCTTCGGAGGCTCAGAATGACAACTTATTTTTCCTGTCACCGCGAGGAGCGATAGTGAGGAGGGGTCTCCGTAGTTAAAGGAGGAGATCCCTCACAAAAGTCGTTCGGGATGACAAACTACGTGTCAGTTTGAAAGGGGTCTTTTTACCCTTTCAATTGAGACGAGATTCTTCGCGGAGTTTACACTGAGCGAAGCGAATGTGCTCAGAACGACAAAGAAGGAAATGGTTGCGCAATGACAGCCACTGATCGCCGACCGAACAAAGTAAATGCGGTAATAGTTGCATTTCACCAAAGAAACGATTTGTGATAAAATTTAAAAGAGGTGAACTACATGTTAACAGATTACATAGAAGCAGTAATAAAAAAAGCAAAATATGAGATCATTAAAGACGAAGAACCATATTATGGGGAAATCCCTTCTATCAAGGGTATTTGGGCAACGGGAAAGACTCTGGAAGAATGTAGAAAAAATCTTAAAGAGGCCCTTGAAGATTATATTATAATCAGCCTCGAAAAACATCTTTCTTTACCTGAGATAGACGGGATAAGGATAACAACCACAAAAGTAAATGCTTAAACTTAAACCTATATCCTGCAAAAACCTCATAAAAGGACTTAAAAGTTTTGGATTTAATGGCCCATATCCAGGAGGGAAGCAAGAAAGAATTCCTATTGTAAGCCCTGAAATAAATGCTCGCCAAAGGCGACGGCGGTCTTACTCTTCAAACGACGAGATTGACACACTCCGTGCCAGAAATCGTTGGTAGTTTGCTCATACTGCTACTAAAAGCGCATCAAAGTGGTCTTCAGGAACTTGGAGATTGTCCTCTTCCAACGCTGCAATGCGACCCCTTTTTGTTGATTGTTTTCTATCATCACCCCCTGGATTTTTTGTATACCTGGGGATGTGTACCAATCATGACAAGTATTAGAAAGGGTTTTTCAATTTTAAATACCAGAATCCAATCACTTTTAACATGCATTGCTTCGTATTTATTCAATGTTCCAAGTAGTGGGTGTCTTTTATAAATAGGATCAACTGGTTTCTCTTCTTGCAGTGTTTCAATGATATGCTTTAATATATCAAAGTCTAATTGTGAGTATTTACCGCTTTTTTTATCTCTTTCAATATCTTTCTTGTATCCTTTCTCAATTTTTATCTTCAGCAATGTCAAATTCCCAATTCTTTAAAGAGTTCCTCTGCTGTATTGTAAATTTCTACATCTTCATCATTCTCAATGTTATGAATTCTCTCTATGAGTTCATCTGAAGGAATACCTATTTCAAATGGTATCCTCTTCTCCAATGCTACTTTTGCAAGAAACAAGTTCACTGCATCTCCAAAGCTCAATCCTAGTGCATCGAATACCTTACCTGATTCTTTATAAAACCTATCTTCTACTCTTATGCTTGTCTGTCTTCTCATGTTATCACCTCAAACTAATTATACTGCAATTGAAGTATAAAGTCAATACCTCAAATTGCCTCATCAAATACCTATAGAAAAAATTTTATAGTCACACTTTTTTCTCAATAGATTGTCGAATAGCTTTCACAAGGTCATATAGCAGTACGTTTTTAAATTATTGATAATTGCTATAATAAAGCTATGAGATACGGTATCATATCTGATATACACAGCAATATCGAGGCGTTAAATGTTGCACTGAGCAATCTCACTGAGAAACAGGTTGATATTATTGTTGCCCTTGGCGATATTGTGGGGTATGGGCCTGACCCTGAAGAGTGCGTTAATATAATAATGAGCAAATCCATTGTTTCTGTCATGGGAAACCACGATTTTGGCCTGAACTCCCTTGATTATGAAAATTATTTCAATACCTATGCAAGAGATGCGATAAGATGGACAAGGAACAGAGTTTCTGAACAGACAAAGAGCTTTATAAAAGAACTTCCATTGTTTGTTGAAAAAGAGCATTTTACAATGTTTCATGGAAGCCTGAGTGAACGAAACCCATTTCGTTATATTATATCTCAGGGTGATGCAATAGAGAGCTTCGATAATCTTAAGACACCCATAGGTTTTTTTGGGCATTCACATATTCCGGGCGTTTTTTCTATGGGGAAAGATAAAAAGATTGAATATATAAGGGGTGCTCCTCACGAAAGAATTGATTTAAAAGACGATTATAGATACCTTATTAATGTGGGGAGCGTTGGTCAGCCGAGGGATGGAATTCCTCTGGGTTCTTTTATAATATTTGACAGCGAGTTATTGAATGTTGAATTTGTAAGGTTTAAGTATGACATAGAGAAAGTGTATAACAAGATTATCGGGAGGGGGTTGCCCCCATTCCTTGGGGAACGGTTATTTATGGGGTTTTAGATTTTCCTTTTCTGAATTTTCTCAGAGTCAAAAGTCCGCCAGATAACAGTAAGAAATAGTGTGTAAATAGTCGCCATGTAATCACGAAAACTCCTATAAGAGGTTGAGGGATTAGTCTTGCAAAAAGAGCAAGTATCTCTATCTCAGAAGTTCCACTGCCACCGGGCGTGGGTATGTATGCAGATGATATATAAAAGATAACTGCAGTAATAACAATTTCTGGCCAGGGAGAGTTTATGCCGAGACCTCTCATCAGCACCACAGGGGTAAAAAGCACCAGACCCCATGATATAAAACTCCAAAAGAAAGCATAGTAAATTTTTTTAGAATTGGATTGAAAAATTTTATTCTTTGCGTTTTTGAAATCTTCTACAATCTTTTTTAGCGACTCAACTCCTTTTTTAATTTTATCCTCTCTGAATATTTTTTTGAAGAATCTTATTTGCATTATTTTAACTGCGATACCTTCAATTATGTGCGGATTTAGTAAGCCAATTATGAGAAATAGAAAAAGCAATGACGTGAGTATTAACCCTGAATTGATAAGAATATTAACGGGTCGTGATATTGTCCAGGTTGGTTTTGTGAGGGCAAACCAGAATGGAATAAGGAGAAAAACAGCTAACCTTACGAAAGTGCCTATAAATGTTTTGATTGCTATTATTGCAGTGGAATCTCCTGCCTTGACGTTGTTTTCTTGTGAAAGAACGTACACCTGGACCGGTTCTCCACCGCCTCCTCCAAAAGGCGTTATCCTTGAGAAAAATCCGCCGATAAGAAAAGTGCTGAGACACTGCCTGAATGATATTTTATAGTTGAGCATAGACGTGATGATTTCTAAAACATATGCTTCCAGAAACCAGTTTGCAATCATCATGAGAAAGGAGATAAGGAGAAGGGAAAGTTGAAATGATTTTATAAGGGAAATAAAATTCCAGTTGTGGGTCAGAAACGAAATAAGAAGAATTCCAATCAATCCGGCAAAAAGCGCAAAAAGAGTTTCTTTTGCAATTGTTTTTTTGCTTATTTTATTGAAATCGTTCATTTTTCTTTATCTCTTCCCACATTTTATCTTTCTTGTTATTAGAAATACTCGTGAGGTTCCCTCCTTTTTTCTTTAAACTTTCGAATCTCTCGCTGAATTTATCCATTGACAGAAATAGTGCATGAGCAGGGTCAATTTCGAGAAAGCGAGCAAGGTTTATTACTGAAAAAAGAAGGTCCCCAACTTCGATAGATACTCCTTCTCCCAATTCTCTGGCCTCTTTAAGCTCTTTGAGTTCCTCTGATATTTTCTTTTCAATTTGTTCTACCGATATGAAATCCAGCCCTTCTTTTCTTGCAGCCTCCTGCACATCTACCGTTGTTATAAAACTTGCAAGAATTTTTGCAATATTCAGAGTTTTATCTCCATTTTTCCTCTTCTTTATATCTTCCCATTGTTCAAGCACTTCCTTGCTTTCCTTTACTTTGCTTTTCCCAAACACATGTGGATGCCTTTCATACATTTTTTCGTAAAGTTTATCAATCACATCTACAATGTTAAATTTCTTTTCTTCCTCGCTAATTATACTGTGAAGTAGTATTTGAAGCAAAACATCGCCAAGTTCTTCTTTTATTCCCTCTGAATTGCTTCTATTAATTTCCTCGACGAGTTCAAGGGGCTCCTCTATGATTTCCGGGATTAGCGAAGAATGGGTTTGTTCTCTGTCCCACGGGCATTGATGCCTGAGGATTTTGATAAGCTCGTTTATAGTAAAGAAGGCATCAAGAGTTTTGTTCAATGCAAAAAGTTCAACATTTTTAGCAGTGCTTTTTACAAATTCTTTATCCAATGCTTTGAACTTTAGCCCTGCCTTTTTTTCTATCAGGGCTATTGCATTTTTTTCATCTTTGTCTCTACAAATTAAATAGATAACTGCAAGAAGAGACGACTTTGCAATATTGTCAGCGGAGTATATTACAAATGGGAAGCCGATTTTTTCAAAAAATTGAGCATTCAGAATCAACTCTCTTGTCTTGAAAAGCGAGATTTTATTTAGATTAAACTCTCTTACCTCAATACTATTTTTGGTGATTTTATTTTTTACTTTAGAGGTCGATAAAACCGCTCTGATTTTGTCATTTTTGGTTATTTCTTTTGTTGAATCCGAAATGGCAAATTTATTTTTTATAATCCATACCAGCATGGTTTACTCCTTTCAACAAATTCATAACTTCAAGTGTTTCTTTGAGGGGAGAATTATTTGCTTCAAAAGATATGTAATTTTCTCCAAACCTTGCTGTTACATTTGACTTTAGCAATTTTTCCAATCCCTCAAAAGAGATTTTGTTCCCATCTTCAATTGATATAAATACTCTTGACCCTTCCTGGTATATCTCTCTGACACCTGATTCTCTTGCAAGATAGTTCATTATTCCAATGAGGAGCAAATTGTCCACTGCTTTGGACAACCCCCCAAACCTGTCGAAAAGTTCACTCCTTATCTCGTCTATTTTGTGTACCGTGTCTGCTGTTGTTATGCGCCTGTAATAATCCATCCTCTCTGTATTAACCGATACATAGGTATCTGGTATATAATATGTTTCGTTAAGCCTTATTGGAATGCCTTTTAGTTCCACTTTTTTCTCGCCGCGCAGTTCGCTTACAGCTTCTTCGAGGAGTGTCACATAGAGGTTATATCCAACCGAAACTATGTGCCCGTGCTGTTCTTTACCGAGCAGGTTTCCAGCACCCCTTAGCTCTAAATCCTTAAGGGCTATTTTGATGCCAGAGGAAAGTCCTGAGAATTCTTTTATTGTTTCAAGTCTTTCTTCTGCAATTGATTTGAGGTCTTTGTTTGCAGTATACAAAAAGTAAGCGAAAGCATTTATGTGAGACCTTCCAATACGACCCCTCAGTTGATACATCTGTGAAAGTCCAAAGTTTTCAGCGTTATCAACTATGAGTGTGTTTACAGTTGGAATGTCCAGGCCATTCTCGATTATCGTAGTAGATACAAGCACATCGGTCTCTCCCTCATAGAAGGAAAGCATTATTTTTTCTATTTCATCTTTTCTCGTTTTGCCGTGAGCGACATCTACTCTAGCCTCTGGCACAAGCTGTTTTACAGTCATTGCAAAAGAATAAATGTCTTCAATTTTGTTATGCACCACAAAAACCTGGCCGGCTCTTTGGAGTTCAAATTCAATTGCCTTTTTGATAATCTCAAAGTTTCGGGGGAAAACAAATGTTTTAACTGGTACTCTTCCGATGGGAGGTGTATTTATCAGTGAAACCGCCTTTAATTTGATGATTGCCGAGTGGAGCGTTCGTGGTATCGGGGTTGCAGTAAGCGTCAGTACGTCAACATTTGCTTTCATTTCTTTTAATTTTTCCTTGTGTTTCACGCCGAATTTCTGTTCCTCATCTATTATAATGAGGCCGGGGTCTTTGAATTTTATGTCCTCTGAAAGAATCCTATGAGTGCCTATTATTATGTCAACACTGCCATTTTGAAGTTTGTTGAGGATCTCCTTTTCTCTTTTTGGCTCGGTCAATCTTGAAAGAGTGGCTATTTCGACGGCAAATGCTCTTAGCCTTTCTATAAAGGTTTTTTCGTGCTGCATTGCAAGGATTGTAGTTGGTACAAGCACTGCGACCTGTTTGCCGCTTAATACAGCCCGCAGGGATGCTCTTATTGCAATTTCTGTTTTGCCGTAACCAACATCTCCGCATATAAGCCTGTCCATTGGTTCGTTTGATTCCATATCTTTGTATACTTCTTCAAGTGCCTTTTCCTGATCTTCTGTAAGTTCGTAAGGAAAAGAGAGGTCAAGGATTCGCTCTTCTTTTAAAAACGTGCTGAATGAAAATCCTTTGTTCAGCCTTCTTTCTGCCTGTGTGAGGAGGAGTTTCTTTGCAAGGAGTTTTGCATTTTCCTTTGCTCTTTCTTTGGTGTTTTTCCATTCGTTTCCTGCAAGCCTGTTAAGGCTTGTAAATGCTCTATCTCCAATGTATTTGTCAACAAATCCGATCCTCTCAAGTGGAACGTAGAGCTTTTCGCCATCCCTATATTCAATGAGCAGGTATTCCTTGGTCCCATGTTCTTCAAGTTTTACGAGGCCCCTGAATATTCCTATGCCAAAATCTCTATGGACAACGTAGTCTCCATCTTTCAGCTCCTCTACCGTTGTTATGCTTTTTGTTGGCATTGGTTTTTTGCGGGCTTTTTGTTGAGTGTATTTTGGGAAGATTTCTCTATCGGTGAGGACAATTGCTCTGTCTGTTTCTATGCCTTTTTCAAAGTAGCCTTTCAGTATGTAAAGCCCCTGCAATTCTTTGAGTGTTTCTTCTCCCGTGAATTCGTATATGTTCAGGAGTTCCTTTATCCTGTTAAACTGTTCGGTGAATATAATTACGCTTTTTTCTTTTACCGAGGTTAATATAAATTCCTCTATGTTTGAAATGAATGAGAAGTTTTCCGGTATTGAGATTGCAGGAAGTTCTATGGTATCTTCGTCGGGCACGTTTTTAAGTGTAAAAATTCTTCCTTCGTTCAGTTTTTTAAGGGCTTTGGTAAGGATATCTTTTCTGTCTTCTAATATTTCTGAAGCTTCCGAACTCCTTTTGTAAATCTCTTCTGTTTCTTTGAGAAATTTGTCTCGCTCTATTGGTTCGACAAAAATCTTTGTAAATTCTTCTATGTTTTCGATAAGCGTTGGGAATGGCATAATCCTGCCATTTTTGAAAAATTTGAAGTAATAGTTTATGCCAAAATTGCTACCTTTTTCTATCTCTTGAAGGTCTCTTAAAATAGAATCCCTGATATACTCGTCATCGATTTTTTTGATTTCTTCCTGAATTCTGTTTTGAAATTTTTTCCAGTCGTTCTTTTCGAAAAGGTAGTATGTGTTTGGCAAAATCGATATTTTTTCTTTTTTTTCAAAAGATTTCATCGTTTGGAGGTCGAAAAGTCGAATTTGTTCTATCTCACCTTCAATGCCAAATGTAATCCTTATGGGGAATTCCTCCTTGCTTGTAAAAATATCAATTATGTCTCCTTTTACGGCAAATTCGCCTGTTTCTGAAATTTCTTTTACTCTTTTATAACCGAGTTCTGCCAGGGTTTTTATTACCTCACTCACTTTGTGTGTTTCGCCTTTTGCGAGGTTGAATATTTTTATAGACTCATAAGGAAGTACAGGATCAAATAGGGCTTTAAGTGTTGAAATGGCTATTCTATTTTTTCCTTCGTAGAAATCTTTAAGGAATTGTATTTTGTCCTGTACGGTGCTATCGTGAGCAAAATCTATTTCAAACGGGAACAGCCCAAACTCAGGATTTAGTAATGAATGAGGAAATATTTCATGAATTTTCTGTGCCTTTTCCTGGGTATTTACGATAATAAGGATTTTATTTTCCTTTAACTCCTCAATAATTCCACTTAAAATAATACCTGAATTAGGAAAGATGCTTATGTTTTTCTTTTCTTTTATTGTGTTTTCTAAAGTTTTATAATCGTTAAAAATATACTTTAATTTCATCTGTTAAGTTGTCTCTGTGCTTCGTTTAATCCTTTGAAAATAATTGTTTCTACTGCTTTGTTGCTCTTTTTATTGAATCGGTGATAAGTGATTTCTCGTCGTTATCAAAAGTTGATAG
>Ga0100397_1002622_pt1 | contig 10393 bp, 8 predicted proteins | sample CryGeymeta201521_FD_81550 | JGI IMG/M metagenome (GOLD analysis project Ga0100397, IMG submission 81550) | Groundwater microbial communities from Crystal Geyser aquifers in Utah, USA - Crystal Geyser metaG 2015-21 | ecosystem: Environmental > Aquatic > Deep subsurface > Groundwater | place: USA... | reverse complement strand
TGTATGACAACTGTATGACAATGTATGACAACTGTATGACAATGTATGACAATGTATGACAACTGTATGACAACTGTATGACAACCACGAACCATAAACCCGAAACTAAAAACTCGAAACTATAAACTTTTTAAACTATAAATGATGAACAACGATATAAATTATTCGGAATTAATTTCTGCTCGTATTAACAGAATTACAGAATCGCAAACAATTGCAATGACTGTAAAATCTCGTGAGTTAAAAGCAAAAGGTATTGATATAATAAATTTGAGTTTGGGTGAACTCGATTTTAACACCCCTGAACATATTAAAGAAGCTGGTAAAAAAGCAATTGACGATAATTTCTCGCATTACCCACCAGTAGCAGGATACGATGAGTTACGTGAAGCTATTGTTCAAAAGTTTAAATACGACAATAATTTAATCTTTACTCCTAATCAAATTGTTGTTTCTAATGGTGCAAAACATTCTATAATGAATGTTATTTTAAGCATTATAAATCCGGGCGATGAAGTTATTTTACCGGTTCCTTATTGGTTAAGTTATATCGAAATGGTAAAACTTGCAGGAGGCAAACCTGTATTAATTAATTCAACAATTGAAAACGATTTTAAGGTTACACCTCAACAAATTGAAAAGGCAATTACTAATAAAACAAAATTATTTCTTTTTAGCTCACCATCAAATCCCACAGGAACAGTTTACAATAAAAATGAATTAAAACAATTTGCAGAAGTTTTTGCAAAACATAAGCAAATAATGGTTATGTCCGATGAAATATATGAGCAAATATTATACGAAGGTAAACATGAAAGTATAGGACAGTTTAACGAAATAAAAAATCAGTTGATTGTTGTTAATGGTGTGTCAAAAGGTTATGCAATGACAGGTTGGCGAATTGGCTATATTGCTGCACCAGAATGGCTTGCAAAGGCATGTACAAAACTTCAAAGCCAGTTTACATCAGGAGCATCAGCTGTTTCACAAAAAGCTGCATTTAAAGCCATATCAGGCGTTCAAACAGAAACTTATAAAATGCGGGATATTTTAAAAAAACGTCGTGATTTGATGGTTGAATTATTTAAAGAAATACCCGATTTTAAAACCAATATCCCTAAAGGTGCATTTTATTTCTTTGCAGATGTAAAAAATTATTTTGGAAAAACATTTGAGAATAACATTATTAAAAATGACGTTGACCTTTGTTTATTTTTATTAAATAATGCTCATGTTGCAGTTGTTGGTGGCTCATCTTTTGGCTCACCCGATTATTTAAGATTCTCGTATGCCACACCAGAAAGCAATTTAATTGAAGCAGTTAGAAGAATAAAAGATTCTTTAGAAATTCTTGAGTTATAAGCTGTTATTAAATTTATGAAACATTTTTATTTGAATAGCGTATAAATAAATTATTAAATATTATTTTTAATTTGTATTTTTGTATAAATTTTAAAATTTTAGGCAACCAAAATGAATAATTAACTGTCTTATATAAACTATAATTAAACAATTAAAAAATATGAAAAAGTTAAATTTAACAATTGTTACAGTTTTAATTTCATTGTTTTTTTCTTACCAAAGTATTGCCCAAACTGCTACTGCAACTGTTAGTTATACAGGTTTTATGGCATGTGACGGTTGTTTATTATGTGGGGGCGATTATTGGTGTATTAATACTAATCCTAGTTATTGTGGAGCAACTGCTGGTTGTTTAACTAAAACATTTTTTGACCCTGTACCTGCAGGTAAAACAGTAACAAATGTTACAGCCAGGTATTATTCTGGTGGTTGTGCTGGAAGTTATATGGCGGGTTCGATAAACGGTTATGCTGTACCAACTGTAAACGACGCAAATACTGGTTGTTTGTGTAGTGATAACCCTTGTGTTGTGGCTGCTGTATCTTCAAATAATTATCCTTGCGGTATGCCCGGCTATGTTTATGGAGGAACAAATTCTTTACAATTGTGTACAGGTACAAGTGTTTGTATAAATAGGGTAGAATTAGTTTTTACTTATGTTAATCCCGATGTTATTTTTCCAAGTATAACCCCCCAAGTGGTCCAACATCATTTTGTCAGGGGGGAAGTGTAAATTTGAATGCTGGTACCGGTTATTCTGCATATCATTGGTCAACAGGTGCAACTTCTCAAACCATAACTGCAAGTTCAACTGGAACATACACTGTATCTGTTACAAGTACAACTGGTTGTACAACTGGTTCGGCTTCTATTAGTGTAAATTCTTATCCAAATCCGGCTGTAAGTATTTCTAAAACAAATATTACTTGTGCAGGTTCTAATAACGGAACGGCTACTGCTAATCCTTCGGGAGGCACTCCTGGTTATTCTTATTCCTGGTCAAATGGGCAAAGTACTCAAACTGCAACTAATTTAGCAGCAATAACTTATTATGTAACTGTTTACGACTCGCATAGTTGTAGTACTACCGGCTCAATTACTATTACTGCTCCTTCCGCTTTGTCTGCATCAATTTCAAGCCAAACAAATGTTTCTTGTTACGGCGGAGCAACTGGTTCTGCTACTGTAACTGCCTCTGGCGGAACACCTGGTTATACTTATATATGGGCACCAAGTGGTGGCTCTGGCTCAACAGCTACTAACTTATCTGCCGGAACATATACCGTTACAGTTCGTGATGCAAATAACTGTTCAAGCGTTCAAACTGCTACTATTACCTAACCAACTGCTTTAACTGGTACTGCATCTGCCACAAACACAAGCTGCAATGGAGGTAGTAATGGAACCGCTACTGCGAGTCCTTCTGGTGGTACGCCTGGTTATACTTATTACTGGTTCCCGAGCGGACAAACTTCAAATCCTGCTACAGGATTAAGTACTGGAACTTACAGTGTTACAATTACAGATACTAAAGGTTGTACAATTGTCCGAACTGCAACGGTTAATCAACCTGCTGCAATTGCTTTAACAACGAGTAAAATTGACGCAACTTGTGGTAATGCAAATGGTTCTGCAACTGTTTCGGCTTCCGGTGGAACACCCGGTTATACTTATGCATGGTCTAATGGCGGTTCAACAAGTACAATTACAAATATTGCGGCTGGCTCTTATACTGTAACAGTTCGCGATGTAAATAACTGCTCAAGCATTGCAACAGTTTCTGTAAATAATACTGGTGCTCCTTCAGTTTCAGTAACATCTTCTACAAATATAAATTGTTTTGGTGGTTCTAATGGTAGTGCTACAATTTCTGCTTCTGGTGGAACGCCTGGATATACTTATTTGTGGTCAAATAGTAATACTGGAACAAGTATTACAAATGTAACCGCAAACACATATAGCATAACAGTTACAGATGCAATTGGTTGTCAGGCAACAACATCTATAATTATTACTCAACCTCCCATATTAACTGCATCTATTACTGACACTACTACCCCATCGTGCTTCGGAGGTAATAATGGAACTGCAACAGTATCCACTACAGGTGGTTCGCCAGGTTATACTTATTACTGGACTAATGGTGCTAACACTCCCACAGCTTCGGGCTTAACTGCAGGTTCTTATTCAGTAACAGTTACTGATAATCATAATTGTACAACTACTGTGTCAACAGTAATAAGTCAACCATCTGCTTTATCTGCTGTTATAACAGCATCTACAAATGTTAGTTGTAATAGCGGAAGCGACGGTTCAATTACGGTTTCTGCTTCAGGTGGTACTGTAAATTATACTTATTTATGGACTGGAGGTGGCTCTACTCCTACTATAACAAACATTCCATCAGGAACATACTATGTTACTGTTACAGATGCAAATGGTTGTACTGCTGTAACAAATACAACAATAATTCAACCATCTGCAATTTTGTTAACAATTCCTTCGATTACAAATGTATATTGTTTTGGTTCTTCTACCGGTCAGGCAACTGCACAAGTTTCAGGTGGAACTTCACCTTATACATACTTATGGTCCAATGGAATTTTAACTCCTACAAATTCTGGATTATCAGCCGGAACATATACAATTACTGTTACAGATAATAATGGATGTACTTCAACAAATTCTGCAACTATTACACAAATTGATGCTATAAATCCAACAATGACTGTTAATCAGAATGTTAGTTGCAATGGTGGAAGTAATGGTTCCGCAACTGTTTCTGCAATCGGAGGAACTTCACCTTATCAATATACTTGGTCAACCGGTGGTTCTCAACCTACTGCATCTGGTTTAAATGCAGGAACTCACTATGTTACAATAACAGATGTTAATGGTTGTACTTCTGTAGCTTCTGTTGACATTACAGAACCACAATTGTTATCTACTAGTTTTGTTGTTGACTCTGTACTTTGTAATGGCGGTACAACAGGTAATGTAAATCTTATTACAAACGGTGGTACTTTCCCATTTACATATATTTGGACTAACAATAGCACTTTTGAAGATTTAACTAATGTTGGTGCAGGCAGTTATTCTGTTACTGTTACCGATAATAATTCCTGTACTACAACTCAATCTGTAACTGTTTATGAACCAACACCTATTGCTTCAACATTTACCTCGAGTCCTGCAAACTGTGGCATGAGCGATGGCAGTATTTCAATTAGTGTAAGTGGTGGTTCACCTTCTTACTCTTATTTGTGGGATTCAGCAGCAGGAAATAATACTACAACATCAGTTAACGCATTGCCTTCTGGCACTTACTTTGTAACTGTTACCGATTCAAATAGTTGCACGTCTGTTTTCTCCGGTGATATATCAAATACAAATGCAGCAACAATTGCTTTTGATGTTGTAAATAATAACCTTTGCAACGGCGATTCAACCGGCTTTGCACATGCTTATATAACAACAGGTGGAACTGCTCCATTTAGCTTTGTTTGGTCAAATGGAAGTGTAACTGATTCAATTTATAATGTAGTTGCTGGTGTATATAATGTTACTGTAACTGATGCAAACGGATGTGAATCAATTCAGTCTGTTACATTAACCGAACCAGATAATATGCAAATATCAATGACATCAAATACTCAAATATCATGTTATGGTGGAAATGATGGAAGTTTAACAATTCAGGTTTTAGGTGGAACATCACCTTATTTATATTTGTGGCAAGATTCGTTAGGAAATTCATTAGGAAATTCCAATACTCTTAATAATTTATCAATGGGAGCATTATTTTTAACTGTTACTGATGTTAATAATTGTGTTAGCACATTTAATGGATTTTTTACACAACCTACTCAACTTGTTTTAAATGCTGTTGAATCAATTTCTGCAAGTTGTTATAATAGTACAAACGGTGAAGCAATTGCCAATCCTAATGGTGGAACTCCACCTTATAGTTATATTTGGTTTCCTGGCGGACAAATAACTCAAACTGCAACTGGACTTAGCGCTGGAACATATAGTGTTACAGTTACCGATTTCCAAGGATGTTCTACTGTTGATACAGTTCACATTAATGCTCCTACTCAATTGCAAATTATTGGAAACGTTACTAGCGCAAATTGCAATGCAAGTAATGGTTCAGTTAGTATAAATATTAATGGTGGAACACAACCTTATGCAATTAATTGGTCAACAAGTTCAACAAATGACACAATTATAAATTTAGCATCAGGTACATATACAGTTACGGTTACAGATGCAAATTCTTGTAGTTCAGTTTATTCTGCCGTAGTAAATAACCTTGTTGCCGGTACAATTCAGGTAACTCAATTAACAAATGTATTATGTTATGGTGATTCTAATGGCTCTATTACAGTATTTATGCAAGGTGGAACTGCTCCTTTCACTTATGTTTGGAGTAGCGGTCAAATTACAGGAACGGTAAATAATTTATCTTCAGGTAATTATAGTGTTACAATCTACGACAATAATAATTGTTGGGACGATACAACTATTACTATTATCGGTCCTTCATCTGCTTTGTCATCAAGCATAACTTCACAAAATATCTCCTGTGTTGGTTCAAATGATGGGGTTGCAGTTGTAAACGTTTCGTATGGAACAAGCCCATACACATATTTGTGGAATGAAGGACAAGTAACATCAACTATTTCAAATTTAGTATCAGGAAATTATTCTGTTACAGTTAGTGATGTAAATAATTGTACTACAACAAATCAAACAACTATAAATCAGCCAACACCAATTCAGTTCTCATTGTCATCAAATAATCCTTTATGCGGAAATGGTTCTGATGGTACTGCTGAAATAACAAATGTAAACGGAGGTACTCCACCTTATACTTATTCATGGACAGGAGGTCAAACTACTTCGATTGCAACTGGCTTATCATCAGGAATTTATGTTGTAACAATTACCGACTCACTTTATTGTGATACTACTGCAATTGCAACATTATATAATCCACCTTCAATGAATATTTCAGATACTGCCGGAATAGATGCTACTAATAATTTGGGTTATATAAATATTACAGTTTTAAGCGGTGGAATGTCCCCATTTACATATCATTGGCTTAATGATAGCATAACTACTTCAAGCACATTTGTTGTTACTAATTTGCCAGCTGGTGAATATGTAATTACTATTACAGATGCAAATACCTGCCAGATTACCGATACATTTACAATTGACATACAATTAAAAATTCCATCGGTTATTACTCCTAACAAAGATGGTACAAATGATGATTTCGAAATATTGGGCATAGCCGGCTATAATGATGTTTCGATAGAAATATATAACCGCTGGGGTGACATTTTATATGTATTTAAAGGAACCGGTATGGAATACACCGATGCAACACGACGCTGGAATGGTATATATAAAGGTAAAGATTTGCCAATGGGTTCGTATGTTTATATTATTAAACTTGGACCCGAAAAAGACCCGATTACAGGTGTTGTATCTATAATAAGGTAAATAAAAAAATAATTAATTAAAAAAACTCAGCAAAGGAGCATTTATTAAATTGAAAAATATTTTTAATAATATTTTAAAATTTGTTTGTTGAATTAATTTTTTTTACCTTTGCACCTCAATTAATAAAAGAAACATGATTATTATTCCAGTAAAAGAAGGCGAACGCATTGACAGGGCTTTAAAAAAATTCAAACGCAAATTTGAAAAAACAGGTATTATGAAAGAACTTCGTGCACGAAAAGCTTTTCAAAAACCGTCTATTCGTCGTAGAAAAGAAGTTTTAAATGCTATTTACGTTCAGAAACTTCACCAAACAGAAGAAAAATAAAATTTATTTCGGAGATTTATTATTTTTACGAAACAATTAATTTTATTTTTCGTTTAAATAAGTATATAAACTCTTTCGTTATAAATGGATTTAATCACTCACTTTGTTGGTTACATAAAAAATGAAAAACGGTATTCATCAAATACTGTTTTGGCTTATTTTAATGACATTAGTCAATTTTCGGAGTTTTTAATTAAAAATTTTGCTCGCATAGAATTAAAAAACGCAAGCTTCCGACACGTAAGAAGCTGGATAGTTAGTTTAATGGAAAACTCAATAGAAGCCCGTTCGGTAAACCGTAAACTTTCATCGTTAAATATATTTTATAAATTTTTAATTCGTGAAAACATTGTAAAGTTTAATCCTACCGAAAAGATAATTCCTCCAAAAAACAAAAAAAGATTACCAATATTTATTGAAGAAAAACAAATGTTAAATTTAACAACTAATATTGACTTTGGTAATGGTTTTATAGGATTGCGAAATAAATTAGTAATAACTTTACTTTATGGTACCGGAATTAGATTATCTGAATTAATTTCATTAAAAATTGAAGATATCGATTTTTACGAAAACTCTATTAAAGTATTAGGAAAAAGAAATAAAGAAAGAATAATTCCATTCGGTAATCAATTAAAAATTGAATTAAAACAATATATTATTGAAAGAGCAAAAGTAAATTCAAAAACTAATAATGTGTTTGTTACCGAAAAAGGACTTTCTTTTTATCCAAAACTTGTGTATAGAATTGTAACCCATTATATTGGAATGGTTGCAACAATCGAAAAAAAGAGCCCACACATTTTACGACACACTTTTGCTACACACCTGTTAAATAATGGAGCCGATTTGAATGCAATAAAAGAACTACTTGGTCATGCAAATTTAGCTGCTACTCAGGTATATACACATAATTCGTTTGAAAAACTTAGAAATATTTATAAAAAAGCACATCCAAGAGCATAAACAAATTAAAAGTGAAAATGTCTGAACTAGGATTTATAAGATTAAAGGATGATAGGATTGATAAAATCCTAAAATCATCAAATCCTAAAAATCATAGTTCAGACAATAAATAATAATTAATAAACAATTAAAAAAAGGAGGAAAATTATGAAAGTAAAAATTCAAACTTTACATTTTAATGCTGACAAAAATTTAGAATTATTTATTCACGAAAGAATGGATAAACTTGTAACACGTCATCAAAACATTGTTTTAGCAGAAGTAACACTCAGGCTAGATAAAGCACAGACTAATGAGAATAAAATTGCTGAAATAAGACTTGAAGTGCCTGGGAATAATTTATTTGCAAAAAAACAATCAAAAACTTTTGAAGAAGCTGCCGATACAGCAGTAGAAGCTTTACAACGTCAATTAAAAAAATATAAAGACAAAAGAAGCAGTAAGTAAGCTTGTAACTACCTTATAATTAAAATGCTGACGAGTAATATTTTTCGTCAGCATTTTTAATTTTCATATTTACTACAAAAACTATACAAAAAAATAAAAAAAAATTTGTGTAATAAAAAAATAGTTGTACATTTGCGGTCTGATTTTAAAAAAAAGAAAAAAAACGTTCTTTGAGTTGCCGATGTAGCTCAGTTGGCCAGAGCAGCTGATTTGTAATCAGCGGGTCGGGGGTTCGAATCCCTCCATCGGCTCTGTACATCGTGGTTTACTGGAGAGATACCAAAGTGGCCAACTGGGGCAGACTGTAAATCTGCTGACGTACGTCTTCGTAGGTTCGAATCCTGCTCTCTCCACTAACCAGCGGGAATAGCTCAGTTGGTAGAGCATCAGCCTTCCACGCTGAGGGTCGCGAGTCCGAGTCTCGTTTCCCGCCCTGGTTTGCCGATGTAGCTCAGTGGTAGAGCACTTCCTTGGTAAGGAAGGGGTCATGGGTTCAACTCCCATCATTGGCTCTATATAGTTTAAAAATCGTTTAATTAAAAATAGTATATTCAATAAAAATTTCAATTTATGGCAAAAGAAAAATTTGATAGAAGTAAAGCCCACGTTAACGTTGGTACAATTGGTCATATCGACCATGGAAAAACTACATTAACTGCTGCAATTACAAAAGTTCTTCACGAAAAAGGACTTTCTGAGTTTCGTTCATTCGAATCAATTGATAATGCTCCTGAAGAAAAAAATAGAGGTATAACAATTAATACCGCCCATATCGAATATCAAACCGCTACGCGTCATTATGCACATATTGATTGTCCCGGACATGCCGACTATATTAAAAATATGGTTACCGGTGCAGCTCAAATGGATGGTGCAATATTAGTAGTTGCTGCTACCGATGGTCCTATGCCACAAACAAGAGAACACGTGCTTTTAGCTCGTCAGGTTAATGTTCCCAAAATATTAGTTTTTATTAATAAAGTTGATTTGGTTGAAGATGCTGAAATGCTTGACCTTGTTGAAATGGAAGTTCGCGAGTTATTGAACTTTTATAAATATGATGGCGATAAATGTCCTGTTATTCGTGGTTCTGCACTTGGAGGCTTAAATGGCGACCCAAAATGGGTAGCAAAAATAATGGAACTGATGGATGCTGTGGATTCTTATATTCCAATTCCTCCACGTGAAAACGAAAAACCATTTTTATTACCAATTGAAGATATATTCTCAATTACTGGTCGTGGTACAGTTGCAACTGGTAGAGTAGAAACTGGCGTTGTTAGTACTGGCGACGAAATGGAAATTGTTGGAATTACTTTAGAAAAAAGAAAAACTGTAGTTACCGGTGTTGAAATGTTCCGCAAAATTCTTGATAGAGGTGAATCAGGTGATAATGTTGGTCTATTATTACGCGGAGTTGATAAAAACGAAATAAAAAGAGGAATGGTTATTGCAAAACCAGGTTCTATTACTCCTCACACTAAATTTAAGGCCGAAGTTTATATTCTTAAAAAAGAAGAAGGTGGTCGTCATACCCCATTCCATAATCATTATCGCCCACAATTTTATATCCGTACTATGGATGTAACAGGTGAAGTTATTCTTCCAGAAGGTGTTGAGATGATTATGCCTGGTGATAACATCACCATTCAAGTTGATTTAATTTATCCAGTTGCAATTAATAAAGGTTTGCGTTTTGCTATCCGTGAAGGTGGTAGAACAGTTGGCGCTGGTCAGGTAATTGATATTGTTGAATAATATTGGTTTGAGGTT
>Ga0100397_1002602_pt1 | contig 10435 bp, 9 predicted proteins | sample CryGeymeta201521_FD_81550 | JGI IMG/M metagenome (GOLD analysis project Ga0100397, IMG submission 81550) | Groundwater microbial communities from Crystal Geyser aquifers in Utah, USA - Crystal Geyser metaG 2015-21 | ecosystem: Environmental > Aquatic > Deep subsurface > Groundwater | place: USA... | reverse complement strand
TAGTCATATTAGTTATGTTGGACCAATTTTTAATTGTGGCGAATTCGCCATATTTACAGTCGTCCTAATCTTTCCAGTGATTAAATTGTTTAATAGATATTTTTTTTGATCTTTGAGGAGAGAGAGTTTATTTTTAAGTTCTTTTATTTCTTTGTCTGCAATGGCAAGAACATTTGAAATAGATTCTTGTTCTTTTAAAGGGGGTAAATTTAGCTTAAATTTTGCCATGTCTGATCCATATAAATGAAAAACAGTTGATCCAGATACAAGTTTAATCACCTCTTTTTTATTAGATTTAACATAATAAGCAAAATAAAGTCCATTTAAATCTCTTGAAGATCGTATAACCAAAATGTCTCCACCCAGGATGATACCGTCTTTGTCTACATAACTAGCAGTAGATAACCCTCTAGGAGTTACATCAGAAGTTGGCATCAAAATATCATTCTTTTTTGAAAGAAACATATTACTATAGCTGTTTGTTTTACTTAAAATGTATTCAATTTTTTCATTGTATTTTGTAAATAGCTCTCCATAATGAATTGCTTCATATCTTCCTGTAGGTAATAATTCACTTTTAGACAGTCCTTTACCTTTTTTAAAGGAGGCGATTTGACCAAGTTTTATAAATCTCCATTTATCCGTATACCCTATCAGTCTTTTTTTGCCAGTGAGCAGATTCTGCATTAAGCCTTTTTTTATCCTTCCCTTTGATTCAATTTTCTTTGTAAGTTTCTCAATCGCCTTATCCCATGTTTCAAGAACGGCGACAATTCGATTTTGTTCGGGAAGAGGAGGGAGGTTTAGTTTTATATTTTCTATATCGCTCTTATAGATATGTACAATAGCTTGACCTTGGCCTAGTTCACGAAGCTTTTTTCTTCCTTCCCCCACATTCAATAAATATGAAAGAAATAGACTGTTTGTATTTTTAGGCCTAAAGATTATTAAATCCCCGCCTGCATAACAATCCTCATGCAAAAGATATGCTGCTGATTTACCTATTTCTTCGATAGTCTCTCCTGACCCCGCAAATAGAATATCCCCATATTTTATTTTGGTTGTCATTGGAATAATTTTAGTCGGTATATATGAATATATATTTTCAATTTTGAAATTAAATTTAGTGTAAAGTTCACCATACCGGATTGCATTGTGGCCTGTATTTGAAAGCTCTTCTTTTGTAATACCTGATCCTTTCGAAAAAACTCCAATTGAAGCAAGTTTTGGCTCTTGCCATCCATCGGGGATATTTTGTAGTATTGGCTTAGTTTTCATAATCAACTTATACTCAAGTTTTTAATATCTAAGTCATCTTTATCAATACAATCAAGGAAACTCGATGTTTTTTTGCCTACTGTACTTATAAAGTAAATTCTTTTTTTTGCTCTTGTTAGGGCAACTAACATTTGATAAACCTCACTGTCCTCGGCTTTAGTTTTTAAAGGCAGCTTCCCTTGATCAAATCCAACAACAAAAACAATATCAGCTCCTAATCCTTTTGAATTAAGAATGCCACAAACAGTTATTTCTAGATTTGATAAAGGCCTGGATAAATTAATATTTTTTGATTTAATTTCTTTAAATAAAAGTCCTTTTCTAACTGCTTTTTCGTTAATTAATTTTTTTTCTATTTTAGTTATAAGGCTATCTATATCAGTATCTTTAATTCTTTCTAAACTTGAGGGAGTTTCGTTAATGATGGCGTTGAGGGTTATAGAATTTTTGATGTGCGTTGCTTTTTCCAATTTAGTAGTTGGATTATTTAAAATCCTCCAACCAACCAGAGATTGATTATCTTTCGCAATAAATTTATATGCATCTATAGTGTTTTGATCTATATTTGAATCTTTATCGCTTTTTTTTAAATCTACGTTTTTAAACCCATAATTTTGTAATTGAACGGCGATATTATCTAAGATAACAGAACATGATCTTTTTTCACCAATCACTAAAACCTGTTTTATTTTTTGTAAAGCTGTTAGTTTTTCTAACTCACTTTTTATCTTAAAAGCAATCATTCCAGGTGGACAATTTGCTATTAAATGTATTTTTTTATTTGTTTCCGAATCTTTTTGTTTTTCAGGCAGATAGTAAATATACTCTTTTTGAATTCTATTTTTACTTGGATCATTAAGGTTAAAGGCAGCCACTAGATTATGAAAGTACTTAATTATTACTTCCGTACAGCGGGAACAGAAACGCAGTGTATGGCTTTCAAAGATTGTATTAGCTGCATCATATTTTTTTCTTATATATAAAGGAGAGGATCCTTTAAACCCATATAATGCTTGATCATCATCTCCAACGATAACAATCTCATTTTTAAGAGATAAGAGATCAATAAACTCAGACTCGATTTCGTTAAAATCTTGAAATTCATCTACTAAAATTAGGTCGTGTTTTGGAATTTTACTATTTTCAAGTTTACACATTTGTACTACATAATAGACAATATCCCCATCACCAACTGCTTTATAATGAAGTGATTTTTTACGATAATTACTATCACCAATCTCAAACGTAGTAATACCTTCTTTTTTCAAGTCCACTTTGATTAAATCATATATGTTAGGATAGTAAACCCACCCTTCATAGTTTTCTAAGAATAATTTTCTAGCAAATCCATGCATGGTAAATGTCTTAGCTAATCCACATAGATCGTCCGCAAGTGCATCTCCTAGCTTCCCTATAAATGTAATAGCAACAAAATCTTTTTTTCCTTTTAATTTTTTATCTTTAATTAACTCCTGAAAAAGGAAACTTTTACCAGTACCAGGACCAGCTACGACAACTTTCCTTGGATGTGACGAATTTTTTATCTTAGTCACATCATTTTCTCTTTCAATTTTGTGATTTAAATCAGCCATATCTATTTAATTTCTAACTCGTTCATTGAAAATCACAGCCTGGATTCCCGCCTTCGCGGGAATGACGCATTGGGATATCGCATAACTTATTGCACGGTATTTCATTTTTTCTTCGTCTTATTTTTAATCTTTTTTAGTTTTTTCTCTTGAGCCTTATGACCATCTATAGCAAGCATAAAATCTTTCGTTTTTTGTTCTATTTCAAGATAGGTATCAAAATCAGAGATATAGTTTTTATCTTGTTTAACACGATATTTTTCATATTCTTTTAAAGCGAGCGCCTCGGCAACCTCATGACTCACCTTGCCTGAATCAAGTAATATCGCATGCTCGTTAAATTGCAAAAATGCATCAAGCTTAGCTACCCAATCTTTCATATACATAATTATTCCGCGTTTTGCCTGTATTTCAGCATAATCAAGATACATCGTTACGATCCTATTGAGATAATCGAGCTCTTTTTCTTGTAAATAATTTTTTACAATTATTACATCATCTTCTCGGATAGAGCCTTTGGGTGCATTTTTCCAACTCATTAAACCCATATTTTGTTTTTTACTATCCACTCTTCCATAAATTATTTCTGCAGCAGTTTGCCCGGTAATTGCAAAGTGGAGTTTATTCTGTACGGTTGCGAAGAACAACTTTGTAATTTCTTCATTGGGGTTATAATCAGCACTACACTGGGCATAGATATCGGTTACTTTTTGATACATTCGTCTTTCGCTTGACCGAATATTTCTGATTCTTGCCAACTGCTCTTCAAAGTAATCAAAGCCAAAAATAGTATTTGGATTTTTCAAACGTTCATCATCCATCGTGAATCCCTTGATAATATATTCACGCAATCTTTCAGTTGCCCAGATACGAAAGTCTGTGGCTCGTTTCGAATTTACACGATACCCTACCGCAATTATTGCATCTAGTGAATAATGAATTGTTTTATATCCTTTTCCGTCACTGGCAGTTATTAAGAATTCCTTAATAACTGAATCTTTGCTCAATTCGCCACTTTCAAAGATATTAGTCAAATGCATATTTACGTTAGGTATTGTTGTATCGAAAAGTCCAGCGATTCTTTTCTGGGTAAGCCATACAGTTTCGTTGTATAAAAATATTTCAAATTTCACCTTGCCGTTTGGTGTCGTATATATCAAAAATTCTGACATATTATTTTGAGTGACTAAACTATTTATTTTTTTTGTGTTCTTTGTTTTCATATATTATTTAATTCCCAACTCCTTTAAATATTCCCCCATCTGCTTCTCCAGCTTCAACAGCTCTGGCTCGATTGCAGCTAGCTCCTTGAGATTTGCTTGTATATCTATCGGGGCATCTTCTACGAATGTGTCTACATAGCGTGTAATGTTAAGGTTAAAATCATTTTCCTTAATTTCATTAAAAGCCACCTTTCGGGAGAATTTTTCTACATCTTTGCGATTTTTGTATGTGTTAAAAATCTTAGTAATGTTTTCTTCAGTGAGGATATTTTTTGCTTTTCCATGTTTAAATTCCTTTGATGCCTCAATAAAGAAGATGTCTTTTTTATTTTCATTTTTTCCACCGATTTCTCGTGACCGATCAATAATGAGGATAGCTACTGGAATACCTGTAGTTTGAAAAAGCCCCGCAGGAAGGCCAATTACAGAATCAATGATATTTTCTTTAAGCAATTGCTCACGGATTTTCCCCTCAGCTCCTCCTCTAAACAGAACTCCGTGAGGAACAATTACTGCCACTCGCCCTGTCTTTGGCTTTGCTGTTTCTATCATGTGAGTAATAAATGCAAAATCTCCCTTGTCTTTTGGAGGAACACCTCGCCAAAAGCGGTTATATTTATCTGCTTCTGCATGTTCTGCGCCCCATTTTTTAAGAGAAAAGGGAGGATTAGCCGTAACAACATCAAAATGCATAAGATGATCATTCTCTACGAGTAAGGGGTTATTCAATGTATCTCCCCATTCAAGGCGAGCAGAATCTTTTCCATGGAGAAACATATTCATACGAGCAAGCTGATAGGTAGAGCCAGTGGATTCTTGACCATACAGTGCATAATTTTTAGAACCCTTTTTTTCTACTTCCAATCCAGCAAGAAGGAGAAGGCCACCTGACCCACAAGCAGGGTCACAAATACGATCTCCCTCTTTTGGCTCTGCAAGCATTGCAACGAGCTTTGCCACAGATTTAGTAGTAAAAAATTCTCCCGCTTTTTTACCTGCGTCTGCTCCAAAGCGTTCGATCATATACATATAGGAATTTCCTATGATATCGTCTCCCACATTCGAAAGATCTATTTTTGCAAAGTCTTGAATGAGATTACGTAGCATTTTATTACGCTGGTCTAATTTTCCAAGAATTGACTCTGAATTAAAATCCACGTTAAATACTCCCTCGAGCTTTTCTTTATTTGTATCTTCGATTTTATGAAGCGCTTTATTAATTTCCTCTCCAATATTGTCCTCTTCGATTTTACTGTAAACATAATCAAATGATGATTTTGGAGGCAGATAAAATCTGCCGAGTTTCATTTTCTCCTCAATACGTTTTTCATCACTACCGAAGCGTTTTTTATATTCAGCATACTGTTTTTTATTGAGATCGCTTACATACTTAAAGAAAAGAACGGTAAGCGCATAGTCCTTATAAATTCCTGCATCAACGCTACTCCGTGAGGAGTCTGCAGCGGCCCACAGAATTTTATTGAGTTCTTCTTGAGAATAAATAGTTTGAGTGCTCATATTATGAAATGTGTGAAAATTTTAATAGCGAGTCTAAAATGGATCCCATTAAGACGCTTTTTCGATTGTAATACTCTCTCTGCTTACCAATATTAACTGATAAATCAACAATAAGCTGCTGCTCACGTATCGAGGGAATAGGCAACATAAATTCTTCGGCGAGTCTTCTTTTTGAAATTGATTGAATGTATGAGCCACTGACTAGAGAGAGAAGTTTGTACTGCCCCTCATCCGAATTAAGATAGGCACTTATATAGCCAGATAAAATACCGGCAATTTTCACACGGATTATTAATAATGAGGAATTTGCGACAACCTGCTTATCATCCATCATAAAAAGAGCAGATCTAAATGATCCGAGGGAAAAACCCTTTGAAACAAGAACAATATCATTTTTTTTGAGCAAAGAAGTAGAATTTATTTTTGGAAGATTTACTCTTACAAGTGAATCAGTACTTATTATTTTATGTCCTCTCTCAATATTTTTAGCTTGAAGAACGAAGGAATTTTCTGTAGTATCGGAGTTTATCGCATTACGAAAGGTATATCCGGAAATGATTTCAGCTAGTGTAGATAATTTTTTTAACTGCATACGTAATTATACTGTATTAAATCTATTTTGCAAGCCCATTTTTTATCACATAAGATGACACAATATCAACTTTTGCGGTTTATAAGCAACATTTTGGCCTCAAATCAATAAAGTGAGGATACGGTTTGATAGGAATGCGAAAAGGGAAGTAGTTCATCGTGGCCGGCCTTCGGCAACCCCTCCAGAGGCGGGCGAGCGCTGCGGTTGCCAAGCATGGGGCACTTTTTTGTCAAATATTCTTATTTTTCATTAAAAATATTAACATATTCTCTATAGATGTATGATTGCCCATATGTTTTATCTTTATCTTTGTCAGAAAGAATTCCCATTTCCTTGAATCTCTCAATAAGTACTTGTACTCCTTGACGACTAAAGCCCGTCCATTCTTGTAGTACATTTGTGTTTACCACAGGCTGCCCATAGAGCCTGGGCAAAATAAGCGCAGCACTTTCAGCAGCACGTTTTCCTAGTGTAGAAATTTTTAAAATATCGCATTCACGTAATTTTATTATTTTATCAACAATATCAATTGCTTCCTGCGAAATTTCAATCACTCCATCTAAAAAAAAATCAATCCAGTCCTGAACTTTTCCATTATGATAACCTAAAAGTTTCTCATAATATAGTTCTTGATGTTTTTTAAAATAGGAAGATAAAAATAATACTGGTTTTTCTAAATATTCTTCTTTCCAAAGAAAAAAATTTATAAGCATTCTTCCTGTTCTTCCATTACCATCTAAGAATGGATGAATTGTCTCAAATTGTGCATGTAAAATGCCTGATTTTATCACTGGAGGAACATCATCTTTTGCATGTAAGAAAAGTTCAAAATCACTCAAAGCTCTATTCATCTCACCTATGGGTGGAGGGACAAATCTTGCGTTATCTGGGCGTGTGCCACCAATCCAATTTTGACTTCGTCTAAATTCTCCAGAATCGGAAAAATGAGTGGCACGTGCTTTATTCATAAGCTCCTTATGAAGTTCTTTCATAAACCGTAAAGACATAGGAAAATCATCCGTAGTCACACGACGTATTCCATAATGAAGCGCCTTTATATAATGCAAAATATCATCGACATCTTCGGGTATGTTGGTTATGTTTCCTGTTTTTGCTTCAATTGCATCAATCATGGTGGCTCTGGTCCCTTCAATTTGACTTGAAGAGGCCGCATCTTTATTTAGGTACATCAAGAGGAAAAAATCTGAATCAGGTAAATTTTTAGTCACTCCGTCAAGCTTTCCAAGCAGTTGGGTAGCCCTACTATTTTTTTTAATTATTTTCGTATCAAATAAAAAACCTTCCTTTGGAGGAAAAGAATATGGAATGAACGCTCGATACCCAGTTGGTTGTTGTTTATATTCGCCTATGATATTGATCATACTACTTTGTTTACATCTTTTCTAACTTGTAAACAAAGTATACCACTTTATTTACATCTTGTCAACATGTGGCCGTGAGTCTGGCTTTGACCTCAAAAAGGGGAGGGGGGGTTATGTTAGAATTATAATCGATGTTCAATAAGAAATTTCAATTGCTTTTTACCTTCTATACCTCATACATTTGGTTCATTATTTTCAGTACATCGATATTTCCCACTCACTTTTTAGCACAACAGCTAAGTCTCCGACAGATGCTCTTAGGAGTGGTTCTCAAATTTGTGGCCCAAATTATATTACTACTTACCTTAACGACATTTACTTCCCGAATTTCCTGGCGATTAGCGCTTGTTTCGTCCCTTATCTCCATTTTTCTTTCCATATCCATCAAGAGTTCTTTTCAATTTTATATCGCCGCCGTTATAGGCGGGTTTGCAATGTTTTTCTTCTATGCTTTTTACAATATTGCCCATTTTATGAATAGTCCGCAAGAAAAAAAAGGTCATAGTTCGGCATTGATGTTTATTGTGCCTAGTTTTATTGGAATATTCGCGCCTCTTCTGGCGGGATACATCGCTCAAGAAAATTTAATTTTCCTTTGGATAGTATCCCTGGTTTCATTTGCCATTGCTTTTTATCTGGTCCGTTTTCAAGAAAATTTTCAGCTATCGTATACTGTGGGAGAGGCGATTAGAGAAATAAAGACAACCAGAGTATTTCTTTTTTTGGAGGGCATATGGGAGGCGGTACCCTTCGGTATTATCCCCATTTATACGCTTTATTTTATACAGACACCTCTCAAATATGGCATGTTCCTTTCATACCTTGCCGTGGTTAGTATTATCGCGAACTTCGCATTGGGAAAGATTACAGATAAATTGCAAAAACGAATAGTATTTCTCTATCCATTAACAATTATCATGGCTTGCACCACACTCCTGTTTGCTGTGGTCAAATCAAACCTCGTCAATTGGCTTATTTTGATGGGAATCATTCAATTCTTCCTTCCTTTGTTTTGGAATGTATCAACAGCGATGGTGATTGATTCACATTCCAATCTACAACGCGCAATACCAGGGAGAGAAATCATACTTGCAATGGGAAGAATCCTCGGACTCTCACTCGCATTTATAAGCTTCAGCGTAGAAAAATCGCCCCATTACATTTTTATTATACTGGGGCTTATATTATTCCTTTACCCAATACAGTTATTCTGGAATACAAATATTGCAAAAACACACTCTTACGTATAATTAATTAATGCAATTATGGAGCATGTCATGAGGTAACAAAAGAGGACATTATTGGTTATGAGGATAAAAAATAAACAGGCCAATTTAGGACATTTCAATTCACATAACTGAGAAATGCTTATTTTTTCTGCATTCCATTCCACACCCACATTGCGACCCAACCGAATCCATAACCAACAACAGACGTCACGATTATTAAAGAAACTGCCGTTGTCATGTCAAATGTTCCAACTTGGAATGGATTGTTCAGGAAATGAAGACTAAACATAAAATCCATCCATGCTTGGGCCAGGCCAAGAGACACTAATACAGCCCAAACGAGATGACAAAAGCCGATCAATAATCCGCTATAAAGCCCGACTGTAAAGGGATTACACTTTTTCATTTGTTTCACCTCCTTTCAATAGTGATTTAATCAGACTATAGACTCTTTTATTGTTTAAAATAAGAGGATTAGAAGATTTAGATTACTTGAATTCATATTTAAATTTTATTGGATCGTTACCTCTTACGTTTATTCTGATCTTTTCCGAGTTTAACTCAACGATGGTATTTGCTCCTGAAGCAATTCCATCATTATGAGTATTTTCAATCATTGAGGTGATGGTAAAATAGGGGATACCATTATGAACGTGCATTCTATTCCAATGTTGGTGAGCAGATATAATAGCCTTTACCTTTCCTGAATTTTCCAGTATTTTTCGTATTTCTTTTCTATTTCCCATCATCGCATGATATGGGTCTTTCTCAAACCAAAAGTTCCCCTTCATATCATCATCGGCAAGTCCATAGTGAACAAAGATAATACAAGGCTTGTTAGTTTTTGATAAATCAGCCTTAAGCCATTCCATTTGTTTTTCAGGTATTTGTGCGGAAATGGCCGCTAAATCATGCGTATGGTCTTCTATCATCTCAAAACTCAAGGCAATGAAATGGTATTCACCGCGATCAAATGAGTAATACATTTTCTCGTATCCAAGTATTTTTGCAATCTCCTCTTGAGGAAGAGTGCGGACATCATGATTTCCAATTAAATGATAGAGTGGACATTTCAACGGAGAAAGAAGGGAGAGAAACTTTTTATATGAGATGATATCTTTTACTTTGTCATTTACATCTTCTATAGAATCCCCAAGGTTCACGACAAACTCAGGGTAATCCTCTTCATTCATTTTCCTTACAAATTCTTTTATTAACTTTTCTCCTTCTCCCATTACTTTTCTTTGAATTCCAAATTTATAGCCACTTGTTATTGGACCTATATGAGCATCGTTGAGTATTGCGAATTTCATTTATATGTAGCTAATAAATAACTAAGGAAATTATATCAAACCAGTTCTCACATCGTCCATTCGGATCCCTATTTTGTTGAGCGTGTCGGTCTGGGCCCTGTTTATATTTTCGTAAGAGATGCAAGAATTCCATCAATTTCCTTAAGCATTTCGGGAGTAGGATTATTTGGTATGATAAGACCAATATGACCGTAAAGAGTTGGAGCGCCCCAACCGTATTGGGTATTCTGACATATACCAAACCCCTGTCCATTTTCTGGAGTACTTCGTCGCAGTTGATCACCACTATTAGTAGTTATTTCAACATATTT
>Ga0100397_1002588_pt1 | contig 10458 bp, 8 predicted proteins | sample CryGeymeta201521_FD_81550 | JGI IMG/M metagenome (GOLD analysis project Ga0100397, IMG submission 81550) | Groundwater microbial communities from Crystal Geyser aquifers in Utah, USA - Crystal Geyser metaG 2015-21 | ecosystem: Environmental > Aquatic > Deep subsurface > Groundwater | place: USA... | reverse complement strand
TTAACATCATAACAAGGCATCCCCCGAAAACCGGCAAAGATTTTACTGGCTTTTAAACTCTCCACCATTCTTTTGGCGTCTTTGCGGGTAATCGGGACAATCCCAAAGCTGACATCTTTTAAAACCTCAACATAAATTCCCCCCAAACCAAACATAATCGTCGTCCCTAAATTAGAACTCTTTTTCGCCCCTAAAATTGTCTCCATACCCTTTTCCGGTGCCATTTCTTCCAACAACACTCCTTCAAGTTTGGCTTTTGGATTTTTCTCGGAAACCGATTTCATTAACTGCAAATATAATTTTTTTCCTTCCTTTGGCTCAATATTTAAAATCACCCCTCCGACATCACTTTTATGTAAAATGTCAGGAGAAATTATCTTCATTGCGATTTTTCCTTTAAATTTCTTCGCCAGTGTTTCTACTTCTCCGACATTTGACGCCCAGCCAAACTTTAAAAGCGGGAATTGGTACGCTTTAAGGATTTCTAATGCTTCTGTTTGCGAAAGGAAAAGGCGACTGTCTTTTTTGGCCCGGGAAAGAATGCTTCTCGCTTTATTCTTGTCTGCATCATTGAATTTAAATGTTCCCGCTTGGGGTTGTTTGCTCCATTTATAAAACTGACCAAAAACCGAGAGTTTCCTAACCGCTGGCTCCGGAAAATTCATTGCCGTTACGCCAGAGGTTTTCATTAAACTCACCGCCGGTTCAACGGTACTTTTGCCCATAAAACAGGCGGTAATCGGCTTTTTCGAACGAGCTTTTAACTCTATTATCTCTTTGGCAGTGTCTTTTATTTGGGTCATTGATTGCGGCGTTAAAAGTACCAAAAGGCAGTCAGTTTTTTTATCCTTCTCAACTATTTTTAAAGTTCTGTCATAACGATCGGCACCCGCATCTCCTAAAATATCAACCGGATTGTCAATGTGGGCGGCAGCGGGTAACGCTAACTTTAGGTCTTTCTTTGTTTTCACTGAAAATTTTGCCAAACTCAAATTACAATTGGCTATCTCATCAGTAGCAATTACCCCCGGACCGCCAGCGTTGGTGATTACGGCAACATTCTTTATCTGCGTCAAACCGTTTTTAGAAAAGATTTGCATGTAATTAAATAGTTCCTGAATTGTATTGGCCCGGATAATTCCTGCTTGAGCAAATAATGCTTCATAAACTTCATTACTTCCGCTTAAGGCGCCAGTGTGTGAACTTACTGCTTTCGCTCCTAAGTCTGTTTTACCGGATTTCAAAACAATAACTGGTTTAGGAGGGTTACCTTGTGTAATAGCTTTCGTAATTTTAATTATCTCGGCGGCGCCATTTAATTCTTCCGTATAGATCGCAATTAATTTTGTTCGCGCATCTTTAGCCAAATATTGAAGGAGTTGCAGTTCGTCAACGCCTGCCTTGTTGCCGATACTGATAAATTTTGAAAATCCCAAACCCAAATCTTGGGCATAGTCAATTACAGTTGTACAAATGGCTCCGCTCTGAGAAATAAAAGCGATATTCCCCAAGCGTGGCATAATATTGGCAAATGAAGAGTTCATTTTAATTTCAGGATTAATTACTCCTAAACAGTTTGGACCAATCAAAAGAACATTGTGTAATCTGCAAGTTTTTTTAAGTTCTTCTTCCCAAAAGCTCTCTCCACTTTCCTTGAATCCCGAGGAAACGATAACTATCGCCCTTACTCTTTTTACCAATTCCTCCGTAACCTCATTTGCCAATCTCGCCGGAACGGCAATTACCGCCAATTCAATTTCTTCTTCAATTTCTGCAAGGCTGCCATATACTTTCTTCCCATACAGTCTTTCTGCTTTGGGATTAACCAGAAAAAGTTTGCCGCGATATCCCTGAGTCACCAAATTTCTCACAATATTATTTCCAACAGAACTGGCATCACGCGAAGCGCCGACAACAGCAATTGATTTAGGATAAAAAAGATAGTCTAAATTCATCTTTTGTCTCATTGTTGTCCTTTTAAATATTTATTGAAAAAATCTATTGATCTTTGTATTGCCAGCTCAAAATTTGGTGAGGAAATATTGTGATCACCCCCGGGTAATTGTAGTATTCAACTGTTTCCCCCAGCTGCTTTAGTTTATCATACAGGCTCTCAGAGAAGGCTGCCGGTACTTCTTCATCATCCCCGCCAGTATGTAACTGTATTGGGGGTATTCATATCAAAAAGATAATAAGTAGGGTCTATCGCCTGCCAAAATAAAGGATTGCTTTGTGTGTTCCTTTATCCTTACGACAAGAGTAAGAATGAGTGTAAAAAGTTGGTTCAAAGATCTGCTCCAATATCTTGCTCACCAAATGGTGAACCACTCTATCTTTAACTGTTGCCTTGTGTATGTGGCGGATTTTAGGATCATGAACATAAAATGCTTCATATCCCCCGTGTTTATATGTCTTATTTTTAAGTGATTTATAAAGGGTAAAAAGATTATCTTCCAAAGAGCGTTCAAATAGCCCTACGTCTGCCTTTTTTCGCTTTCCTTTGGTAAACTCCCCCCAAGCCTGAAAAAGGTTTTCTAATGTTATAATGTTAGAGTATGACCTATGACAGATTTGCATAAAGATTTTAAACCAGGTAGATTAAACCTGAACATTCCAATTTTTCAAAAAACATACGAGCTTTATAAGCTCTTTTATCAATTTGCTCCACATTTTCCTAAAAAAGATCGATACACAATCGGACAAAGAATTGAAAATTCAATGCTTGGTGGCTGGATCAAAGCATCTTCTTAACAGCGTGACCCACCCTAAAAATAAGAGAGCGGGTCACACTGCTTCCTTTTTATGGGAGATAAGACTACAGCGAGACGAAACCCGATGCTGACAAACGAGCCGCCAGGACGAGCCCAGCCGACGTTAGCAGCCCCACCACTGACAGAGTGACCAGCAAGGACACGGCAAGACTCACCATCCCTACGATATTCTGTGTTTGTCCACTCATAAGTATTGGTTGCACCCCACCCTTCACGATTAGCCAGTAAATTCCACTCAAGAGTCTCAAGCATCCTTACATCTAAACTGCTAGGAAGCCCAGCTTCAGAAAGAATCCCTCGCTTGGCTTTTTGGATAGCAGCTTGAGCATCACTCCAACTGACATTAAAGCGATCGGAAAGTCCCATTTTATCCGAGACTGGTGTCTTCTTATATGATTTACCATAGGATAGTTTGGGCATACTCTCTACTGCCACCCAAACTCCAGGTAATTGTGGATGATCAATATCTCCATCTTTTACCTGTCTCCAATACCGGTCTTCTAAGTTCCTTCCAACTGAGTGATCACCCCGCTCCGTATCGCTTAATGATTCGTATCTTCTCCAACCTGGATAGCGTTCCTGAAGCTCGTCCAGATGCCTCACTACACCTTTTTTCTTTAAGTCGTCGACTGTTCCGATATCTAATTTGGGAATGAAACGCAGCTCAAATCCCAGCCGTTCCAGATTTCTTCTGACTTCAGGTGTAACTACTGATGGCAGAGGAGCAATCTCCACATTTTCTCCTAAAACTTTTCGCCAGGCATCGCCTTCTGGCATAAGCGCTTCTGGTGTTTCTTGCCTAGCTTCAGTTAGTGTAGTTGTTCCTCTCTCAAATCCACGACGTTGTGAAACATTCTGGGGCGGGATATACTCAACATGTCTTATAAGCTCTTCTAGCTTTGCTTTATCAACTTCAGAATCAAGTTTGTTAGCGTAGTAGTAACGGAGTGCGGTTTGGAATGTCTCGTTTATATCTCCATTATAAAAAGCCATTATGAAATCGAGAATTCGTCGTGGTTCTTCCATATCATCAAAAGTAAAAGGTTGTGGTTGGTCAGCTCCAACCTGTCTGTTTTTCACCAACTCTTTTGCTCCTTTATGGAATTCCGCATATTTATCCAAGATTCCCTTAATGCCAGGAATTTCCTGAAGTTGTTCTGGAAGCAATCTCATGTCTCTTGACAGGAGAAATTCTTTTAAGGGTGTTTCTGTGACTTTCGGTCTTAACCCAAACATTGATTGAGTTCTTTCAGAGAATGTTTGTGTGGGTAGCTCAGACGGCGCCTTTTTATAAACAAATCGCCTTAACAATGCTGGGTCTATCGGCTTTCTTCCAAAATATCCTTTTCCAGGAGGATTTGTTAAAGCAACAATTCTCACTCTTTTTGGATCAATCTGAACAATACCGTTTCCCCATTCAGTTAGATCGACAGGTTCTCCATTTTTCATTGCATCGAGTATCTCGTGCAGTGTAATCAAGTTCTCTGGCATAGCAGCGCCGATCTCATCTAACACGATCACTTTTATCTTTCCTTCTTCTGGGACAAGACCAGAAGAAATTTTGCCTAACCAGTAAACATACTCTGGGTCTTCAGGTGTTCTTCTTTGAGTATTTGGCATTGGTTTACCCATCAGTTTACCCTCATCAGCACCGTAATTGAGGTTTGCATAATGCACTTCCCATCCCAGCCTGGAACACATTTCTCTTATGGCTCTTGTCTTTCCTATGCTTGTGCCTCCTTCAATAAAAAGCGGTTGATCTAAACTGAAGGCAACTGCGATGTCTCTTTGGAGTTTTAGCGCAAATTCGTCATAAATAAAATCGGTAAAATTCTTTTTTCTCGGCACAAATATACCTTCAGCATTTTGAGCCTTAGGTAAGCGGACACCCAAATAAGAAACTGCCTCGGGAGTCTCGGCAATAGGCTCCTCTGGATTTGGAGTAAACATTGGTCTTTCTGCCATATTTTTATCTTCTATATGTTTTAGCTCTGGTAGGACACACCAGCGTGTTCAAGCATCTGGTATCCCAATTCCTGTGTTTTTTTAAGAGCATCTTTGGTGATAACAAAAATAACTGAGACTTTATCGTATACAGGAGTCACTAACTGCGATTTCAAATTAAACTTGTCATAAATCTCAACTTGCCCTGTTGGGTATTGGATTATAAAGTCATACAGATCCTTTGATAATTTATCTTTGATAATAACGAATGCTTTTGAAGGCTTCAAAATATGTTTGAACAGGTCTGACGTATCTATTGCTTGTCTAAAATTATCTGCCTCTAAACTCTTAACAAACTGTTGAAGTTCTGTTTCGTCCTTAGCAATAGCTAATGACACTTCTTTCTGGAATGAAGTGTATTTTAAGAAATCTGTAAAAGATTTTTGCATACTCATAGTATACTAAAATGTCTCGTAATTTGCGATGGCTTCTCTAATAACATCGGCTAACTTTTCAGCCATCTCTCTAACACCAATGTTTGCAACACTGTTAGGATAGTATCTCCCCACATGTTCTGTTCCATGTCCAATACCAAGTCCTATCAGTTTTTGGTCTGTGTCTTGCATAATCCTGGTCACAATTTGTCCAAGTTCATACCGTGATCGTGGATGTCGATCTGATTCTTCAGGCAAACCATCTGACAAAACAAATAAAAACTTCTCCGCTGCCTTTTGTCGGGCAAGTCTCTCCGATGCCTGTTGAACCGCCCACCCATCATCGTTCCACGCAGATGCTGGAGTGCCAACCTCTTGTAGCATTCCTCCCATATGTTCTCTTACTTCTGTTCCCATATTCTCACCAAAACCTTGGTATTCGTATAGTCGATCATTAAAACCCAGAATTTCCGTGTTTATTGAAAGCCTATTTAATACCTCAGCTAAAACAATGCCAGCCTTAAATGTTTCTTCAATCTTTTGACCTCTCATAGAACCAGACAAATCCAACAAGAGGCTAATTGCATAGTCTTTCTCTTGAGGTAACTCTCGTTTCTGCCAGGCTTTACTCTCAACTGGAGTAATCCCCAATGCCTTCTCCTGCATTCTCTTTTTAATATCAATTCTTTTGCCTGATCTAAATCCGCCCTGCCACTTCTGAGCACGCCTAGCAACGAATATCTCTCTTAGATCAGTCTCGAGAGCGTCAATAAGAGGTAAGACTTCTCGCCGATACTCTTCATACACGTTTTCATCTCGTTTAAGCGCTTGCTCCACAAGATCTCGGAATCTTTTCTGATCTTCTGTTTCTTCTGGAGGAACTCTGCGCTCGGCTTCGTCCTCTGATTCTCGACGAGGCTTAGACTTCTTTTCTCCAGTTATCGCTTCTCTTTCTGCCTTCTTGTCGGGATTATCAGAGAGTTTTCCTTCAAGTTCTCCGCTTATTTCTCCTTCGTAATCTTGGAGAGCCTTCTGTGCTTTCTCTTGTAGCCTTCTTTTTACCTCCCCTGGGAGAGAATCAATATAATCTTTTATCTTTTGTCTTAAACCTTCAGATAAGGAATCTAGATCGATAATACGTGGTTTACCATTTCCTTCCGTCTGTTGTCCTTCCCCTGGGTTATTCTGAGCCTCTTGGATAGCTTTTTCCAGTTCTTGTTGTTCACCCTCACTTAGCCCATCTTTTAGATTTTGAGGTAAACCCTGTTGACCCTTCCCTTCATTACCTTGTTCTCCCTGCATCTCTTGTAGAAGCTCTTGTAACTTCTGATCCTCCAAATCTGCATCTACAAGTTTCTTAAACTCAGGATAAATTCCATCTCTGTTGATTTCATAACTTACTTTGGCGTATCTCCTAATCAAATCCTCACTTTCATCTGCTTCTTGCCTTGAAGGATAGCGAAGCCACGAATCACGAGCGCTATCAAGTGTTGTCCGAACCACTACTTTGACTTCGTCAGGTAGATCTTCAGTCAACGCACCAAAATCTTCACCCTGCGTCTCTCTATACCACTGTTTAATATACTCAAAGCCTGCCTGGACAAAACGAGGAGTATATCCCAACTCTGTCTGAGCCTTACCTTTAGCCTTTCCTTCAAAGTCCAAATACTCCTGATAAACAACGGCCATCTGTCCAGCAAATCTGGGGTAGGTTTCGGCTACAAAGTTATTAGCTCTTGAGTCTTCTACAACGTTCATCATAAAAGAAAATCCAGGTTGCCTCCAAACCTCAGTCGGAATATCTTCTGGTCGTGATATTCTTCTATGTCCCCCCTCGTGTGATATGACAAAACGAAGATAGTCCATGGGTTTCTCTATTAAATCTTTGGGGTCAATGCGTATTTTGTTTTCTGCAAAATCCCAATGCCAACCCGCACCTGGTTCATTAAGCTCCACAGGAATTTGAAAGTCTTTGCCGACGAAATAAGCAAGAGAGGAGAGTATTTGTCGTCTATAACTGATCTCCTGTTGTTCTTGAGGCAAATACTGTCCCAAAATTTCAGCTTGCCTATTTTGTCTCAAGGCTTGGTATGAGGTGGTTGTTTCTCTTTCCATTTTATCCATCTGCTCCATATTTTATTATGTTAAAACCTTGATAACTTGGTTTTTACCATTTTTTCTAAATCCTCAGACTTATATCTCCTATCTCCTCTGTCATTCACTCGAATAGCTTTGAGTTTTCCGCTTCTGTCCCATCGTCTCAGTGTTTCTACATGAACATTAAGAACTTCAGCTGCTTGCCTGATTGTAAGAAGTTTTTGTAATTCGTTCTTAGTCTTCGGCATACCTACACTTAATTATACAAAAAGGGAACTGAAAAATAAAGAAAGGTTTTTCTGGGTGTGATTTGTTTAGCTTTGTAAAAGCCCGTAAGAAGGGTTAGAAGCTGCTTCAAAACGCATCTCTGGGGGAATTGATCTGATAATTCTTCCAAATCCGTCTCTCTGGGCAATTATCCGTTCTTTTCTAGGTTCGGGGAGCTTGAAGTTAAACTTAAATTCTAAGGTTGGGACTGTGTAGCATCTGTTCCGACTGATAGGTTCATGTCCCAACTTTTGGGTAGAATTTAAACTTCTCCCCTTCCTTTCTTTTATAATTACTTTCTCTATTATATCGCGAATCAGATTCTTTTTCTCGCTCACAAGTTCTATAATCCAATGCAACCCCTGTTAAAATACAGGGATGAAAACGAAAAAAAGAATCACTGCCCAAGAAAGAGATTTATTAGCACTTTTTAAAGCAGAAGGTCTTTCTAACAAGGAGTGTGCCAGAAGATTGTTCCGTCATCCGTCAGTCATTGGCAGAGAACTAAAAAGAAACTCTTTCCATGCTCCAGATGGGAACCGATATTATGTGGCCATCCATGCTCAAGCCAGAGCAAAAGATCAAGAACAATCACATCATAATCTTCAGTCGAAGCCAAGTCATAGCCCAAACTACCATCGTAAGCCACATCAACAGCATAGGATTCCTGCTCTAAACCCTTTTTTATTGAATTGGCGATTTTGTGCTCGTCCTCAACAATTAAAATTCTCATTGAGAACGATATTATACCACGAAACTGAAAAAAAGCTGAGAACTTCATGTAAGAAGGGGGTGGGCTAGTTTTCTAACAAATCTTCATCATCGCCAAGTTGCTTTTCCTCTCCTCTTACCTGCAAATTCCAAAGATAGTAATATAAACCGTTTTCATCAGAAATCAGCTCCTCATGATTACCTATTTGCGCGATTTCTCCGTCTTCCAAGACGATAATCCGGTCTGCCTTCCTTACTGTGGAAAAACGGTGGGCGATAATCAGGACAGTTTTATTTTTGGCCACTCTCCATAAAGATTTCTGAATGAGCTTTTCCGATTCCGAGTCTAAATTACTGGTCGCTTCGTCAAAAACAATAATCTTCGGGTCGGAAAGCAGCATTCTAGCAATTGCCAATCTTTGTTTTTGACCTCCGGAAAGTTTAATTCCCCGCTCACCAACCGGCGTTTCGTACTTTTCCGGTAAACTCTCAATAAAATCATGAAGGTTTGCCATTTTTGTCACTTTCTCTATGTCCTTTGAAGTTGCATTGTCATTCCCATAGGCAACGTTGTAACCAATGGTATTGTTGAACAGTATTGGTTCTTGTGGAACAACACCAACGTATGAGCGCAACTGACTTTTGGCTAAATTTTTAATATTCACTCCGTCAAGTAAAATTTCTCCCTCAGAAACATCATAAAAACGCAGAAGCAGTTTAATAAGCGTCGTTTTCCCTGCCCCCGAACGGCCGACGAAAGCAACTGATTCGCCTGCTTTTATCGACAAATTAATATTTTTCAAAATTTGAGAGTGAGAATTGCCGTAGTTAAAAGTGGTATTGTAAAAGTCGATATTTCCTTTCACTTCTTTTATATTCTCAGGATTTTTTGGATCTTTAACTAAAACTTCTTCGTCCAAAATTGCGAAATAATTCTTAATATCAACATAATGACGAGCTATATTCCTAAGCCGCCACAGGAGATCAAAAAAGATATAGTAAAAACCGGTCATAAAACTGGCAACCATCACAAAATCGCCAATGCCAATTTGTCCCTTTGCCAGTTTGGTGATGGTAATCCAAAAAATCAAAAACATTCCGATATTCGAAACAGTACCAATGGAGATATCCATCAACCTAAAAGAATTGGCAAAACCCCAAAGCTTTCTTTTCCAATCAACAAATTCATTTTTCAAACGGTTTTCCTCTTTTTCCTCTTTGGCAAAAAATTTGACCGTTTCATAATTTATCAAATTATCGGTAATTATCCCAGAAATTCTGTCCTCAGAATCATTAAAGTTTTTCCTTTTGGCCATGTTTATGCGGATCAAGAATAAACTCAAAAACAAATTGATCACAAAAATTCCGAGCATCACCGACACAATTAATAAAGAAACTCGACTGAAGAAAAAGAGAAGGACAAGTAAACTTACCAAAATTTTTAATATCTCATTAAAAGAATCGAAAAAATCTCCATAAGCGTTATCTCCTCTTTTAAAAATACTGATTAAAGAACCGGTATGTTTGTCTGAGTGAAAGGCAAAATCTAAATCCTGAATTCTTCTAAAAATACTTACTCTGGCGTCAGCGGAAGAGGGTATATAAACCCGATCACCAAGAAAATGTGAGAGAGCATTTCCCAAATTAACAACAAATTTATTAATTACAAACAACAATAAAAATTTAAAAACTACTGCATATTTGCCACTGGTAGCATTATCTACTAATAATTTGTAGATATACGGATTTATATTGCCTAAAATCTCCACTAGAACCAAGACCAAAAGATGGAGGGAAAAAGCTCCTTTGTATTTGACCAAAAACGAATAAAATGTTTTTAGCGTTTTAACCATAAAAAATCTCCCCTAAAATTGTTACCTGGGGTGAATTCTCATTATATTACCAAATTACTCTAATTGCGAGGCATCAAGCTTTGCTTATTTATATCCTTAATTGTAATTTGGGAATATACGAATACCTTAAAAAGAAGGCAAATTACAGTAAGATGAGTATATCTTATATTTCTATTTTAGAAAAGAAGAAGCAACCGACAAGCAACCCTTCTACTTTAGCCATATTTAGGGTAACAGCACTTCTTATATTTTTTAGGTTTTCCTGTTTGCGGATCAACGGCACCGCAAGGACAAGGGTCGTTGCGTCCCACACTTTGTGAAGTTATCGGCTGAGTACTGGAAACAGTTGGCAGATCATCAGCTTTTGTATGCCCACTGCCT
>Ga0100397_1002585_pt1 | contig 10461 bp, 10 predicted proteins | sample CryGeymeta201521_FD_81550 | JGI IMG/M metagenome (GOLD analysis project Ga0100397, IMG submission 81550) | Groundwater microbial communities from Crystal Geyser aquifers in Utah, USA - Crystal Geyser metaG 2015-21 | ecosystem: Environmental > Aquatic > Deep subsurface > Groundwater | place: USA... | reverse complement strand
CGCTTCTCGAGATCAGCTACCCTTGCGGGCAACTTCTCGAGATCGTCCCGCTTGACATACGGCTTTTCAGAGGCCGTAGTCTGCGGGGGTGCAACGGCAGGCGGGGTGGTGACTACGGGGGCCTGGGCCACGGCAGGCGGGGGCGGGGTTGCGTTGGCGACCTCGCCGGCCGGTGCAGGCGTTCCTGCCTGGCCGACTTCCTGGTCCGACACCCGCACCGGCTCTCCTGGCTGGGCTTGCGCCCAGCACAGGGAGGTGATCATCAGAATCCCGATGGCGACGATCATGCTATGTCGCATAATCAATCGCCTCCTTTCTTGCCCTTTTCGGGCAGATGACCGTTTTGGCCTTCCGCCCTCAAAGGGCGTTATTCTCCTAACCAGCAAACAAATAATCTTAATTGTATACCGATTTTACACGATCATTGAAAATCGGTATACAATATTACTCGCTTGCTGGTTAGGAAAGGATTTATTCTGGCGCTAAATTGCGCTTGTCCCGCGTAGCGCCACTAAGATGGCGCGAAGTGGGGCGTTTTTTAAGGTGCTTATGCATTCTTCCTATGAAAAATGCGGTAAGGTGCCGCTTCAAGGCGGAGGGGGAACCTTGAAGCAGCACTCGCCGCATTTTCCCTCTTAGTACTCATTCCCTCACAATCTCAGTGCCTGACCTGTAGCGGCCCATTTGGGCCTGGTTCTAGGTTAACGACCCATTATACCAAACGTTAAAAGATTTGTCAAGAGCTAAAATAGAAAATTAGATTTCTCAATTATCATTTACTGGTCTAGATAAAAAAGAAAAGGATTTTCATCCTTCCCTTTTTTATTACTCTAGATCTTTTTACTCCATAGGGGCTGCGGGCGGCCCGCCTGCCGGTCCGCCTTGGCTCGGTGAGACAGGCGAGGCAGGGGGCGTTGTTTGACCACTATCCCCACTACTTGCCGCGGCATCAGATGTAGCTATGCCTGCTCCCGGTGTTTTATCTGGTGTTTCTTCCACAGATTTAGGAAATTCAGGATCCTCTGGCTCTGCTGGGCCACCGACGACTGTCGGTGCGGCTGGAGTAGGTGCTGATTCTTCGCCAAGCGGGGTTGGCGCTGGTTCAGCAGAAGGTGCAGCCATTGGCTCATCCGCTGGTGGCGTTGCTGGTGGCGGGGTTGCAGCAATTAAATCATCGGCCGCCGCTGGACTGGGTGCCGTTGGCGCCGCGTCTGCGGGCGGGGCTGGTGGTGATACATCTGATGCGGCTGGCGCCGTGGGTTGTGTTTGATCATCCTGCGATGGTGGTGAAGTTGAACTTGGCATTGGAGTATCCATTTTTCCTCCTAATAAATTATTTCTCCTACAATCCCATTGTCCGTAAATAAAAATTGTTTGTCAACCCTTCGGCGAGCTCAGGGTAAAGCACTCTTTCTAATTTCTTTCATTAAATTCAGATATGTATAAAGATTATGCAAAGTTAAAAGTCGAATCCCAAGAATTTCTTTTTCCCTCACCAGATGCGATATATAGGCTTTTGAGAATTTATTCCTACATGCCGGGCATTTGCAATTTTTATCAATTGGCTTTTTATCTTCACGATATTTCGAGTTCAGCAAATTGATTTCTTCAAACTTCAATGCACTTTCGACTTTCGACTTTCGACTTTTAACTTGTCTTCGGACCGCCACTCCGTGGCGTCCGAGACGCGTTGGTAATACACAATCAAACATATCCATTCCCAGCTGTGTCGCTTTTATAAGGTCGTCTGGGGTGCCAACCCCCATTAAATATCTTGGTTTGTTTTTTGGCAAAATTTTATCCATCAGCGCGACAATTTTCCACATCTCTCTTTTGGATTCGCCGACAGCCAACCCACCAATTGCGTAGCCTGGCAAATCCAATTTAATCATCTCCCGCGCACAATAAATTCTTTGATCAGTATATACGCCGCCTTGGGCGATGCCAAATAGGGCTGGAAAGCTGCCAGCTACAAGCTTCAAGCTGTTAGCTTTTTTATCAAGATGAGACTTTGATCTTTTTAGCCACTTAACCGAGAGTTCAACTGCTTTTCCAATTTCTACCTTTTTTGCTTTTGATGGCGGGCAGACATCAAGCGGCATAATAATATCAGCGCCAAATGCTAGTTGAATGTCAACGACTTTTTCCGGTGTGAAAAAATGTTTTGAGCCATCCAGATGTGATCGAAATTCAACTCCATCATTAGTAATTTTTACTAATGATTTCTCTTTTAATAGATCCCCTTCCTTAGTTTTGAATTTTGAGTTTTGAGTTTTAAGTTTTTTCTCACCCAGTGAGAAAACCTGAAACCCGCCAGAATCAGTCAGCATCAGACCGTTCCAACCGGAAAATCTCGCCAGGCCGCCAAATTTTTTAATTAACTTCTCGCCAGGCCGAAGATAAAGATGATAGGTGTTGCCAAGAATAAGCTCTGCACCTAACTCTTTAAGCTCCCACGGGGCAACTGATTTAACTGCGCCAACGGTCCCCACGGGCATAAAAACCGGGGTACGTATGACACCGTGTGATGTCGTAATACGCCCAACCCGGACGCCAGAAATTAATTTTTTCTTCAGTATATATTTCATAATGTTTCAGGCCGGCTTTTCTAGCCGGCCTGTTTGTACTTCCTGCCGAAAAAGAAGATGAAGAAGCCCTTGAGAAACCGAAAGAGGATATATATCCCAATCGATGCAATGACTGAGTAGATGCTCCAAAAAAACATCCAACCAATCGAATCTATCCAGCTGTGACGTCGTGTTTCCATGTTCTCTCTCCTTGATACATCAGTATATTCGAATTATAGCAAAAAAGACCCGATAAGTCGAGTCCTTTCGTCAAATTACAAGAAACAAGATACAAGTTTCCAAACAAATTCCAATGTCCAAATCTCAAATTCCAAATATTTGTATCTTCTAATTTGGTTATTGTTGCTTGTTTGTTTCTTGTATCTTGCTATCTTGGAACTTGATTTATTTCAATTCCACTGTTGCGCCTGCTTCTTCAAGTTTTTTCTTCGCTTCCTCGGCTTCCTCTTTCTTCGCCCCTTTTAGCAAATCTTTTGGCGCACCTTCAACCAGATCCTTCGCTTCCTTCAAGCCAAGATCCGGCTTGATCTCCCGAACAGCCTTGATCACCTGAATCTTTTTGTCACCGGAAGCGGCTAGAACAACATCATAAGATAATTTCTCTTCGACCTCAATAGCTCCACCAGTAGCAGCCCCACCAGCAGCAACAGCAACCGGGGCAGCAGCAGAAACACCGAATCGCTCTTCAAGATCCTTGACCAACTCTGAGAGTTCAAGAACTGAAAGATTTTCGATCTGCTCGATCAACTCTTTATATTTCCCCGACGGAGCGGGTTTTTTCCCGACGCTTTCGGCCGGGACTCCGACCTCCGACTTTTCTGTTGGAGCGTCGGAGCTCTCCACTTCAACCTCCTTTACTTCTTCTTTCGCCTCAGCCGCAACTTCTTTTGCCTCGATCGCATCTTCTTTAGCTTCCTCGGCCTCTTCCTTGGCCTCAACAGCTACATCTTTGGCAATCTCAGCTGTCTCTGATGCTTTTTCTACCTTTTCCCCTTTGGTTTCTTTTGTGTCATCTGGCATATAATCTCCTTCGCAAATTAATTAATAAAGTTATGAACTTTTTGAATCTCTATATTGTGCTAAAATACTTGCCAATCCTCTCAAATTTCCGGCCAGCACATTTACCATTCCAGAAATTGGTGCGGCAATACTGCCAACTAATTTAGCATATGATTCTTCGCGGCTTGGAAGTAGCGCTAGCGAATTTATAGTTGTAACCGGCACAAACTCTTTTTCAATAATACCGCCAAGAATTTCCAACTTTTCGTGCTCTCTTGAATAATTTTTGATTTCTTTTGCCGGTGTGACTTCATCATCGGAAAATGCAATGGCCAACGGTTTGGTCAGAATTTCATTTTCAATTGCAATATCAGAATTCTTTAGAGCGATTTTTGCCAAAGTATTCTTAATCACACCAAATTTTATGCCTTTTTGCTCCAGTAAGTTGCGAAGTTCTTCCATCTCAAAAACCGAAAGTCCCCGATAATCAACAATTACCGCCTTTTTTGCCTTGAAATTCTGATCTAATTCTTGAAGCATCGCTTCTTTTTGTGCTCGTGTTTTGGCCATTTTATTCCTTCATCGTAAGCTCCATGAATGGATGACTAATATTCTAATGGCTAATAACGAATTGGACGAATTAGTATTATTAGTTATTTGTTATTCGATTATTCGTTATCCGTTCTTGTCCGCGTTTTTATAAAAAACGCCGGCGCTTCCGCCGACCAAACAAGAAAAATATATTTGTCACAATTTTTCCTGCGCCGGACTTATTTTTCTGCCGACGGTCTTTGGAAGTATTTTCACTATAGCAAAGCTTATTTTACTTGTCAACAATCTGATGCTTGCCCCGCACCGAACTTGTTCTGGTGCTGGGGTCAACTATTTCGGTATTTCCATCTTCACACTTGGACCCATAGTGGAGGCCAAATAGAGCGCGCTAACTTTATTTTTCGGCAGAATTTTTAGAAATGTCTGCAAATTCTCCTTGATCTTTTCCTTGCCAAATGACACTTTGGCAATCCCCAAATGAATATTTTTCTGGTCGTCTTGTTTATATTCGATCTTGCCGGATTTGATTTCCTCTAGAACTTTTTTGATATCTTCTACAACCGTGCCGGATTTTGGCGATGGCATCAGCCCCTTTGGTCCAAGAATTCTAGCTACAGCCGCCAGTTTTGGCATAACCGACGGAGTCGCGATCAAAATATCAAAATCTAATTTATTTGTTTTAATTTTTGCAATGATGTCGTCAACATTTGCATCACTAATTTCGACAACTTTTTTTTCTTTTGGCGCACCCGCAGGCAATACTATCATGCCGCGGATACCGCCAACTGCCAATCGAGCGTGGATTTCAACAGTAGCATCAAATTTTGTAATAGAAGTCTCGAGAACTTTATCAATTGCCTCATCAATAGTATATATATTACTCTTCTCTATTTTTGCCAGAGCAGCAAGATATTTTTTGCTATGTTTTGGCTTTAGCGATTTTCTTTCAGGTTTCTTCCCTGCCTTGCCGGCAGGCAGGTCTTTTTTTTCTTTTTTCTTTCCCTTTTCTACTTCTTCGTCGGCTTCTTTGATTTCTTCTTTCAGTTCTTTCTTTGCTTCCTCAACTCTCCCGACGCTTGCGGTCGGGACTTTTTCCTCTTCTAAATGTTTTTTTGCCTCCTGAATTTGTTTCTTGACGACGCTTTCATCAATAATCTCATCTGAAACCATTTCCTTTACTCGTTGTGCCATATTCTCCTTTCAGTCGTAAATCCTAAATTCTAATTTCTAAATCCTAAACATTTTGAATTTTGAGCATTTGAATTTTGAAATTATTTAGAATTTAGAGTTTAGTGTTTAGAGTTTAAACCTCAAACGTTGTTGCGGTTAATTCTTTTTTGCCTGTCAAACAATCAACAATTATATCAACTACCTTGGTAATCATCTTTTCAATCACTGGCTTCTCACGTGAGCTAAATTTTCCCAAAACAAAAACCTTTGCTTCTGGTCTCTCGTACGGATGCTCGATCTGCGCAGTGCCAATTTTATGATCAGCGATGCCAATTCGAAGCCGAGCGATCTGATTGGAGCCGAGTGCTTTGACAATGCTCTCTAGCCCTTTCTGACCACCGCTAGATCCAGATAATCGGATACGCGACATTCCGAGGGGCAAATCTAAATCATCACAAATTATTAGTAAATCATCAATGTCAGCCTTGTAGAATTTGACGATTTGACTTACAGCCTTGCCAGAAAGGTTCATAAAACTTCGCGGTTTCACAAATATATATTTATCTCCGGCAATTTGAGTTTCAGCAATTTCGGCTTGGAATTTTTTATTCAGCTTAAAAATTAGTTCCCTACCAATGGTATTTACCCTCGGATGCTTGATTAACATATTCAAAAAATCAAACCCAACATTATGCCGAGTGCCTTCATATTCTTTCCCTGGATTGCCTAGGCCGATAATAATTTTCATAGTTACATTCCCGGTAGTCCCATACCGCCCATTACATCTTTCATTTTTTCCGCTGCCAGTGCCTGTGAACGCGAAATCGCTTGGGAAATAGTATTCTGCAATTGTTTTTCTAATTCCTGTTTATTCTCAGGTCTTAGCGCTTCCTCGGACAGCGTTAATTCTGTCAAATGTTGCTCACCATTAAAAACCACGGTCACCCAACCATCATTGCTGCGAGCTTCAATCTCAGTATCTTTCAGCTCTTTCTGAATCTCACGAGCTTGCTTTTGTAATTTATAAAGATCCTTAATCTTGCCAAAATCAACCATGCTATTCCTTTATCCCAAGCGAAGTCGAGGGGTTTATCGTCTAAAAAAGTTTGTTAAGGCAAATATTATTATACTCAAGATTGCGCCTAAAATCAAGAGATTCATCGCTGTGAAAAGAAGCAAATTTAGTGAATCCATCGGCAGGAGTATGTGAGTATATTTGGATACAATTAAAAATGCGGTAATTAAAACTGCCAGTGGTAAAAAGGCACTTAGCAAATCTTGGCGACTAGGCAGCATGGTGACGGAAACTGAAATTGTAAAGTAAAGCAAAAGCCAATTCTTCCAGGAAAAATGAGCTAGGTTTTTAATAATCGCCACGTTGCCTTTGATAATTGCTTTGACGCCAAATCCGTATTTGAAAACATTGAGTTCTGCTGTGCTTAAGTAGCGGGAAATGATATATATTATTACAATGCCAGCAATAAGCGGGGCGAGCGAAATAATCACTGAACCCAAAATTGGAATTTTTGATTTTGTATGCCTAACATGGCCACCTTCACGAGCAAAAACCGACATCGAAGTCACTTTGGCTCCGGTAAATATGCAGGCAAAGCCATGAGCCAATTCATGAACAATGACCCCTGGAGCCAAAAAATAACGATATTTTGGGCCAAAGACGCTCTGTGATAAATAAAAATCAATCACATAAGAGAGCACAATGACCGCGGCTAGCAGAGCCAATATTATTTTATAATGTAAAAAAACCTCCGCGCTGAAAGGAATCTTTAGATATCTCAGATAATAAAGAAGATGCTCCATTGTTACTGAATAACTTTATACCTTTTACTTTAACTGCCAACTTGTTTAATTTCCGCCTCGATAAGTTCATTCAAATCGCCCGAAAGCACTGCATCAGGATTTTTAGATTCAAAACCCGTCCGGTGATCTTTGACTTGTTTATATGGATGCAAAACATATGAACGAATTTGGCTACCCCATTCTGGCTCAGCCGACTGGCCGCGAAGTTCAGCAATTTTCTCTTTGTGTTGATCTTCAAGCATCTTTGCTAGCCGCGCTTGCAAAACCGCCGTAGCTGACGTTTTATTTTGTAATTGTGAACGTTCGTTTTGACAAGTTGCTTGAATTCCGGTTGGTATATGCGTTATCCTGACCGCCGAATCCGTAGTATTTACTGATTGACCACCATGGCCACCAGCATGGAAAGTTTCAGTTTTTAGATCAGACTCAGAGATGACGATTTCTTCGCTCTTTTCAATCTTCGGCGTCACCTCAACCAAAGAAAATGAGGTTTGGCGTAGGGCTTTAGCATTGAATGGCGATTGGCGAACCAAACGGTGCACCCCAGATTCTTTCTTTAATTTGCCATAGGCATATGGGCCATCAATTTCTAAAGTTGCTGATTTGATGCCAGCAATAGCGCCAGATGATCTGGCCAAAATTTTTGTCATGTAATTGTTATTCTCTGCCCAGCGTATATACATCCGAAGAAGCATCTCCGTCCAATCTTGAGCATCATCACCACCGGCACCGGCATAAAAATTCAAAATTGCCGAATGGTCGTCGTATTTAGCGGAAAAATAAGTATATATTTCCAGTTTTTTGATTTCATCTTCAATCGCCTTGAGATCTTCGCTCCCGGCCATTTCCGATAATTCTTCTAATCCTTCAAATTTTTCTACTTCAGTTTTTAGATTTTTTAATTCTTTCGTTTTTTCGTTTGCTCCCTCTCGATCACTCCAAAAATCAGGCGACTTCATTCCCTCCTCAATTTCCTTTATCTTCGCCTGTTTCTCTTCGATTTTGAGAACACCCTTCAGTTCTACTAATTTTTCCTTAACATCCATACCTAAATCGTAGCAGAAATCATCTTTCTTGACCATAAAGAAAATTCCCCCGATATATATCGGGGGAATTTTCTTTATGCTAACAGGGCAAAATTAGATAAATTTTGCTACCCTATAAGCCAAGGCTAGAAGACCAAATGCAGCAACTGCAGCAATAACTACGGTGTCAGCACCTGTTCTTGGAAGTGGAATTGGTGTAACCGATACGGGGATCACCGGAGCTTTGAAAGTAGTTTTGGCGGTATCAGAAATGGTTGCACCATTATCAGTCAAATTGGCAGTATTTGTCAGTTCTGTGCCAGAAGCGATACCGGCATCAGTAATAACTTTAAACTTGATATAACCGGAATCACCTGCGGCAATCGTATCAAGTGTAACACCGCCGGCGACGATTCCGTCAGGCAGAGTGTGCTCCATTGCCTCATTAACCGAAATTATTGTCGTCCCTGATATATACTGCATATTGGTTGGCAAAATATCAGAAAACTTAACTTGATCAGCTGGACCATTGCCGGTGTTAGAAAATCTAATGATATATTCCAATGTATCGCCAGCGATAGCTTGATTGAAATCAACAAAATTCAATTCGTTCACGGTAAAATCTCTAACTAGTTTTTCAATATGCAGAATTGGTGGAGTTGGCGGTGGAGTTGGCCGCGACAAAACAACAATAACCTCATCACCATATTTGTTGTACATCTGCATATCATAGCTGTAACCATTTGGCGGGGTGTTTGGAATTGGATCTTTGACTTTGACCGTAAAAGTTCTGGTAACGCTCTCACCTGCACCAATAGTAACCGCAGGATATTGTACCAGCCTGGCATCATTACCAGTTGTTCCATCAACGACGTTTCCGCCAGCGGAAATTGCCGTCACATCAGCATATTCAAGAATATCGGCAATTCCATCTTGGATCTGGTAATTTTCGGCTGCGGCGGAACCAGTATTTTCTGTCAGTAAGGTATATTCTATGCTTTCGCCAGCTAATACATCAAAAGCCAAAACGGTTCTGCCGCCGATAACTCGCGGAGAAGCAACTTGCCCACTGGTTAGATTTTTAGCATTTTTGTTCGGAACAATTACTGGAGTTTCGGTCGGAACCAGATTTACTTTAGCATTATCGGAATCCGAAAGTGCGCCAGAAGTAATTTCAGCATTATTTACAACTTGTTTCGACTCTGAAATTGTTGATGGAGCTTTAGCTCTAAAAGTAAGCATATCCCTTTTATTTGCTCCAATTTGAAGATCACCCATATTCCAACCAGTGCCAAAAATCTGGTTGGCAACATCATCAGGCAGCAACTCAGCTGTCCCTGAACCGTCTCGGAAAATCTTCATCGAGCCGGAGACAAAAGAGAGCTCTGCTGGTAAAGTATCTTTGATATTAACATTCTCGGCAATTTCTGTGCCGGTATTAATTGCGACAATCTTAAACTCAACTCGGTTATTAGCAGAGGCATTAGTTTCATCAGAATAATCTGGGTCTCCAGCAGTGATGTTTTTTACTGTTTTATCAACGGTAAACGCCGGAGCAGTCGTAACTCGACTTCTGAAATCAAAAGTTAAAAACCCAGCATACTGCCAACAGCCGTTGATATTTCCAAGATTTACACCTTCTGGGGTAATAATTTTATCACCGCTTTGACCAAATGGCAAAACAACCGGAGTGTCAGGATTATTTTGCTGGTCGGGATACCACTTAACCGAGCCGGAAACAAATTCAATGTTGGCGTCTTGATTCAAATTAGCGGTCAAGCCCGAAAGTCCGATAACCTGGCCGTCAACAATAGTATCTGTCACCGCTTCGGCATCATCAGCGGAAATTTGCGCTGAGAGAGTGGCAGATTTATTGACGGTTGTGGCCGGAATAGTGACTTTAATTTTGGTATTTTCGGCAACCGTCCCTTCGACGCCATTATGATAATAGATAATACCAGTGAAGATATCGCCGGCATTACCTGATGCCGGATCTTTCCAAACCGTTTCGCCGGCGGTTTTATCTTCGCCGCGAAAAAGTTCGTAATCACCAGAGAGGAAATTAAATCTCGGAGAGGTAGCTGAAAGTTTAGTGAAGGCAAATACGCCTTGAGAGACAATTGCCGCCAGCGCTAAAACACCAAGTATATACTTAGTCTTTGGGCGCAATTTTTTAAAGAAATTGATTATTCTTTTCATTGCTAAAACCGATTAATAATAGTTTCTCGGAGGAAAAATTAGTTGGTCGGAGCAATCGGGGCAGTAACATTAACAATCGTTGTAGCAATATCGGAAACTGCGGTAACGCT